>Ga0115570_10002686_pt1 | contig 13484 bp, 8 predicted proteins | sample COGITO_mtgs_1205_3_FD_87294 | JGI IMG/M metagenome (GOLD analysis project Ga0115570, IMG submission 87294) | Pelagic marine microbial communities from North Sea - COGITO_mtgs_120524 | ecosystem: Environmental > Aquatic > Marine > Epipelagic | place: Germany:Helgoland, sampling site Kabeltonne... | reverse complement strand
GAGCCTCATATTTAGCTTTAAAATTTATTAACATATTATAAGCATATTAATCTTTAAATATAGGCATATAACAATCATAAATTTGGTTAAATAGTACTTAATCCATATAAAATAATGCTAAATCTTTATATTACAGTAACAAATACCTTAAGATTTTTTTTAAAATTTTACAATATTTTATATTTAAAAAACTATGCTTTTACATAAAATTACAAATGACAACAATGAATTGCGAGATACTATACGTAAATATTATCGTGCCGAAGAAGAACAAGTCATTAATGAGTTACTGCCTATAGCTCAATTAAGTAACAATTCTCAAATTAAGGTTAATAAAAAGGCAGTCGAACTTGCAGAACAAGTAAGAAAAACAGCTCAAAAGAGTGGCAATATTCAAAATCTTTTAAATCAGTATGCCCTATCTACAGATGAAGGTATTGTTCTTATGTGCTTGGCTGAGGCTTTATTAAGAGTTCCAGATAGCACCACAGCAGATCGACTTATTCGTGACAAGCTTCTTACAGGCAACTGGTTATCTCATATAGGTAACAGTGATTCATTTTTTGTTAACGCCTCATCTTGGGGCTTACTCCTTTCAGGCGAAGTCGTCAGCTTTAATAAAGAAGATGAAGAAATTTATATCAATAGCTTAAAAAAATCTATTGGTAAATTAGGAGAGCCTATTATCAGACAAGCTATGCGTCAGGCAATGGGAATAATGGGTACCCAGTTTGTTTTAGGTAGAACTATTAATGAAGCAAGTAAGCGTGCAAAAAAACAAGAGGTTTCAGGCTATCGTTATTCTTTTGATATGCTGGGTGAGGCTGCTAGATCAATGAAAGATGCAGATTTATATTTTGATGCTTATAAAAAAGCTATTAAACATATTGGTAAATCATCTAAGGGCCAAAATGTTTATGATGGTGCTGGAATATCTGTGAAACTTTCTGCTATTCATCCTCGTTATGAATTTATTAAAAGCGAGCGCTTAATGGATGAGTTAGTTGGCCGTCTAAAAAATCTAGCACTCATGGCAAAAGAGCGCAATCTTAGTTTTACAATTGATGCAGAAGAAGCAGATCGACTTGATATTTCTCTTGATATCATTGAGGCCATTTTTACAGATCCTGATCTAGACAATTGGGATGGTTTTGGTGTTGTAGTCCAGGCCTATCAAAAACGAGCATTGCATGTATTAAATTGGTTAATAAAATTAAGTCGTGATAATAATAAAAAATTAATGGTGCGACTTGTTAAAGGCGCCTATTGGGATAGTGAAATAAAAATTGCTCAAGTTGATGGTTTAGATGGTTACCCAGTTTTCACTCGAAAGGCTTCTACTGATGTAAATTATCAAGCCTGTGCTGGCTTGTTACTTGATAACAGAGACATTATATATCCCCAGTTTGCCACCCATAATGCTTATTCTGTTGCATATATATTAGAACGATCTGGAGAAAATTTAAGTGGATTTGAATTTCAGCGCTTACATGGAATGGGTGAAGGTTTATATGATGAAATTATGGCAATTGATAATATACCTGTTCGTATTTATGCGCCGGTAGGTGAACACAAAAGCTTGCTGGCATATCTGGTAAGACGTTTATTAGAAAATGGTGCTAACTCCTCTTTTGTTAATAATATTGTAGATGACAACATTTCTATAACTGAACTTGTAGAGGACCCTGTTGAGAAAGTTAAAAATTGGTCGAAGGTAGCTAATCCAAATATAGTGCTTCCAATTAATATATATGGTGAAGAAAGAGACAATTCATTGGGAATAGATTTAACTCATATTCCTCGCCTGCAGCAATTATCCAATAGAATGTTAGCTTGGCAAAAAGATCATATAAAACGTGACATAGCTACTCCAGATAATTCTATAGCCTCAAGAAACCCTTCTGATATAAGAGATATTTTAGGGTTTGTTCCTCGTACTTCTGAACAACAATTAGAGACTAAATTAGATAAAGCAAGTTTGGCTTTCAAAAATTGGTCATCGACTTCTATAAAGGAGAGATCAATATGTTTAGAGCGCCTTGGGGATAAGCTTGAAGAACATATAGATGAACTTATGGCTTTATGTTCAAAAGAGGCTGGAAAGGTTGCGGCTGATGGTGTTGCTGAAGTGCGTGAGGCTGTTGATTTTTGTCGATACTATGCAAATCAAGGTCTTAAAGTTTTTAATTCACATCCCAAGTGGGAAAAGGATGGTGAATTAGATTCCAGAGGGGTTGTACTTTGTATAAGTCCATGGAACTTTCCACTGGCAATTTTTATGGGACAAATTACAGCTGCCTTGGCCGCAGGAAATACTGTTCTAGCTAAACCTGCTGATTCCACTTGCTTGATTGCATCTAGAGCTATTGAACTAATGATGGAGTGTGGTTTTCCAAAAGACGTAGTTCAGCTCATCCTTACACCTGGCAGTGTAGTGGGTGAAAATTTGTTACCAGATGAAAGAATAACGGCGGTTATGTTTACTGGCTCAACTGGTGTTGGTAAATGGATATCACAAAAGCTTGCTGAGCGCTCTGGACCCCGTATTCCATTAATTGCTGAAACTGGTGGTCAAAATTGTTTAATCGTTGATTCAACTGCCCTTCCAGAACAAGTTGTAGATGATGTCATTTCATCTGGCTTTCAGAGTGCAGGCCAAAGATGTTCAGCTCTAAGGGTTTTATTTTTACAAGAAGAAGTTGCGGACGAAATCATTGAAATGATTATTGGCGGCATGCAGGAACTTCAAGTTGGTGATCCGGCATATCTTCGAACAGATGTTGGCCCGGTAATAGATCAAAAAGCTTTATCAGCTCTTCAAATGCATAGTGAATTTATGGAAAGTAATGGCAAGCTTTTGTATAAGTGTCAGCTTTCTGAGGAATGTGCTAATGGAACTTTTTTTGCACCTCGTCTTTATGAAATTGATAGCATTCATCTGTTAAACCAAGAGGTTTTTGGTCCTGTTGTTCATATTGTGCGTTATAAAGCAGATAATTTAGAACAAGCCCTTGCTGATATAAATAGCACTGGTTTTGGCCTAACATCTGGAGTTCATTCGCGTGTTCAAACTACCTCTGAAAAAGTTATTAATACAGTAAATGCTGGCAATATTTATGTAAACCGAAATACCATAGGTGCCGTCGTGGGTGTTCAACCTTTTGGTGGACATGGTCTTTCAGGAACAGGGCCTAAGGCTGGAGGCCCCTCTTATGTTTATAGGCTATCAAAACAAAAAAATAATAGTGATCTACAAACATCACCTAAAGATCTTAACTTTAATTTTTTAAATCCTTTATCAGAAGAAATAATACATACATCATTACCTCAATTGCTAAATAAGGCTCATGCTCCCCTTCATAACCTAATAACTCAAAGAGTAGATCAGCTTAAGAATTTTGTTAACTTGATACTAAGGGACTATTCTTTGGATCTTCCAAAGAATCTAAGTCAACAAATAAATATCATGATGGAAGAGGTTATTAAGACTCAGTTTGAGCCAAGAACGCTTTTAGGACCTACTGGTGAGTTAAATCAACTAATTTTGAAAGAAAGAGGGACTATGCTTTGCATTCACCAAGGCGAGGAAAATTTTATAAATTCTTTAAGACAAGTTATAGCAGCTTTGTTATCAGGTAATTCTGTTATTCATATTAGCGATTCTATTTTTGATTTCACTAGTTATATTAATGATTCCAATCTAGGAAATATATATCAGCGAATTCCAATAAATAGTGCGGAATATCTCCAAGATTGTTTGTTAGCAGAACATTTAAATGGAGTAGCTGTGAGTGTTCCTGATGTTCTTCTGCTTTGGTTGGATAGAAAACTGTCGCAGCGTGATGGCCCCCTTTTACCATTAATTATTGAAACAAATGGTCCTTTGTTGATGCAAAGATTTGTTTTAGAAAAATCAGTATCAATCAATACAACTGCCTCTGGAGGAAATACAACTTTATTAGCAATGGCTGATGAGTAGAATAAAAAACTGGATTATAAAGCTATGTGGCGGAGAGTGAGGGATTCGAACCCTCGATACAGTTACCCATATACCTCCTTAGCAGGGAGGCGCTTTCGACCACTCAGCCAACTCTCCGAAATTGATGAAGGATTATAACCCTTTGCTGATATAAAAAAACTACCTAATTATCTATTAAATTCAATTTGAGAACCAAAAGGAAGGTTTTGGTTTACCTGTCCATCTTTAAAAGCAATATTACCATTAATGATAGTCATAAAAACTGATGACTTAAAAGTCTTATTTAAAAAAGGTGACCAGCCACATTTATATAAAATATTTGATTGGTCTACGGTATAAGGCTTCTTGATATCAATGATTGCTATATCTGCATAGTAACCTTCTCTAATAAATCCTCTGTCTTTAATTTGAAATCTGGTTGCAGTGTTATGACTTGTTTTTCTTACAATCTGTTCGAGTGTAAAGATACCATCATGATAGAAATCTAAAAGAATTTGAAGTGAGTGTTGAATTAAAGGTAATCCTGCTGGCGCATCAACATATTTCATGTTTTTTTCATCCCAAGTATGCGGAGCATGATCGGTTGCGATGATATCAATTTTATCTGAATTAACGGCATCTACCAGAGCACTTCTGTCTGATTCCTCTTTTATAGATGGATTACATTTAATCTGGTTTCCAAGTCTTTCATAGTCAGAATTATTAAAATAAAGATGATGAACACAAACTTCTGCTGTTATTTTTTTATTATCAATATCTCCACTTGTAAATAAACTCATTTCTTTTTCAGTTGTAAGATGAAATACATGTAAGTCTGATGAATGCTTTTTAGCTAAATTCACTGCGAGTGAACTTGAAAGATAGCAGCTTTCTGCATCTCTAATATAAGGATGATGTTTTGCAGATAAGTTATCTCCATATTTTTCTAAAAATGATTTTTCATTTGCTCTAATCCTAGGAGTATCTTCGCAATGAGTCACAATATTTAGTGGTGAATATTTAAAAATATCTTCAAGCGCATCTATACTGTCAACAAGCATATCTCCAGTAGATGCTCCCATAAATACTTTTAAGCCTGCAGCTTTGTTTATATCAACATTTTTTATTTCTTCAATGTTGCTATTAGTAGCTCCTAGATGAAATGAATAATTTGAAAGTGATCTTTGGCTTGCTAATTCAAATTTCTTATTTAGGTTATCAAGAGTTGTTGTAGCTGGGCTTACGTTAGGCATTTCAAAATAGCTTGTGACACCCCCTGCTAATCCTGCAAATGATTCTGAGGCTATATCACCTTTATGAGTAAGTCCTGGTTCTCTAAAATGTACTTGATCATCAATTAAGCCAGGCATTACATATCTTCCTTCAACATCAATTACTTCTTTTGACTCTGCTTGGATATCTGGATTTATTAATTCAATTCTGTCATTTTTAATTGCTATATCAGACTCAAATATTGAGTCCTCATTGATGATATTGCAGTTTTTAAGTATCAAGTCATACATTATTATTTCTCCAGTTCAAATGCTTTGTGTAATGCCTTGACAGCAGTGTCTACAGCATTTTCATTAATTACAATAGTTATTTTTATCTCAGATGTACTAATCATTTGAATATTCACATCATTTTCAGATAAAGCTTTGAAAGCTGTACTTGCTATTCCAGCATGAGTTCTCATTCCAACACCTACTAATGATACTTTAGCTATTTCTGAATCAATAATTACTTCACTAAAGTCTAATGAGTTTTTCATCTGATTAATAACCTGTGAAGTAGCATGCTCATCTTCTTTTGAAACTGTAAATGTAAAATCAGTCTTGCCTTCAACACTTATGTTTTGAACAATTACATCAACTTCTATATTGGCATCACTCAATGGTCCAAGGATAGAATATGCAATTCCAGGAGTATCGCTCACGCCATGCAAAGTGTATTTCATTTGATCTTTCTGAAAAGCTATTCCCGATACTAATCCATTTTCCATATTTTTCTCCTCAAGAGATATTAGAGTACCATCGCCAGGTTCAAAACTTGATAAAACTCTGACTGGTACTTTGTATTTATTTGCAAACTCAACAGCTCTAATTTGAATTACTTTAGCTCCCTGACCTGCCATCTCAAGCATTTCTTCCATAGTAATTGAATTCAATTTTTTAGCGTCTTTAACTATCCTTGGATCGGTTGTATAGATTCCATCAACATCAGTATAAATATCGCACCTTTCTGCTTTCATTTGAGCTGCAATTGCGACGGCAGTTGTATCTGAGCCCCCTCTTCCGAGTGTCGTTACATCTCCTGATTCTGTGATACCTTGGAAACCTGTAATGATTGGTATAATGCCTTCATCTAGGGCATCCTGAATTTTTTTACCATCAACATCTAATATTTTAGCCTTAGAGTAACTATCAGTAGTTCTCATAGAAATTTGTGATGCTGTATATGATTTAGCTTTGACACCAATTTGATGAAGAGCCATTGCTAAAAGCGCTGCACTAACTTTTTCACCTGTTGATATCAAGGCATCGAATTCTCTTTTACTAGGGTTGTCACCAAAACTTTTAGCTAACTTGATTAGCCTATTAGTTTCTCCACTCATAGCAGAAACTACAACAATCACTGAGTTATCAATAGAGGCTTGTTGAATTATCTTAGCAACAGATGCTATTCGTTCTTCTGAACCTACGGACGTACCTCCAAACTTTTGAACTATCATTTTCGACATATTTAATTAAGAGCTTGCGAGGGATTTTACTGAATTTGGAATAGATGTCACGAACTCTTTGATGTTTTCTGTTTCTCCAGCACCTTGAGCAAAATCAGGACGGCCTCCACCTCTTCCATTAATTTGTTCACAGATATTAGAAACAATATCCTTAGCAGAAATTTGATCAATAATATTATCAGTTACACCACACACTACAGCTATCTTATTAGCCTGAACATTGAGCAAAATAATTGAACCTTTACCAATTGTTTTTTTCTTAGCGTCTACCATACCTCTCAATAATTTATTATCTTCAATAGAAATTTGTTCTATAGATAAGACCCAATCATTTATTTCACAGGATTCTGAATAAGCAATTTCTGTTTCAGTTACTTTAGTACTTCCAGATTTTTTAAGTTTCTTATTTTCAGCAATTAAAGACTCTACTTTATCAAGAATGGCCTCTGCAGGAGAGTTTAATCTTTGTTGAAGCTCTTCATTAATTCTTTGTATTTCTTTAAGATGACTTAGAGCTACCTTACCCCCTACAGCCTCTATTCTTCGAACACCAGATGCAACACTTGATTGATTAACAATCAAAAACGTACCTATATCTCCAGTCCTTGCAACATGGGTTCCACCACATAGCTCTACAGAAAATGATTCATTTCCCATACTTAAAACTCTTACCTCATCCTCATATTTTTCACCAAATAAGGCTTCAGCTCCTGAATTCATAGCATCTTCGAGCTTCATATTCTGTGTTGTGACTTCTAAATTATTTAATGACTCTCTATTAACCAATGCCTCAACCTCAGATATTTCATCTTTAGATAGAGGCTTAGAATGTGAGAAATCAAACCTTAATTTATTTTCATCAACTAGAGATCCTTTTTGTTGAACATGATTGCCCAATACTTTCTTGAGTGCTGCATGCATTAAATGAGTGGACGAATGATGAATTGCTATAGCATCTCTTTTGTCTTTCTCCACAGTCATGGTTATTACATCACCTGAATGCAATATCCCTGATTTGATTATAGCTTTGTGAAGAAACACTTTGCCCTGTTTCTTGCAATCTAAAATAATTCCAGTTGCACTTGCAGAACTAAATTCACCCTTATCTCCAATCTGACCTCCAGATTCTGCATAAAATGGTGTCTCATTACAGGCTATAAAAATTTCTTCAGATTCAGATGCGGATTCAACTCTATCTTGATCTTTCCATAAAACCAAAACTTTAGAATCTGAATTTAATAATTCATATCCAAGAAAGGTTGTTTCATCTACCCCAGCTGCTGCTGGAAGTGAAGAAACAAAACTACTACCAGCTTTGGATAATTCTTTTTGTTGACTCATTGATGAAGAAAAGCCTTCTTCATCAATTTTTAAATTTCTTTCTCTGGCAATATCTGCTGTTAAATCATATGGGAAACCAAAAGTATCATGAAGTTTAAAAACAATATCTCCTGGAATAGTATCTCCAGATAGATTGCTTATTGCTTGTTCTAAAATATCAATTCCCTTATCTAAGGTTTCAAAGAATTTGATCTCTTCATCTTTTATAGTTTTCGTAATAAATTCTTTTTTTTCATTTAATACCGGGTATGCATCCTGCATCAGTTCTGCTAAATCTTTTACTAATTCATTTAAAAAAGGTTTGGTTGCTCCCATTTTATATCCATGACGAATAGCTCTTCTGAGAATTCTTCTAAGAACATAACCTCTTCCCTCGTTTTCAGGAGTAATTCCATCAGCGATTAAAAAGCTGGTAGATCGAATATGATCTGAAATAACTTTGTGAGATGGACTATTCTTTTCTCCAAGAACTCTTTCTGATGCTCTAATTAAATCCTTAAATAGATCTGTTTCATAATTTGAATTTACACCTTGCATAACAGCCGCAATTCTTTCTAAGCCCATTCCAGTATCTACAGAAGGTTTTGGTAGTGGATTCATTTCACCCGCATCGTTTCTGTTAAATTGCATAAAGACTAGATTCCATATTTCTACAAACCTGTCTCCCTCGTCTCCCTCTGACCCTGGAGGTGTTCCTTCTATGATCTCCGTGGTCATAATATATTTCTGAACAAGGGCCACATGGACCGGTTTCACCCATAGACCAAAAATTATCTTCATCTCCAAGCCTGACAATTCTTTTAGGATCAACACCAATAATGTCTTTCCATATATCAGCCGCCTCATCATCATCTTTGTATACAGAAATCCATAGCTTATCTTGTTCAAGTTTTAAAATCTCTGTTAAAAACTCCCAAGCGTATTTAATAGCATCCTCTTTAAAATAATCACCAAAGCTAAAATTACCAAGCATTTCAAAGAAAGTATGATGCCTTAATGTATAACCAACATTTTCAAGGTCATTGTGTTTGCCGCCGGCCCTGATACATCTTTGTGATGACGTAGCACGATCATATTTACGCTTATCTGTTCCTAAAAAAACATCTTTAAATTGGACCATACCTGCATTAACAAATAGCAAGGTCTCATCATTAACAGGAATTAATGAACTTGAGTCTATGATCTTATGATTTTTAGATTCATAAAATTTTAAGAATGATTGTCTTATTTCACTTGTGTTCATTTTATTTTTGCGATTTCTTTATACTTTTTATAATTTTCAATGTAGTGATGAGCACCCAATGAAACTAATTTTTGCTCATCATCATTTAAAGTCTTCTTTATTTTTCCAGGCATTCCTAACACCATTGATCCATCTGGTATTTCCATACCCTCAGTTATTAATGCTTTTGCACCAATAATACAATTCTTACCAATTTTTGCACCATTTAAAATAACTGATCCTATTCCTATAAGACTCCCATCTCCAATTTCGCATCCATGGAGCATTACCATATGACCAACTGTTACATATTTTCCAATAGAGGTACTAAACCCTGGATCCGTATGAATAATTGAGCCATCTTGAATATTTGAGCCTTCTCCAACGAAAATAGGTTCATTATCTGCTCTTAGGGTTGCGTTAAACCAAATGCTAGCGTCTTTTGATAATCGAACATCACCTATCACTGTTGCATTTGGGGCAATATAAAATGCATCTCCATCTGTTTGAAGAGTTTTGCTACCTAAATCAATTATCATAATGCTTTCTTATAATCTCTAAATCAGTTCCTATATTAGCTTCAAAACAGATATTTAAAAAATCTGCTGTTAGCATAGCTGTAAGTCCCCAAATTCTATGTCCATTATAGACCCAACTAGGAATTATTACCTTCATGCCATCTCTATCAAGTTCATTTTCTATAATATTATCTGTATTTAATAAGAAACTTAGAGGCACTGAAAATATTTCTGCAATTTCTTCATTGGGTACAAGATTTTGTTTGGATTCTATTAATCCAATATATGGATGAACTTCAATTTTATGACGAGAGATTAGATAGTCTAATTCTCCAAGTTTTTTAACATTTGATTGATCTAAGGATATTTCTTCAAAAGATTCTCTGAGCGCAGTTTGATATAGACTCTCATCGCCATCTTCCCATTTACCTCCTGGGAAACTAACCTCTCCTGAGTGGGTAGAAACCTTTTCAGATCTCTTTGTAAATATAATTTCAGGGTCTTTTATTAAATCATCAAAATACAGAATACCTATGAATACACCAGCTTTTTTATAAGAAGTTGGGTTATGTAGATTTAGTTTTTCTAGCTTTTGCTTTATGCTGTCTATCATTAAGGTTAGTTTAACTTTTTAATCAATCTTATACTTTATTAAGGAATAAAAAATTGAAATATTGTTCAATCTGCGGAAGCTCAAATTTAGAATTTATTGTCCCAAAAGATGACAGTATAAAAAGATACTGTTGCAAAGACTGTAAAAATATCTTTTATACAAACCCAAATATGATTGTTGGGGCTCTTTGTATAAGAGATGATAAAATTTTAATGGCTAAAAGAAATATTCATCCAAGAAAAGGTTTATGGACATTGCCTGCTGGTTTTATGGAAAACGCTGAAACTCTGAAGGTTGGTGCCTTACGTGAAACTATGGAAGAGACTGGATCTGAGGCTAAAGTTGTCATGCCATACACGATGTTTAGCCTTCCACATATTAATCAAGTACATTTATTCTATCTAGCAGATTTGCTTGATGAAAATTTTGGACCCACAACTGAAAGCATGGAAGTAAAACTTTTTACAAAAGATGAAATACTTTGGGATGAGTTAGCCTTTCCAACTGTAGAAAGAACCTTAAAATATTATATAGAGGATAGTAAAACAGGAAACTTTATTTTTAGAGATGAAGATATAACTTTGTGGAAGTAGTTCTTAGTCTACAAATTTTCTAGCGTTTATAAAAATTTGCATCCAGGGAGAGAACTCTTTCCAGTATTTTGGACTCCAACTCATTTGCAACTTTCTAAAGACCCTTTCTGGGTGAGGCATCATAATGGTAACTCTTCCATTTGCAGCTGTAATACCTGTTGCACCATCAATAGAGCCATTTGGGTTTAGAGGATATGCTTCAGTATTATTTCCTAGTGAATCTACAAAGTTTAGGGCTATCTGATTAGATTTAATCAAATCATCTAGATTATTTTTACTAAATTTAGCATGGCCTTCTCCATGAGCAGAGGCAATAGGCAAGGACCATCCCTCCATACCTGACAGTAATATGGAATCACTTTTTTGAACTTTGACTTGTGCTAATCTTGCCTCAAACTGATCAGAGAGATTTTTTTCAAATGATGGCCAGAGGTAAGCGCCAGGAATAATATCTTTAAGTTTTGATACCATTTGACAACCATTACAAACTCCAAGAGTGAATGTTGATTCATTAGCAAAGAATTCCTCAAATTGATCTTTTACAGAGGCATTATGCAGAATAGTCTTTGACCAACCTCCTCCTGCACCCAATACATCGCCATAAGAAAAACCACCACATGCTGCCATACCTTTAAAGTCCGCAAGATTTATTCTCTTATCAAGCAAGTCTTGCATGTGGACATCTATAGCCTCAAAACCAGCTAAAGAGAAAGCAGCTGCCATTTCCATTTGCCCATTAACGCCTTGCTCTCTAAGAATTGCTACTTTTGGTCTACTGGTTGAGATTGTAAAAGGCGTAAATGTACTTTCATTAAATGACTCTTTAGCATACAAGCCCTTATGATTGTTATCATCTAATAATTTGAGTTCAGAATCTGCAATTGATTCATTATCTCTAATTGATTGAATCGCATGACTTACCTCTCTCCAATCCTTTTCTAAATCAATAACTGAATTTCTGTAGACCTCTTCATTTGATGTATTGATTGAGATTTCTTGTGAATCAGAAACTTGGCCAATTAAAGATGCTATTAATCCTTCTGATGAGAGTTGATTAATAACTTGATCGCAATATGTATCTGCAACTTGAATAACAAGTCCTGCTTCCTCAGAGAATAAAAATGAATTTAAATTATCTTTAGATAGGTCAGGGAATAATAAATCTAGGCCAATTTTTTTGGTAAAAGCCATTTCACAAAGAGTGATAATTAATCCTCCATCAGAGATATCATGAAGAGCTAAAACTTTGTTGTGAGCTATTAGCTCTTGAATTGAATTGAACATTACCTTTAAAAGACCTACATCGTCTATGTCAGGTGTTTCTGAAAATTGACTTTGAGTAACCTGCGAAAATATAGATCCAGCTAACCTTGTCTTGTTATTTAGTTTTATATGTAAAATTTTTGTGGGTGTGCTGATATCTAATTCCGGTGTTACTGAGACGCGAACATCATCTACAGGAGCCATTGCCGTAATTACTCCTGATAATGGACTTTTTACTACATATTCAGCTTCATTCTCACTCCATTTAGTTCTCATAGATAAAGAATCTTTTCCAACAGGCACTGAGACCTCTAAATCAACACAACACTTAGATAATGCCTCTACTCCCTCTCTGAGAGAAATATCTTCTACCTCTTCTCCAGTTGCAGCCATCCAATTAGCTGAAACCTGAACCTCATCGAGCCCCTTGATATAAACTCCTGACATATTAAGCAAAGCCTCTGCCATTGCCATCCGCATTGAGGCTGCAGGATTATTAATTGCTAAAGTAGGCTTTTCTCCAACCGTTAAAACCTCACCACTTGATGATGTATAAGATCTCAAGCTCATTGAATAGTCTGAAACTGGAACCTGATAAGGTCCAATAAATTGATCTCTTGCAACCATACCGCCAACAGTTCTATCGCCAATAGTTATTAAGAAAGATTTACTTGCAACGGTTGGATGTTGAAGAATATTTTTAAGGGCATCTTTAAAGGAATAATCTGATGAGATTGAATTATCAATACTAGTACTGCTATCAGAGGACACCTGTATATCAGTAATAGGTAAATCTCCAAAGAGCATCGATAAAGGGACATCAACTGGATAAGTATCTGTTTTTGAATCAAAAAGCTTTACAGATTTTTCATCTGTTGTAACCCCAACAAATGCATAAACACACCTTTCTCTAATACATATATTCTCAAAGTCTTTCTTATTTTTTGGATGAATAGCCATTACATATCTTTCTTGAGATTCGTTAGACCAAATCTCCATTGGAGACATCGATTTATCTGAATTCGGAATCTTATCTAGTTCTATATAAACTCCTAAATTTGAGTCTTTAGCTAACTCAGGTATAGCATTAGATAATCCTCCAGCACCAACATCATGAATAAATTCAATATAGCTATCATCTTGAGAGGAGCAAATATTAATAACTTCTTGGCACCTTCTTTCCATTTCTGCGTTATCTCTTTGAACAGAAGCGAAGTCTAAATCCTCATCACTCTC
>Ga0115570_10002672_pt1 | contig 13526 bp, 9 predicted proteins | sample COGITO_mtgs_1205_3_FD_87294 | JGI IMG/M metagenome (GOLD analysis project Ga0115570, IMG submission 87294) | Pelagic marine microbial communities from North Sea - COGITO_mtgs_120524 | ecosystem: Environmental > Aquatic > Marine > Epipelagic | place: Germany:Helgoland, sampling site Kabeltonne... | reverse complement strand
ATCCAATTATATCATCTTTGATCCGAATATATCAACTTTGATCCAATATATAAAATTTGGTCTAAATATATCAACTTTGATCTGTTTTTATCTTACTTATCTTTGGCCAAGAGCTGGTCCTTAAGAATCATCGCACTGAACTCCGATACGCTTATTTCACCACTTCCGTCCTTGTCAAGATCTGAGAAGAGCGTTTTGATGTCGTCCATGGTCGTTGGTTCACCGACATTTAGCAGCAAGCATTGCAACTCTTTTAGTCCAAGTTTTCCGTCTTTGTCCTTGTCAAACAGTTCGAATGCCATTGACACCGCCTGGTTATTGACAGGGTCCGTCATTTTATGAGCCATCAGCGCAACGAACTCATAAAAGTCGATCTCCCCGCTACCATCAGCGTCAGTTATGCGAATCATCTCGTCAAGCTCTTCATCTCCTGTAGTCTGGCCGACCGAGGTCATGAGATTTTTCAGCTCTGCTTTGTCGATGTTGCCGCTGCCGTCGGTGTCGAACACTCGAAAAGCTTCTTTAAATTCTTCGATCTGAAAATCTGTGAGCCGCGCGATGACATCATCCTTGTTACTTCTAACATATTGGTCCATATGTAACTTCACACCAAACTTTCTGAAGGGTCCGATGGGCACCGTCGTGTTTCCAAAAATTGTACTAGGAGTCAATTTATCGGAATATTCGTGATGATGACTGTGAAACTACAATTATTTTGCAGGTGTATACTTTTTGTATTGTACAACTAAGTCATTTATGAATCATAATACACACGATCAGCTGTGACATGTCGCCACTAGCTCCACCACCGCTTAAAGAATTATCGTAACATTCAGAACGAAGTTTCCTAATTTCTGGGTCACTAGTATACATTAGCCAATTCACGAAAATAAAAAACAAAAAAAATAAACAATTTGATAGAGATAACACATCAGTGTACTTCATTCGCACTCTTGAGGTCAGTGTCGTTTGCTATATATTCTGAAGGCGAGATCACAGTTCTAACTGTTTCAAATTTTTCAATTTTTCAAACAGGATGTTTTCTCAATACGGTTTAAACATGTTCATCATAATTAATAGATTTAAGATTTTTATTTTTTTTATAAAAAAAGAACTACCTGCATAAAAAAAAGTAGGACACGGGAAAAGTGACACAAATTTTATTTTTACTTTTTATAAAATATGTATATTGCACTAATGTATTGTACATTAGGACTTTCGTTGTTGCCATTTCCTCCCGATGCACCAAACGTACCGCCTAGTCCACAGTATTTGCATTTTGAACAAAACACCAGCGCTCCCATTTTTTCATACGAGTATTGGAGCTCCGCTTCATACGAAACACTTTGATATTTCTAATTTCATGACACTATTTTGTCACACAAACTAATTTCAAAGTATGGCTTAAACAGGTTCATAATAATTCATAAAATTAAGTTCTTTTTATTTTTTTTAATATGTTGTATAAAAAAAGAAAAAATGTTCCTAATAAGTAGCATTAACTCACAAACCATAGATGCTTGCACTGGTATACAAGCACTTTACCAAAGTAAGGGTTGTTGTAATAATCCAGATTATGATCAGGAATTACTCGAAGAATGTGATCAACTTCAACTAGTTGAGAATACGACATTTTCTAGAAATTTTGATTATGATTCAGCAACTATCAGATTTGATGTGAAAGATAGTATACGAGAAAATCAAGCTGTTAAAGATAAATGGTCAAATACTTGGGGAAGATATATAAAAGAAGAAAAGTATGTTGGATGCAAAGGAGTTTGTTGGATGAACTCAAAGTTAAGCAAAATCTCATCTGAATTCCCAAACGTAAAAACCGACTTTCCGAATCTAAATATTCCCGCAAATAGCGGTGTGCGTACATTTGATGGTATAGATTATTCGTTTAATGAACCAGTTTCATGTTCTGATCATGAAATTATGGAATCTAAAGAATTCAAATCCAAATATGGAGATGTAAACAGATGGTTTAATGCAGGATATATTAGCGATTGTCAGTTGGGATATACAGATAATGGATTATTTCAAGGTTTTGACTCATTGGGAGATGTCAGTGTTAACGGAAACAATGTATACTTTGCGGGCGGTACTCCACTACTCATAAAGTTTGGTGCAAATGACTGGTCATACAATAGCAAACCCAAGGCAGTTACATTTTACAATAAAAATATTGTACCTTCTTCTCAAAATGACAACCCTTTAAAATACGAACTTTTCATGGGTCGGAATGGAGGTCGCATAAGAGGTATTCATAATAGTGATAGTAAAGAGGTTTGTCATGCTGGTCATATTGGTACAATTGACACTTTTAATAGGTTTAATAGAATACGAAAAGTGGGATCTTTAGCAGAAAATGATAAAGTATACGATTTGGCGGTAGTTTGTTACCCAAATAACTACGATACTATGAGCGAGCCTTCAAATGTGTATAGAATTCCAAATACTCAACTTCAAGAAATTCTTTCACCAATTTTACAAGCATCAGGAATTAATTTTAATAGTGCTAAAGATCTTAGTGACAATATTCGGGATTTGAAAATGACGGAAAATAATATTTATATTTGTGTAATGACCGAATTAAACAAACTGGTGTACTATATTATACGTATCGAAAGAGCTACTAAAAAGGTTCACATTTCGGCACCAACAGCTAACGGAGATATTAAGTACGGTTTAACTGCCGGTTGGGCACCGTTCCGAGGTTTCCACATTACAATCAACGATAATGGTATTGTTGGTATAATTAAAGAAGGTTCAGGAGGAAATCCTGGTGATAAAGTAAGGATTTTCAGATGGCCCTTATTATTTGAAAATGGACAAGATTATGTAGGTGTAGTTGAGTATAAAGATAAGACCGAATTTAAACCCATGCGGGGTTTTTATGGTTCTCATCCAATTGCATCACTTAATGGTTATGTATACTTTGTAACATATGAAATGCGAAAAATAAAAGATAATTTTGGAATAGATTTAGATGATTCTGTTTCAAATTCAGAAGCAATTGCATTTCCAACACCGCCTTTTATCACTACATCTTCTGTAAACTACGGAACATCGGCTAGTAAACATAATGTATTTTATCTTTTCGGAGCAACAAGAGATTTTGGTCTCAATCCTGGTCCTGTACATGATTCTTATAATGAACAAGAAATAGATCTCGCTCATGCACACAGTATAGAATGGGTTATATACAAAGTAGATCCCGTAACCAAAAAAGTTGTACATACTATACCTGTAATTACAGAACAACCAGGAGGTTGTGAAGGTTTCACTGTTGATCATGAAGGAAAATATGCATACATGGCGTGTGGGGGTCACATGAGAAGTGATTTCTCGCGTCAATTCAGATCTTTGACACAACTTCGTAAAATAGATTTACAGAGTGGAATGGTACATATAAAATCTATTTCTAAAGTTTCAGATGAATTATCTGTACTTGCAAAGACAGACTCAACAAATATAAATGTATCGATTGGTATAAAAGGTTTAAGTTCTGTATCATCAGGTACCGGGGTCGAAAATATTAAAATAGATACCACTGACATGGGGATTCTTCACGTAGATCGTACCTCTAAAAATATTTACTTCGGTGCGAATAGTGCAAACATGGGAATATCGCAACAAGTTCAAGGTCGCGACATTAAACAGACTGATAATATTGTAATTGGTGTCAGAAGTGGAAACTTACTTAATGGTATGGAAAACAATGTAATTATCGGAAACAATTTTATGAATGTAAATGATCAATTTAGATTCGAACAAGAGTTCCAAGGAGGTGTGGTAGAAAGTATTGAATCTTCATTACGTATGGCAAATGTAGACAATACGTTTGATCCAACTGTTGAACCCGTCAAAGGAGTATTTGCAATTGGTTCGAATGGAGACACTCTTTTAGGAGGCAATTTCGAAACAAAAACTTTAAATTTGCCCGTTTTAAAGAGTCTTGAATCAACTTTAGAAACCGTTTCTACTAAAAAACATGCAAAATCAAATGGGGTAATGTTTACTAATCTTAATATTGTACAAACCGTAAATGATAATCAAGAAGCTGATGGTGTACAATTCTTAGTTGACCAAATTAACGAATTAAAGTTTGATGTTTGTATTTTGAAAGGAGGTACTTCGACATCGTGTTTACCAAAAGAAAAGTTGAACTTCCGTATAGAAGCATATATAGATACTAGTGACACTGCATCTGAAGCAACATGGTTTTTGCATCGTAAAATGGAAGATGGTAGTCTTGTTCAAATTTTAAAGTATGAATGGAATGGTAAATATATTATGACAATCAAAAATCCATTTGATATGACACATAAATTTGAACCATTAGCTAGAGTAAAATCTTATGCAGGTCTCAGCCCATCGAATGTTCAAAAAAACCCAAGAGTTGTTATTGAAGGTATACTTGTAAAAGGAACTTATGTACTAACCGCGAAAGACTCGGGAAGAAATGGATGGTCACAAGGAGGTATTGGACCTCCTGGTCACTTAAACGTGAATGGTTTGTATTTCTATGATTCAAAAGATTCAGAACTTCAAGTACGTATGGATAAACATTATGATTCTGTAAATTACGGCCAGTCTGTAAATCCACCAGAAGTAAAATGGAATCTTAATCAAACACAACTAACAGAACAATCTGTAACATTTAATTTCCCACTTCCAGCTCCTACAGTCACAGATGAATGTGCCGATAAAAATGGAAACAAATTTTTCGGTGGCGAAGCAATCGATAGTTATTACCCAGCAAAAACATGTGCGAATATGAAAGAACTAGATACTACTGGAAGTTATGCGGGTTTCGGTTGGGGAGATCCTTGTACTAAAACAGTAGCTGAAATAATATCCGACAAATCTGCAGGAGGTACAGTTACGGCACCGCCTGGTTTCGAAGATAAAACTTTTTCGGAGTTGTGTCAAACAACATGCAATTCATGTTGTAAAGATAATAACGGGAACTCTTTCTTTACTGGTGAAGCAGTCGACAGTTATTATCCAGCAAAAACATGTGCGAATATGAAAGAACTAGATACTACTGGAAGTTATGCGGGTTTCGGTTGGGGAGATCCGTGTACTAAAACAATAGCTGAAGTAGTAACTGACAAATCTGTTGGAGGTGCAATTGCCGCACCGGTTGGTTTTGAAGACAAAACCTTTGCGGAGTTATGTCCCAAGACATGTGAAAAATGCCAATTCAGAAGATAAATTATAAGTTTCACACATACAAACAAAGGCCCTTATAAACTTTGGGACTTTGGGACTTTGAATCTCCAACATAATTTTTATGAGAATTTTTTTTTCGACTTAAGCCATAAAACTGTAAACTTTTCATGTTTTCAAAACACATACTTTTAAATTCTTAATCGGGAACATAATTTTCAAGTCCTATATTTGGAAAATTATAAAAAAAAAATAACGGTATAGACATCACATTATATTCATCGTATCTACAGTTGCATTCATTACTTATTAGATTGCTGATGAATAATAGGATTTGAAGGCTTGGTACTTTCATTATTGGTACTTGAACTTCCGCGCAAATTGAGTTGTGCAAGTGCATTTTCCACGTCACTAATTTCTTCAGGGTCCAGAGGTACATCGACCGAAATCTTTGACTCGAAGAATGCTACCAAAGGTCGTGGTTGGTTCCACGCCGGCTGCAAATCTGGCCACGATGTGTTCTCCACGGGTGTTCCAGAAAGATCGTTCGCCACATATTCCCGGATCGCATCAAACAACTCCATAACTACATATATATGTGTGGGTTGTGGTAGATGTGGTTGATTAACTCCATTTAGTATACGGGTCTTTATTTCGGCAGTGTCGACACTCTCCTCAGCATCGGGTGCAGAAACTTTAAGGTCAAGTTGATGATATCCGTTTCCATTATGCAATACTCTGCATTTTATGGAGACCTCCACAGGTCTCATTGTTCTTTGGGCTATCATCGACGCAACCTCATCCGGTATGTGACGTCTTTCATTACCGGGACTTCTGCTTGAAAGACTTTCAGGATTGGAACTTGAACTTTCGCTTGCCCTGTATAATTTTAAAAGTTGTGTTTCTGCTTCCCACATAATTTATAATATCATATTAAAAATTTTTCACCGCGGATCCAAAACCTGAAAGGAAAATTTGTTATATTTTTTTAAAAATGCTTTTTATGACTCTATGACTCTATGACTCTGTGACTCTATGACTCTGTAACATACATTTAAATTAAGACTAGTAAAACATAAATAATGAATATACACGTGTCTAATATCTATTTTTTTGTGTTTTCAACTTTCAGAAAAACTCATGGAATAACTTTATTTGAAAAAAACGTTAATATATAATAAACTTTAAGTCTACATCCGCTACAAATTCTAAAATCAAGTTATAATAAAAAATTTATTATTGTATATAAAAGTAAATGTGGATTGGTGAAAAGCAAGTATTAAAACTGTCAAACTATCGAGGTGATACTCAAGATTCAGAAGAAAATAGATGGGCTATGCGTCAAGCTACAATTAGAGATCGAAACATTCCTGTAGATTTAAATATGAATGAAAATGTTACACATAAAATTGGTTTAAACTACTTTTCTACGTTTAAATTTAAAAGTGTAGAATACGAAGCTTATATAGAGTATTACGCACATGATAACTCGTTCGTTGGTACAGTTGATGGAAATAAAGTTGAAGATTTGTCAGGTTATACGCGTGTTCCAAATACAGATATGTTAGTACATGAAGATCCGTCAACACCACTTTTAAAAATAGCTGGGCCTCATCTTGTCGCATATGAGACTTTAGAAGATGAAAAAATAGAAGTGGCAAGAGTTCAAACATATGATGATATTAGTAACATGTATTTGAAACTCAAGAAAAAAGTTGTATTAGAAAAAGAAAATATTATAAATGCACAAGGTACACCAGTACTAACAAACCCACCATCAGCAGAATATGTACTTGCTTCATTAATTGACCAAATTCGTCTTCCACCATCTTTACAAGAATAAAAAAATAGTTGTTACATTAAAGATTTAAAGTTATGATTTTAACATCTGTTATATCAAGCTTAATATTAATTAGTCCCAAGTGTTCAGAAATAAGTTATATAAAAAAAAATGAACTTTTAATATATGACTATGGTGGAAAAGATGTAGGAGATATAGTTACACTCGAGTCTGTTGGATTGAAACCAATTCTTCATAACCCAGTTGTATTTAAAAAAAAAAAAAACTATGACAAGGAAAAAAATAGATGCATCGACTACTGTACATGGTTATCATGTGAAAGTGTTTCAGATTCTATAGAATCTTTACTTGAAGATAAAAGTGATAGACAATGTGCAGGATTTATATATTTAGATTTGAATATTTCGCATTATAAATGCTCATTTAAGTCTGGAACAATCGAATTTCCACCAGAGTTTGGATCAAATGTACAATTAGATACTTTCAAACAAGCAGATTTTTCTTATTTTAGATCTGATATTGTAGTGTTTGAAACAAATCCATTTCCTCCACCATATTCTTCACCGTCACCACCCGTACAGTTTTTAGATTTAGTTGTAAAACCAGAAGTTTTAATTCCATTGATAGTAGCATCCGTTTTTTCTATTATAATTTTCATTTACTTGTTTAGGCTTTGCAATGAAGAAAGAGCAAATTCTTTCAACCTTTTCTTTTCTACTATTTTTGGATCTAAAAAAAATTCTATTGTTGTAAATACTCAAAAAAATTCTATTGTGAAAAGATAAGAAATGTTTTGTACATTCGTTGCTCTTTTTGGTTCTTTAGTGTTGGAAAGAAATCCTTATAAAATTATGAACTCAATAGTTACATATGATGAGTGTCAAAATTTCGCAAGTTCTACAATATTTTCGGAATATACCAGTAGTATCAAAGAAAATAGAGGAATATGTATAGTAAAAGAAAGCAAAAACAACATTGAAAAGTCATATATAAATTTAATAGAAAACAATACAGAAAATGCCAACAAATGTAAAGCACAATTTTATTGTGAAAACTGTGATTTCAAAAATTTAGTGACTACATATAAGTCATATTGTTTAATTCCGAAAACTGAAGAATCACCTCCTCATTCACCACCCTCGCCATATTCACCTCAAGTGTCAGAAGATTTGAACGGTTTCACGTGTGAAAATAATGGTTACATATTTTCTGATAACTTATTAAGTCTTAAAAAAACATTTTCAAAAACATCAGCAAAAGAGAAAATTGCTCCTATAAATAATATACTCAAACTAAAAAGTACAAGTTACTCACACTACTTTTATAACAATACTATATTTGAACCTGATTATTCATTAGTTACATCAAGAGTAAATTCTGTAGTTTTAAACAACTTATATAGTAACAAATGTTGTTATATTTGCAACAATTTGTTTGAAAGTTGTGGAGGCTTTCGATTTTATGTAAACACAAACACGTATGAATGTCATTTTGTATTCTCAAATGAAAAATTCCAAACTTTAAACTTTACATTTGATGACAATGTACAAGACGAAGATTCGTTTTCTTATTATAAAAGTTTTGATACACAAACTACAATTTTACCACCATCACCACCTCCTAGCATTAATACATTTTTGTTAATTTTACAAACTCCTGAACTTTTTATCCCAAGTGTAATTGGTATAATTTTAATCTTAGTAATATTTGTATTTTTGGTTAGAGAATGTAATACAGAAAGAGCAAATGCCTTAGCAAGTGTATTAAATACTATTCTTAGAAGAAACAAAACAGAGATAGTTATAAAATAAATAACTTATGCACTGCATGATTCACAACCTGAAATTGAACTAGGTGAAACTGTTACTTGAAGTGCATCAGTTGCTGGTTTTGTTCTTAAATAATACATTCCTGTTTTTAATCCTCGTTTCCAAGCATAAAAATGCATACTTGAAAGACGCTTATGTGTCGGATAGTCCATGAACAAATTCATAGATTGTGATTGATCTATAAACTTTCCTCTGTCTGCAGCCATATCTATAACATTTTTCATTTTGATTTCCCATACCGTTTTGAATACTTCTTTTGCATTATCATCTAGAAATTCAAGATCTTGTACAGATCCTTTATTTTCTATTATTTTCTGACAAGTATCCACGTTCCATTTATCTATTTTTTTTAAATAGTTTACCAAGTATTTATTTACCACGGGAAATTCACCAGATAACACTCTTCTCACATATAAGTTTGAAGTGATTGGTTCAAAACATTCAGAGTTTCCTAATATTTGTGCAGTTGAAGCAGTAGGCATGGGTGCAACAAGTAGAGAATTTCTCAAACCTGATTCTTGAATATTAGATTTTAATGTGGTCCAATCATAATTTAAATCTTCACTTGTAGAACTATCTTCCCACATATCAAACTGAAGTATTCCCATTGATGCAGGAGATCCTTTAAATGTCTCATAGGGTCCGTGCAGTTTAGAAAGTTTACAAGACATTATTAAAGCATTGTAATAAATACATTCGAATATTTCCGAGTTCAACTTTTTTGCACTATCACTTTCAAATGGAATATGCATCATCATAAATAGATCTGCCAAACCCTGTACACCCAATCCAATTGGCCGGTGACGGTTGTTGCTTACATATGTACTTTCAAGAGGGTACAAATTTTCATCAATTATAATGTTCAAATTTCTAGTTACGATTTGTACTACTTTTCCAAGTTCCTTGAAATTAAAGGAACCATCTTCATTTGCAAATTTGGGAAGTGCAATCGATGCAAGATTACAAACAGCTGTTTCATTAGAATCAGAATATTCAATAATTTCAGTGCACAAATTTGAACACTTAATTGTTCCCAAATTTTTTTGATTTGATTTAAGATTGGCTGCATCTTTATAAAGCATATATGGAGTTCCCGTTTCCATTTGAGAATCTAAAATTTGAAACCATAGTTTTTGAGCTGGTATTTTTTTGACATATATTCCCTGCGATTCATATAGTTCATACTTTTCATCGAACTCTTTTCCTACTAAATTAGGTAGATCTGGACATTTACTTGGGCAAAACAAAGACCATTCTTCATTATTTTCTACTCGTTTCATAAATAAATCAGGTATCCAAAGTGCATAAAATAAATCTCTTGCACGCATTTCTTCGTTTCCGTGATTTTTACGAAGCTCTAAAAAATCTTCTATATCGCCATGCCATGGCTCCAAGTATAATGCAATTGCACCTTTTCGTTTTCCACCACCTTGATCAACATACGTTGCAGTATTGTTTATAACCCTACACATTGGAACAATTCCACTTGATGTTCCATTACTAGAATTGATTTTAGAACCCTTGCACCTAATATTTGAAATCGATGACCCAATACCACCAGAAGATTTTGATATTAACGCAAAATCTCTGATAGTACTAAATATACCATCAATCGAATCATCTTTCATAACATTCAAAAAACATGAAGCGAGTTGTTGTGATTTTGTCCCAGCATTGAACATAGTTGGTGTCGCGTGTGTAAAATAACCATTTGACATGTAATTATAAGTTTCCAAACATAAATCAATGTTTTTTTGTTTGGCGTGAATTGCACAAGATATTCTCATTAACATACATTGAGGTCTTTCCAAAATAGCATCAGTGACTTTGTCGCGTAAAAGATAAGATTTTGATAATGTTCTATAACCAAAATAATCGTAATTAAAATCCTTTTTATAATCTCCGAGTTCCTCATTAATTACGTCTTTAAACTCTTCCATAAATTCTCTCGTTTGCACATTCAAAAACTCGAAAATAGAAGATATACACGAATTTGTCATCTTATGCATATTTGAAACTGCGATTCTTGCTGCCAATCTCGAATACTCTGGATGAACGGTAGACATATAAGCAGCTGTTTCTGCCGCCAACTCATCCAATTTTGATGTTTTTACGCCATGATATAAACCAGCCACTACTTTTTGAGATATTATAATGGGATCTACATTTTCAAGCTTAAAACATAACTTTGAAATCCTTGCTATAATTTTATCAAATGATACTGCAACTAGTTTACCATTACGCTTGGTCACCATCATGGTCATATTTTCGGGGGAATAGTCTAGTGCGACTAAACTTTCTACTGATTCGTTTTGGTTGTACAACATCTCTTTTACTTATGGTTGTTATAATAAATCTAACTTTTAAATTTTATTATTCAAACTCGATTATAAACACTTGTAAACAATAATAAAAAAAATGAAAAAACTATGTAAATATAGCAAGAATCGAATTGGAAGTACTTTGGAGAAGGGAATATTTAAAAAAATCCGGTTTATATGTTTCTAAAATTAGGCGGAATTGGTATTATTTTTTTCAATAGAGTTTTTTTTTCTTCTACTAATGTTTGTATATTTTTTTCACATATAAATATTTGTTTTTTATAAAAGTCCAAATCTTTTATTAATACATTCAGTTCCGATTCAATAGAAGTAATAGTATTAATAGAAGCCAAGTTTTTTTTTGAAACATTTATTTTTTCAATTTCATTTTGTTCTTCTTCATTAAGCTCTATAGTTGATTTTAAATCTACAAATGATGATATTGTTTGTGCCCATTCAAAATTGTTTTTAGGTATTAAACACTTTACATTAAATGAATCAAGTGTTGATGAGTTTTGGGGAATTTTTAAATTTCTTATTTTTAGTTCATGTTTGATTGTTGGTAGTTCTAAAATTGTTTGTATTTCAACTCTTCGCTTTGGATTAATATTAATTAGTTTCATAAGAAGCTGTTTCATGTTATCGGAGTACTTGGATTTATACATTTTATAGTTTCCTGCAAATATATTTTTTTTTAAATCATAAAAGTTATTGGAATCAAAAGCTGGTTTTAGGAACATCATTTCAAATAATATACACCCCAATGCCCAGTTGTCTACTTTTGTATCATACCTTTCTCTTTTATACATTTCAGGACACATATAAATGGGGGTGCCTATTTGTGTTTGACCGTACATCATAAACGATTTCATTAATTTTATTACACCAAAGTCTCCTAGTTTAACATTATTATTACCATCTATGAAAATGTTAGCGGGTTTTATATCTCGGTGAATAATCTTTAATTCATGTATATAACACACGGCGACACAAGTTTGTAAAAAATAGTTCCAGACTACATGTTCTTCTAAACTTTTACTAGATTCTCTACTTTCTTTTATTATATGACTCAAGTCTCCTTTTTCTGCATATTCTGTAACAAAATAAATATTATCATATTTTACAAAAGCTGTTTTGAATTTTACAATAAAAGGACATTGATGAGCACTTAGAATTCGTAACTCATTTATGATGTTTCCTTTTTCGTATGTGGATGTCCCAAATAACTTTATCTTTTTTAGTGCATACTCTTTAGATGTTTTAATTTGTTTTACTTTAGATACACTTCCGTATGTGCCTTTTCCTATGTAAGAAATAATTTCATAATCTTCTAACATATCATTGTTTTACTGTCTCAAAAAAATAACCGTCTTTTTTACATTTTTTAATTAAAATATTTTTTTGTAAAACTATAGTATGTAAATTTTCTAGAGTCTTAGAGTTTTAGAGTCTTATACTATAAAAATATTCTAAATGCAAAGAAGGTGGCCGAGAATCATACAACAACAAGCACGATATGAGTTTTTTTATCTTACCGATTGTAAGAACAGACTTATAACTACAATGGTTTCACAGAAGAGATATAATCAGTCAACCAAACTGAGCTCAGAAAGTCATTGATCGAGCGCTACGATGATGACCATGCCAGAGACACTTTCTTCCGATCAAATTAAAATCTTTGATGAAGCCGTTACATCTCTAAAAAATGAAGTTGTGAACGATCAAGAAATAATGGATGCTGCAGAAGTTTTGAACATTTTTCGCCAATATGAAAACGAATTCTACATTCGTGCTGTTTCGGAAGATCTAAAAAACGTCGAAACACAAGTTTCTGGGTTCAAAAGAAAAATTGAAGAAGGTACAAAGAAAAAAGCTCCAATTGCATCCAAGTGGTGCAATGTTTGCAACACCACATTTCAAGTTCCGGCACCTAAAAAGAAGTGCAATACACGTGATTGTATTGGAATTTTGGAGCTTGTTGCAAAACAAGAGAAAGTTTTAAAGAGGCTTCCTCCCTTGTGTTCGAAATTCTGCAAATGCTGCAACACGTCGGTTGAAAATGTTCCGACTGCTACTAAAAAGTGCAAAACGTGTGGTGAAACTTTCTCAAAAGTTTAGAAGAACAACCAGTTCTAATCATTTTGTAACTGTAATATCTGATGTTTTAGTAATAGTCAAAAAATAAATAATGTAACTTTATAATGTGTACAAATAAATATTACAAATTTTGCGTTTGTAAATAAAACTCTTTTTTAATACAAGTATGAAATGGAAAAACTTATTGATTTATCGTTAAAATATCAAAAACTTCTTATAACTGATCCAGATTCAATATACTACTTTACAGGATGCTCTACACCTGGTGCATCGTTTGCTGCTCTTATTGTCAACAAATCT
>Ga0115570_10002668_pt1 | contig 13538 bp, 11 predicted proteins | sample COGITO_mtgs_1205_3_FD_87294 | JGI IMG/M metagenome (GOLD analysis project Ga0115570, IMG submission 87294) | Pelagic marine microbial communities from North Sea - COGITO_mtgs_120524 | ecosystem: Environmental > Aquatic > Marine > Epipelagic | place: Germany:Helgoland, sampling site Kabeltonne... | reverse complement strand
TCTTACCGAGCAAATGGAGGTCCATTCGGCTGGTCGTTACAAATAGATGTGAAAAATATTGAAGTTGATTTAGATCACTTTGAATCGTACATCTTTACCGATCCAAAGGGTAACGTGAATCTAAGCTTATCCGAATCATTGAAGAATGTTTCTTTGTATTGGGAAAAGCAATTACTTGAAAAAGAATCTAGAATATACACTTACTACATAACCAAAGAATAATTTAATCTCAAGAATCATGAATAATTATATTTTACTTCCGATTGTAGGAATCGCTATGTTACTTGTGGCGGCGCTCATCTCAAATTTAATTAAGTATCAAGGCGGATCTAATCCTAAGGATCCAGCAAAACGTAAACTTACGTTTTGGCTATTATTTTTTATAAATCCGGCGGTTTCTTACGCAGTTGGGTTATTAACTAGTCCAGGTTCTGGTATAGCTAAGACTAAACATATGGATTCACTACCTATTGGAATAATTATCGGTGTAGTAGTATATCTAGTCTTAGGAATTGTATTAAGTAAATTAATGAAAACTTCAAAAATTGGGAATTGGTTCTAGTCAACTCAGACGAGTTAACAAAAAAGCAACCTAGTAAATTAAATTTTTAAAAATGGCCGATAAACTATTTGTTATTGGAATAGGAGGAACGGGTATGCGATGCCTAGAGTCTTTCGTTCACTTGTGTTCAATAGGTATGTTCGATAATAAAGAAATTGACATATTAACTTTAGACACTGATGCCACAAATGGCAATCTAAAGCGGGTAACTAATTTAATATCATATTATTCGAGCATTAAATCAGGCTCTCAGAATGATGGAGGTACACCTAATCATGATACTTTCTTTTCTGCGAAGTTAAATCTCCACAACTTTAACACAACCTATGATGCCCAGAGTCGAAGTACCTATTCAAATATTTCTAAGCTATCTGAAGGTGAAAATACAAAGCAGAACAAAATGCTTTCTGATCTATTTCTTGATTCCGATTCGGTTCAGCAATTTAATCTAGCCCATGGGTACCGAGCTCAAACGCATTTAGGTTCTCATTTGATGTATCATGGAATTATCGAGGCCGCAAGAAACCTTGCTAAAGGTGGTGATATCTCAAAACCTGAACAAGAATTAGGTGATTTTATAGAAAAGATATCTAAGGCAGGTGAAGAAGCCAGGGTATTTATATTCGGAAGCGTCTTTGGTGGAACTGGTGCTTCTTCTATCCCTGTAATTCCAACTGCGTTGGATCATGCTGTGAAAGTTCGTTCTGGCGGTAATTCAGGCTTGGATTTAAACAAGGTTAAATTCGGCAGTACCTTGCTCACGGAATACTTCAGCTTTAAAAAACCCGATGAAAAACAAATGTCTACCAAGGCAAATTCGGTTGTTGCGGACTCTTCGTTTTTTCCATTGAATTCTCAAGCCGCTTTGCAGTTCTATCAGCAGGATCCAACGGTTCAGAACGTTTACAAAAGATTGTATCATGTCGGGTGGCCGCTTGAAAGTAAGTCTGCAGATAAATCAGGTGCATCTGAAACAATAACAGGTGGATCTAGCCAGAAGAACCCGTGTCATTTCGTTGAATTGATCTGTGCTTGTGCTGCCATGGATTTCTTTTACGACGATAATCTAAAAGTTGATGGAAAGGCGGAGTATGTATTTAGGACAGGGGAGTTTGAAAATGACGCATTCAATCTAAAAGCGTCAGATTTAGTAGGATCTAAAAATAATATTGACGAACGTTTTATCAACAAACTTGGCGCGTTCTTGAGTTTGGCCCATGTTACTTTAACTACCAATGAAGCTGGTATTGGAGGTAATGGTTTCGAAAATTTGAGAGACAGGCTCAAAAAAAATGGTATAGATTCATATTCTTCGGTTTCGTTAAAAGAATTAAGTCAGCTAGATGAATACATGAAATTATTTGGATATCAATTTGACAGTTCCAAAAACTTTATTTCAGGGTGGATTTACCAAGTGAGACAATCGATTCAACCGGGTAATTTCATATTCTCAAATTCGGCATTTAGTACGTCATTAAAAGACTTGCAGAATCTTGATCCAGGTAAACTCTTTGAAGATCCTAATTACCATTGGGAAACTTCTATGCTGGGCGGAGGATCATATCAAACCTTTGTGAAAAGCTTAAATAAGCTCGAACTAGACGAAGCCGGTCATTTATTGAATCATACCAAGGAGAAATTTATCGCTCACTTGCATGATGGCATAATGGCCTCTCAATCGAAGAAAAACTAGTAATTAGCACTAAACGGATTAATCATGTCTGAAAAACAAAATAAACCTCTTGTAATAAAAGTTGCCAGTAGATCCATACCAAATGGAACAGAGGGAAAATGGAATGATATCAGCGGTTCAATGGAAACTTTCACAAAAGATATCATTGTTCCTGAATTTGATATAGATGGTGGTAAAATCAGTCAGATTGTTTCTGGTATGCCGAGTGTATTTTCTAGAGCCAATCTGTTTAAATTATCCTTAGAATACATTACTGATGCAAATGAAAAAGGAGAGGGCCTTCTAAAATTTTATGAAAGTCTTATTGATGAATGGAGAGGTCTAATAGCATGTATTGCATTAGATTCAAAAAACATAAGCGTAGAACGGATAACATTGTCCTATTCTGACGGTAACGATATAGAATCTACCGAGAATATATATGAACCCAAAGGTGCTTTTGGTAACATGTTATTCGATAGAAAAGCATTATGGATGCTTCAAGATGAAAGTGATAATTCGAAAAATTATCCATTCATTAATGTAATTAGTTACAAAGGTGAGGTAATAGGCGCTACCTCACCAGAAAGTGTTGTGTTTACCTCCGTTAAATACAATTTAAGTGAAGATCGGCCTTGGCTCAATGTTAAAAACAACAGACTTTGTGATCCGCTTAAGTCCAATATCACTCCCGATGAATTGAAGGAGTTGTACGGATACGTAACTTTTTTAGCAGGAAATATAAACAGTTTTAGTAATTATTATTCAAATCTACCTGTAAAATTACAGCCAAACACCAGCAGTTTGAATGGAGCTTTTTCGCGTTGGAAGAAGTCAATCGAAGACATCGCTACGAATAAAGGAATTGACCTTGAAAACGTTGGAATTCCATCTATTGGACTGTTTGAAGAGCCATTTAACAAACTTTTCAATAAGTCTGATGAGTTATATGGTGTAGAAGGAAAGATTACTGATAATTCGTCAGCAGACGGTGTGATTTCTTTCAAATCAAAAGAGTTGTTGTTACCTAAGGTGTCTGAAATAGTGTGCTTTAACTTTGGTAATAAGGCTGCGCGGGATGAAGACTTCCTTAAGAACCAACCGGTACATGTATTGAAAGCGGAAACTATTGGGATGCCTGGTATATATCATTATTTTGCATTGCCTTTGAGTATTAAAGGTCTTGATATATTTGGTGAAACTATGAATCAGTTATTAGCAACTAATAGTAATGCCACAAATTCGTTATCTGCAATCTACGACCCCTCAAAACTAAAGGGGAATCTAGAAGTTTCATTACGACTAACTACTGCCGAAGGAAAGCAATTAGCGCCTATAGAAGAGGTATATACAGTTAGTAAAAACAAGATTGTTGGAGAAGATATCTTAATCTGGCCTGACTACATTTCGCGCCAATGGGGACGCTATTTCATGTATTCTGAAATCCCTCATAACCAACCTTCTGTGTCTGCTACTCCTTTTGTTATGGACATGAATGATATATATCATCGTTCCTTAATGGATAAAAAAGGAAATCCAGTCTATCTATCAAGCAACGGTGATATTACGGTACCAGAAGAATTAAGTGATAAAGTTTCAGCGAGATTACATGTTTTAAGTGATAATCGTGTTGCAGGTAATCAATACCAGTATGAAATTTATGAAAGTTCCGTTACTTTTAAAGGGTTGCGCTTAGAATCTGCTGGTAAAGAGGCTGGTTACGTATTGATCCGTTATTCTGTAGAAGAAAGCACAAGTATTCCTAGAAATGCCTTGAACAATCACTCTAGCTTAGTTGAAGCTGACTTAGGTATTGATTTTGGGAGCACAAACACTGCAATAGCTTACTATTCTCAAAGAGATAATGCGACTTCACTGATCAAATTCAAAAATAGACGAGTCTCTCTGTTCAGGGATGATAATATTGACAATAATGTGCACGTTGCTAGTGAAAACGAGATTTTCTTTTTCCAGAATGATGAGATAAGTAGTAATGGAATCAAAAGTGTTTTAACTATACACGACGAGTTAAGATTACCTAAATTAGGTACGAGTACAAACAGAAAAGATGTTTTAAATCAAGCGGTGATTGGGGGATTTCCGAATTTTGAGAAAAACCTCCCTATCAATTCTGCTACTAGTAACCGGTATAAATTGAGTTACAGTCGATCCGGTACTGCTGATGTTGTTTATAACATGAAATGGTCCGAGGATGAGATAGAGCAGGCTCACAAAGGTGCTTTTATTTCTTCGCTGATGCTTCAGGTTTATGCTGAACTCTTTATAAATGATCATGTGCCAGCTAGAGTAAAATGGTCTCTTCCTTCGGCTATGGGGGCAAGGATTCGAAATAAATACAACGTTTTATGGAATGACCTTTCACGTGTAAACCCATTAGTTAATGGGCAAGGAAGGATTGATCTCCAAGTGGCTAAAATGCCAACGAAAGTTGACGCTATTAAAAGTTGGGACACTCCAAATACTCCAAGTGATAATCAAGGTTGGGGAGCTAGCTCTGATAATTCCGCTAACAACTCAGGCTGGGGACAGCAAGCTTCTGATTCCACTGGTTCGGGTAGTCAACAATCTAATACTCCTGCAGGGAATTCAGGTTGGGGAACGGAAACCAATAAAGTCGATCTAGCAGCTGCATCTATGAATGTTGAGTTGCCGTCGGGTCCCAAAACTTTTGAATTTGAGAGAATTGATGACTCCGCAAGTTTAACGGAGTCTACTGCTGTTGCTAACTATTGGGCTAACAATCCTAATGTCAAGCCGACTCAGAATGATTTGATATTAAGTTTTGATGTAGGAGGGAGTACTACAGACATCTCTGCTTTGACTAACTATGCTAGTAATAATCTCCTTGTAAAGCAACATTCAATACGTTTTGCAGCGCAGAGAATTTCCCAGGCAACAAAGCATTCGAAGAACTTCGAATCGGTGTTATTGACAGCCTGTCAAAAACATGATATCAAGATACAGGGGTTAAATGTTGAACCTAAGACATTCTCTTCTGAGACTTCCGCATATTACTTTGAACAAATTGTAGATAGATTAACTACAGAACAATTAAAAGAGTTTTACGCTTTATTATCGTCAGATTGTCCTGAGTTAATGACAGTGAACTTATATGTTACTGGCTTGATTGCATTCTATGCAGGACAGCTAGCAACGAGTATGGTTAATGAAATTCGGACATCTACTGACCTACCTTTAGGGAACACATGGCGACCAAATGTCAAGGTTGTTTTTGCAGGTAAGGGAGCGCAAATCTTCGAGTGGTTTGGCACTGTCACCCCTTCTGAAGCAGATAAATACTATTTAGATTTATTTGTAAAGGGAATGGGAGGTATGCAAGTTGCACAGGATTTACTGGGTGGAAAGCCTGAGTTTAATCCAAGTCAAGCTAGAGCGGTGAGTTCTGATATAAAGTGCGAAGTAGCAAAAGGTCTCGCGTTTCGAACTCAAAAGATTTTGGTTCCGTCCAATAATGTCGCTACAGAAATTATCGGTGAAGAGGGTTTTATTTTCTCTGGTACTAATGGACAAGAAACAGTCTTGTCTTCAGATTCGGCCATCACTCCGCTAATGATGGAGCGAATAGGGGGGCAATTTAGGTTTAATCCTACTGGAACTCCTTGTCCTCGTTTCACAGAGTTTGCTCAAGTTTTCCATGGTTATGCGACCCAATTTTTCGGATTTAACATGACCCCTCCGGAGTTCATGTCTGCTTTAGGGAATATGAATATCGACGCATATATTGCTAACATGCCTGAATTCAGGGAGGCTCAAAAGGCGGGCGATGGGGAGTTTGACTTTGTCGCTCCGATCATTATTCTTGAAGCTATGAAGTTCTATGATGATCATTTAATCAATCGTATTTCTAGCTAGCTCCATGCAGAATAGGTGTGCTTTAATAGTTGTAAGTACTAAAAAGATGAGGGTGTTCTTGTTAGAGCATCCTCATACTGCTTTTAATGAAGTTTCTTACAATGGTGAAATATCTATAGATATAGAAGTAGATGTTTTAGAATCTGAAATTTATATTGGCGAAGAACGAAATCCTAAAAACAAGGCCAATTACATAAATCCAGTATTAGATTTTAAAGATTCGGCATACTTAAAGAATGGCATCCTTGAGAATAATACCCTTCTCATTGTTGATGTGCTAAAAAAAATTCTCTTTGATCATTATAAGAATTCTGGCGATGGTGCCAGCTTTTCTATAGCTATTACAGAAATGCTTGTTTCAGTCGTGTTTGAATTAGGCGTTCAGGATCAAATACTTGATTTGGTTCAATCACATTTGAAGGAAGAAGCATTTTTAAATGTGTCTTGTGAAATGGCTAAGGCTGACTATTTTAAAGCACTTCCTGTTCAATCTAAACCGACGATTCTAGTTAAAAGTATCGATGATGACTTGTACTATTTATATGAGGCATCAGGCGTTTTCAAATGTGTCCCTTTATTAGGATTAGCCAAGGATCCTCTAGTTGGTGCTGTTATGGATGAAATGTTTAAATACATACGGCAAACGAATGGACATCTTCATTTGGACTTCAAGAATGAGCGAGGTACGCTCTATGGGCACGCGGAAGCATTTTTAAAAAGCGGAATGCCGTTTGATTTAGGCGATTTGACGCTAAGTAACGGAATTAGTGTTGGTTGGCAAGTTACTTTAGCCAATGCAAAAAGTATAGCGGAGCAGGCAAGCGGTAGTGGTCTCATAGTTAGACAGATTTCTACTATTGCTTTAGAAATGAATGAGGAAGCAAATAATCTCAAACTTTTTTATTCAGGTGAGAATATTAAGTCTGAAAATTTTCAGTCTTTATTTCGACAAAAGGTTTCAGACATAGAGTATATCCAAGATGATTTTGCTTTAGACGTGTTCAAACTGAATGGGCTCGAATATCGTAAAGTTTACCAAAATAATTCAAGGAGTGGCATAGGGTCTTCAGAGTCGAATAAAAAAGAGCAATTAAAAGAATCGCCGCTTAGGACTTCATCTCCGGTTGTCGGTGATTCTGGTAAAAAATCCGCAGCTCCTCCTCACTTTACCGATACTACTGCGGGTAGTGGTATTAAAGCTAATACTCCTGCTGCTCCTCCGGTTGTACCCAATTCGTCAGCGGCACCGTCATCGCCGAGAATTCGAGGTAGCCACTCAAAAGATGACACAAAACCGAAAACAGGTGGTACACCGCCGACTAAATCTAGGAATACGAAAAGTCCGCCACCACCACCACCACCACCCCCAAAAATACGAGGTGTCCGCTCAAAAGTTGAGTCAAAAGCGAAAACAGGAAGTATCCCACCGGCTAACCAAAGGAATAAGAAAAGCCCACCACCCCCACCTCCGCCACCCCCACCGCCACCAAAGTTAAAAACTAAGCCTCCCGTGAGTCAAGCTGGTGCAATTAAGGTAAATAATGGAGTAAAACGACCAGCACCACCTCCACCACCACCACCACCACCACCAAAAAAGAAATAATCAATAAATTATATATTATGGGAATCAATCTTCAGAAAAACCAATCGATAAACCTTACTAAAGAGGTTGATGGTTTAAATCAAATATTTGTAGGACTTGGATGGGATGTCAATAGCGAACAGACTATCGATTGTGATGTATCAGTATTTATGCTAAATGCAAACCATAAAATTCCAACAGAAGGTCATTTTGTTTTCTTCAACAACCTCACTAGTGAATGTGGATCTGTTCAACACCAAGGTGATAATTTGACAGGAGAAGGTGAGGGTGATGATGAAAGTATATTTATCAATCTTTCAGAGGTAGATTCTCGTGTAGAGCAGTTATTATTCGTCGTTACTATTCATGACGCTGAGTCTAAGGGACTGCATTTTGGGATGTTAGAAAACGCCTTTATTCGTGTGTACAACCAGGACAATAATAATGAGGTTTGCATGTATCGTCTAGAAGAAGACTTTGATGGGTATGATTCTGTCCAAATAGGTAGACTTTATCGTGATGGTTCAGCCTGGGCCTTTGAAGCAATGTCTAGTCCTTTTGGAGGAGGTCTCGGCGCCCTCGTAGAACTTTACACATAATTACGTATATTTCAATTATTAACAGAAAATAAATCAATATTATGAGTTTTAATTTGTCAAAAGGAAGCAGTTTCAATCTATCTAAGGCTGCTCCGAGCATGCAAATAGCAGGAGTAGGACTAGGATGGGACGCTAACGAAAGTGATGATGGTCCTGTGTTCGATCTAGATGTTTCCGCATTTTTAATCGAAGAGGACGGTCAAGTTAATGATCCTCGTAATGTGGTTTATTATGGAAGTGCTTCGACAACTGTTTATGGCGAGGAAGAAGAACCAAGACCATATTCGGCTGATGGGTCGGTTTTAGGCGCCATTGATGAAATAGGTGGCGGTGAAGATGAAGATGAAGATGGTGACGAAGAGGATATGAGAATCTTTTTTGATCGGGTTTCTGAAGATGTAAAGGAAATAGTTGTCGTTGTCACCATTACTAAATATCCACATGACGAGGAAAAGGATAAAAGAACTCTTGATCTTTTCTTCGGTCAGGTAGAAGGCTGCTACATCCGTGTTTGGAATGAGGATACCGGCGATGAATTATGTAGATATGTATTAAGTAATGAATTTGCAGATAAGGATGCAGTAGAATTTGGTCGATTCAAACGTAACGCGAGTGGTGAATGGAATTTTGTTGCTACGGGCGAAGGTCATAATGGCGGATTGATGTACTTCATTGGCTCATTTGCTTCAAAACTTTAACGACATGGCGAAGAAAAAAGAAAAAGGTTTCAATCTTGGAAAATCTAACGAACCAACTCCTGGTTTTGAGTTAAATAAGAAAAGTGGCGAAGATGCTCCAGGCAATGCCGGCGAGGGCTTTACCCTGGGAAAAGGCAAAGACGAAAAGACTCCTGCGTTCGACTTAGGTAAAAGCGAACAAGGAACGGCTGGTACATCTAGTAAAAAAGTTAAAGGATCTAAGGAAGTATCCCTATCTGATAATGCCACTTCATTAAAAAATAAGGGTGCTGAGAAAGCATCAAAAGTAAAAGTTCAAAACGCACCTGTCAAAGCTGACTCAATACCTCTGAATGAAGGATCATCGACCTCCACGAGTAACGACGCGTTGGTATCTTCGAAGAGATCTAAGGCACCCATGCTCATTGGTGTCTTAGCTGTTGTACTGATTGGGTTATACTTTTTTATTCCAGCGAGTGTAGATGATGAAACGATGCAGGACTATCCTGTATTAGAGAATGCGACATCGCAAGACGATGAATCGATGCAGGACAATTCTGTATTAGAGGATGGAGCATCGCAGACTGAAAACCAGTTTGAAGAGCCTTCTGAAGGTTCTGAATCTAATTTATCGTCTAAAGAAGAAGATGTGGAATCTGAAATTTTAGAAGTCACTTCCGAAGACGTAAATGCTGCTGCAGTTTCTGCATCCTCTAATTTGGGAAGTTTTTCATTTGGACAGAACTCTACAAGTGTAAGTATATCTGAGAATCAGTTAAATGATTTACTAGCTTATTTAGATGCAAATTCTAGTAATTCCATAGTAATTGAAGGCCACAGTAGCTCTGAAGGCGATGATTACTATAATATTGGATTATCAAGACGACGTGCCGAATCTGTGAAGGCTGAATTTGTGCGTAATGGGTTAAGTTCAGATAGAATACTAACTGTTGCAAAAGGATCTGAATTCCCAATTGCTGATAATACCACGGAATCAGGAAGAGCTAAGAATCGTCGAGTTGAAATCAAATTTAAATAGGATATGGGCATTCTAATAAGTTTAATCCTTGTCATCATTTGCTGTGTTATTATATGGCGCGCTAGCGATGCCTTTGAAGAGTCCTCTGAGTTGATTGGCGAAAACCTCAGTGATGGTGTACGAGGTGCAACTATAAATGCCATAGGTAGTTCTATACCGGAACTTTTTACGACTATCTTTTTTCTATTAGTCCTAAAAAATACTGAAAGCTTTTCTGGAGGATTGGGTACTACAGCGGGTAGCGCTATTTTTAATGGAATGATTATTCCTGCCGTTGTAATCCTTGCGGTTTTAGGTGCTGGAGTAGTTAGGTCTATTCAGGTTAGCAAAAAAGTTTTAGTCCGAGATGGCATTTCTTTGTTAGTCGCTGAAGCAGTGCTCATTTTCCTAATTGGAGGTGCCACCCTAAAATGGTACCACGGTCTAATATTGATGCTGATGTATGTCGCCTATATTGTGATTATGTTCTCTACTATGAGTGCTCCATCTGAAGAGAAAGAGGAAGATAGCGAGGATGAGGAAAATGAAGATGACGAGGGTGGATCTTCGTCAAGACTCCTGGCTTTTTTAACCTTAGATATTCAATATGCATTGTACAAGGATGAAGAGTTAACCAAACGTCGTGCTTGGGTTCAGCTCATTGTTTCGATGATTGTCATTGGCGCAGCGTGTTTACTGCTCGTTGTCGCTTGTCAATGGATGGGAGCTGATAAGTTCACTGTACCCTTCTTAGGGGAATTTAGTGGATTTGACATACCTATAATTTTTGTCTCTGTGGTAATTGCGTCTGCCGCGACCAGTGTCCCAGATACTATACTCTCTATCAGAGATGCAAAGGCCGGTAACTATGACGATGCAGTTTCAAATGCTATTGGTAGTAACATCTTTGATGTCTGTTTTGCACTTGGATTACCACTCTTCCTATACACGCTCGTATACGGGGATATTAACATGGATGCGGACATAGTGGTATATTCCTCGGAATTAAGAATATTACTATTCATCCTTACTTCTATAGCAGTGATGATTTATCTCTTTGGCAAGTCTATGGGGAAAATTAAAGCTTATCTATTATTAACTGTATATGCCGTATTTACCCTATACATAGTGGGTAGAAGTATGGAATGGGAGTTTGCAACTACCGTTTCGGAATTCTTAAATGCTATATATTCTAGCATAAACGGATAGCATTATATCATTTGACTGTCGAAAAAGGTTGGGGCTTTAACTCCAGCCTTTTTTTTTATCTTTAATTTAAACAAAACCAATACTATGCTTATTCCTGGAATTGTACTCCTATCTATAGGTGTAATCCTTTCTTTAATTTCATTCTCCTCATTTCAAAAACGAGATAAACGATTTAAGAAAGGTGTTAAAATGAAAATAAATATAAAGGCATTTGTTTATTTGATTTTAGGTGCTGCCTTCATTACCGTATCCATAAAATTTTTGATAGTATGAAACTTAAAACATTCACCATCTTCTTCATTGGATTTGTATTGTGTGCTTGTGTAAATGAGACAGATCAACTTATCCAAGACTACGGGATCTTTATTAATAACGTAGAGGCTGAATACGAAGATTATTCAGATAAAGAGTGGGCGGAGGTGCTTTCAGAGTACGAAAACTTTAAAGTTTACCCAGAAGAGAACAATCTAGAATTAAGTCAACGTCATATGGATAGAATGGACGAATACACTAGTCGTTTTAAAAAAATTCAGATGAAAAGAAATCCACTTAATCATGTACTAGACATAATAATGAACTGATTAAAATGTCGAAAACCATAACCACCCTAAGAGAATTAAGTGACAACGATTCTGAGACGAAAAGGCAAAACCCTACCAGCCCTGTAGAGAGTTTTCAAAGAAATTTTCCGCAAACCCTTCAATCAGTTACAGTGAATACCTTGTCTCCTCTGCACCCGGGTGGAGCAGAAAACATATCGAATCAAATACTGAACAACAGTAAAGTAGTAGAGGCATTTTATACTCCGCTGAAATCTTCATTATTGGTAATGGACCCTCTTGAAGGAAGATATATTGCTAGTAATGCGAGTGGTTTTCAAACAGGAGATTCCAATATACTCGAAAACGCTGGAGATATTTTAGATAATTTATCCGATTTTTTCTAGATCATGGCGGTTAAAACTGAAAGATTCAAACTAAGGATTCCTCCTGAGTATTGTGCCGAATGTATAAAAGATTCGTTAAGAGAAATTGGTGCGTTCAAATCATATGATGATTACAATGGCTATTTTCACGGCACCTACACCTATATATTCCAGAAAGTAGACGTTCGTGTTTTTCTTAAAGTAAATGAGCGAGAGACCCTTATTGAGGCTGCAGGTGCAACTGACGATGTCATTGGTACCGGTGGTTCCAAAGCGATAAAAAAACTCAAGCAAGCGCTCTACGACAGGGCCAAACAGTTCGAAGATTTTTATTCCTTAGAGAATGCATTAAAATTTCTTTATGAGGGAGACAAATCGGGAGCTGCAGCTTTAATAGCTAAAACCAAAACCAGTCATCGAGGAACTATTTTTTTGCAACAGGTGTGCAATTCATTCTTAGCCCTTAATAACGGTGATCAAGAGGAAGGCATCAGCTTACTATTAGACGCATTGAGAAAGCAGCCTAAGGAAAACAGTGGTAACTATAAACAACTTGCTTTCATTGCCTTTAAGCAGGGGTATTTTAGGGCTTCGGCAATTATTCTGCTTGAGTTCAAAAACATCCAAACTTTGGATGATGCGACTCAAGATTTCTTGTTACTGCAACTCATCCTTGCTCAAGAAACTGCCGCCTTCGCACAAGAAGCCATGAATGGCTTTCCATTGAATATAGACAGATTATCAATTATTTTTCAGGACAAGGAAGTTTTTACCCGTCAAGACCATCTATTTGATGCTGCTTACGAGGCATTCCTAAAGCGATTCAACAACAGAATAAGAAAAGATACAACACTAGACAGTCTAGAATATTTAAGAAGTATAGGTGAGTTAAGTCTACTAGAATATTATGATACCCATCATGCTTACTTATGTAATGGGGAGATTAAAGACTTTCCGAGTTTCCATTCGGCATTCATGAATTTCCTGGAAGTGATTCGACAGTCTGAAGCAGCAGCAAGAAAGATATTGTTGAGTAAGTTCAACTTATTGTTTTTATCGCTTGCGGCCAGTTTAGAGCAGATAGGTCATATTCAACAGTCCAGCCTTACCATGGACGGTAAGGGGGTATACAATGAATTGTATCAAAAAATAACGTCTACTGTCAACCAAATTTCTAATGCACAGACTTTTACTGAATTGGAAGCAAAGGTTAACCTGCTTAAGAATCAAAATGAATCCTTTAAAAAACTTGATGTAGAATACCGAACGCTGCTATCAAATTATATACTCAATAACATCAATAAGTTCAGTCGTACGGACTTTGATGAATTAAAGGCACTATACAAAACGCGTCTCAGCGATGACAAGTATTCTTTCGTAACTGAGGAAAGATTATTAAT
>Ga0115570_10002663_pt1 | contig 13552 bp, 10 predicted proteins | sample COGITO_mtgs_1205_3_FD_87294 | JGI IMG/M metagenome (GOLD analysis project Ga0115570, IMG submission 87294) | Pelagic marine microbial communities from North Sea - COGITO_mtgs_120524 | ecosystem: Environmental > Aquatic > Marine > Epipelagic | place: Germany:Helgoland, sampling site Kabeltonne... | reverse complement strand
GGCCCTGTTTACCATGCTTCTATACGGTGGATGGCAACTGGCAGCAGGTGTCTTTCTAATCTTTTGGCGACGTAAACAGCCCCTACTCGACACAAGGAATTTGGCAAGCTGAACTCGCAGAAACATCAGGCCTGTGCAATAACCGGATAGCTGGCCAAAGTTTGATCCGCAAGCTGTTGCGCATAGCCATTGGCTTTAATTACGTCACCCATCATTAATAACGCAGGGGATGGCAGCGGCATGGCTTTTACGCGTTCGGCAATATCGCTGATAGTACCCAGTACGACCTGCTGATCATTTGACGTACCCTGAGCCACAATCGCAAAGGGTTTATCGGCGGGGCAGCCTCGCTGCAAGAGCTGGCTAGTAATCTCTTCAAGATTTGAAAGCCCCATATAGAACACTACTGTGCTGTCTTTTTGTAGGGCCAGATCCCAGTTTATATACATTTTCCCGTTCTGCCGATGGCCAGTAATAAAGGTCACTGCATGGGCATGATCGCGGTGGGTCAACGGAATCTGCGTGGCGGCAGCGCAACCAATGGCTGCGGTAATGCCAGGCACAATGAAACATTCCACGCCCTGCTTATTGAGGTGATCCACCTCTTCACCGCCGCGGCCAAAGATAAAGTTATCACCGCCTTTAAGGCGCACGACATTTTTGCCACAGCGGGCCAGTACGGCCAGCAGTTCGCAGATCTGCTCTTGGGGAAGGCTATGCTGATCTTTTTTCTTGCCTACATAGATCAAATCGCAACGCTGCTTGGCATAGTCTAACAACTCGGGGTTGGCCAAACGATCATAAACAATTGCATCGGCCTGTTGCAGCAATCGCATGGCTTTTACCGTAATCAACTCCGCATCTCCCGGTCCTGCACCGACTAGATATACCTGACCGAATGAAGCTTTATCCACGGGCTTTAAATTTGCCGCGGCAGAATGAGTGGTTGTAACCAGTGTCAGAATATTGTTGTTCATTAGTTTTCCATGGTTGGTTGTGATTAGGCTAGGCTAATCTAAGACTTTGGGTGATAAGACTATTTAGCTCCGGAATACAGGAGCCGCAGTTGGTGCCGCACTGAAGTTGCTGGCCCAGCTGCGCAGCTGAACAGGCGCCACCTTCGATGGCTTCGACAATTGTTTTTTCGCTGACTTTGAAGCAAGAGCAGATCAGCTTGCCCTGATCCGGTTTGCTACTGCTAGCAATCAATGACCAGTAGTTGCCATCAACCTGCTCATCAAACAGTCTTTGTAACCAGGTTCTGCCGGGCAACTTGCTGTTGTCGGCATGGGTGAAAATAGCCAGTTCAATCTGTTGATCGCTGTAGCAAATAAAGCGTTCATCACAGGCCGCACCATCGGCATAGTGCTCATAGGCTTGCGCCGGGCCCTGCTCTATCAAGCGCTTTAGGGCTATAAAATCCTGCCAGTTAAAATTCTCAGTCAGGGCAACCTGGTAGAGATAGCCCTGATTATTCTCCAGGGGTGACAGACTCCAATTTATAAATGGTTCACAGTTGATTTTGGTGCGGCTGACCAATACTGCCCAACAGGGAACATCGATCTTGGCAATTGTCGCCGGAGTAAATTTAAATTCTGGCTGCCCAGACACAGCATCGATTATCGGTGCCACCAAACTATCCACACGAGCCCTTTTGGCAAACTGGTTATTCCAGTGGATGGGAATAAATAGCTGGTTGGATTTTAAACCCTCATCTGTTGTTACGCACAGCTCTAGATCAGCCTGAGCCGTAGTGACTCTGGCAAGATCATCCGCTTTTAGGTTATGGGCCAGCGCTGTCTCTGGATGCATAGCCACAAAAGGCTGTTCAATATGATCGAGCAATCTAGCGGTACGGCCAGTACGGGTCATGGTATGCCACTGATCGCGGATACGGCCACTATTCAGGACCAGAGGGAACTGATCGCTAAGACTCTGTCTGGGCAGCTCGGCTGCACTGCTAATAAACTGTGCCTTACCACTGGGAGTCGGAAAATGTCCATCCAAAAAAAGACGCTGGGTTCCGGTGGGACTCTCTGGGGTGACTGGCCATTGAATCGGCTCTAACTGGTCGTACTCTGTTTCCGAGAGCCCAGTTAGCGCGCCTATATTAAACAGTCTATTGCCGGTATTTTTAAATTCAGAGAGCGCGGCATGCTCAATAAAAATATCTCTCGGGCTGTTGTAGGCAAAACCCTCTTGATAGCCCATAGCCTGCGCCACCTGGCACATTATCCACCAGTCATTGCGGGCTTCGCCCAGAGGTTCTATCAAGGCCCGCTGACGAGAAATGCGCCGTTCAGAATTAGTCACCGTACCGTCTTTTTCGCCCCAACCAGTGGCCGGCAATAAAATATTAGCTGTGGCTGTGGTATCTGTTTCAGCAATGCAGTCAGAGACAATCACCCTGTCGCATTTTTCCAGCGCAGCCTTGACTCTATCTGCATTGGGCATACTGACTACTGGGTTAGTGCCCATAATCCAAATAGCTTTAATACGGCCATCGGCCACGGCATCAAAGAGATCAACGGCTTTTAAACCGGGCTGTTGACTGATCCTGTCTGTGCCCCAAAACTCTGCCACTGTGGCAATATTTTCAGGGCTGTAATCCATATGGGCGGCCAGCATATTAGCCAAACCACCCACCTCGCGACCACCCATAGCATTGGGCTGACCAGTAATTGAAAAAGGTCCTGCGCCAACCTTGCCCAGCTTTGCCGTGGCCAAATGGCAGTTAATAATGGCATTGCATTTATCGGTGCCAGTGGCTGATTGATTAATACCCTGAGAGTAAAAGGTAATGGCTTTTTCAGTGTTGGCAAACCACTGGTAAAACATGGTCAGATCATCAAGGGTAATACCCGCCTGCTCAGACACATTACTCAATGTTGCGCTGGCACATTGATCTATAGCACTGGCAAAGCTCTGTGTATGCTGCTCAATATAGTTGAGGTCGGTAAAACCATTGGCGTCTAAATACTGCAGTAAACCGCTAAAGATAAAATGGTCTGAACCCGGTGAGATGGCAAGATGCAGATCGGCCAGATCACAGGTAGCTGTGCGTCGCGGGTCTATCACCACTATCTTGAGGTTAGAATTGGCTTTTTTCGCCTCGGCCATTCGCCGATAGAGCACCGGATGGGTCCAGGCGGCATTAGAGCCGGTTATTACCAGTAGATCGGCTTGTTCTAAATCTTCATAGTTACAGGGCACCGCATCACTGCCAAAGGCACGCTTGTAACCGGCCACCGCAGACGACATACAGAGCCTTGAGTTGGTGTCCACATGACCGGTGCCAATAAAGCCTTTGGCCAATTTATTAGCCACATAATAGTCTTCGGTCAGCAGTTGACCGGAGAGATAAAAAGCAATGGCGCCCGGACCATATTTATCGCGAACCTCACTGAGCTGATTTGCAACAGCCTGTATTGCGGTGGGCCAATCGGTCTGCTGCCCTGCCACTCTGGGATGCAAAAGTCTTCCGGCATCACCATTGGTCTTATGCAGTGCAGATCCTTTAACACAGAGCTTACCTAAATTTGCCGGGTGTGAAATATCTCCAGACACGGCAATAATATTGTTGTTGTCTATGCTCGCATCTACGCCACAGCCGACCCCACAATAGGGGCAGGTAGTTTTTATTTGGCAGGCCTTTGTCATTAATCTTTACAGGGTCAACAGAACTTTATCAGCGGTCAGTTCGACCCTGTATACCGGCACGCTATACTCGCTGTCTTCTAGGCATTCACCGGTGTGCAAGTCAAAATGCTGCTTGTACAAAGGTGAGGCCACAACCAGGCGCTCATTAATATCGCCAACCATGCCGCGGGACAGCACATGGGCTTTGCCGATCGGGTCCCAGTTGCCAATGGCGTATACCTGGGGTGTTTCCTTGGGTAGATAGAACAGCGCTATCTGCTGGCCATCAACCATGGCGCAGATACCGGAGTTGGCAACAAGATCTTTCTGTTCACAAATAATAGTAACTTGGCTCATGGTTGTTCCTTAGACGATCTCTTCCAATAGTTTTATGCGCTCTTCTTCTGTTGCTGGTCTTGGCTGACCGCGCTCCTGCACAAAGACAATCTGATCATCTTCCTCATCCGCATTTACAAACTGCACAAAACGCTTCATGCGCTCTGGGTTCTCAATAGTGGTTTTCCACTCACATTGGTAGGTGCCAACAACATTATTCATCTGCTCTTCAAGTTCGGCGGCTATGCTCAGAGAATCTTCAATTACCACCTGCTGGAGGTACTCCAACCCACCTTCCAAATTATCCATCCACACCGACGTGCGCTGCAGACGATCCGCAGTGCGCACATAGAACATCAGGAAGCGATCTATATATTTAATTAGGGTTTCGTCATCCAGATCTGTAGCAAACAGGTCGCCGTGGCGCGGCTTCATGCCACCGTTGCCACCAACAAATAGATTCCAACCATTTTCTGTTGCGATCACACCAAAGTCCTTAGATTGGGCTTCGGCACATTCTCTGGTGCAACCAGAGACTGCAGATTTCAGCTTGTGGGGGGAGCGCAATCCTTTGTAGCGATTCTCTATGTAGAGAGCCATGGCTACACTGTCTTGCACACCGTATCTGCACCAGGTACTACCCACACAGGATTTCACCGTGCGCAGTGCTTTTCCGTAGGCATGGCCTGTTTCAAAACCAGCCTCGACTAGCTCTTTCCAGATGGCGGGCAGGTGCTGCACTCGCGCACCAAATAAATCAATTCGCTGACCACCGGTTATCTTGGTATAGAGGTTATATTTTTTAGCCACCTCTCCCAGCACGATTAATTTATCTGGGGTGATCTCTCCACCTGCCACTCGGGGTACTACAGAGTAGGTACCATTCTTTTGCATATTGGCCAGGAAGTTATCATTGGTATCCTGTAGACCCACATGTTTCTCTTCCAGCACATAGTCATTCCACAATGAGGCAAAAATAGAACCAGCAGCGGGTTTACAGATATCACAGCCACGGCCCCTACCCTGTTTCTCCAATAGCTCATCAAAGGTTTTAATGCCCTCGACTTTAATGAGGTGGAATAATTCCTGTCTCGTGTAGGCAAAGTGCTCACAGAGAGACTTGTCCACTTCCAGGCCACGGGCGGCCATTTCATCATCGATAATATTTTTCAAAAGTGCGGCACAACCACCACAACCAGTGCTGGCCTTGGTTTCAAATTTAATATCTCCAAGGGCATAAAACCCGCTATCCAGCGCATCTATAATATCGCCCTTGCTAACATTGTGGCAGGAGCAGATAGTGGCCGAAGCTGGCAGCGCAGCAGCACCTAGAGCGGGAGCATCACCAGCATTGTAGGGAAGAATTAAGGTTTCTGGATCCGCTGGCAGATCAATCCCATTTAAGAAATATTGCAGTAAGGTATCGTAGTCGGAGCAGTCGCCCACCAGTACTGCGCCAAGTAACTTCTTACCATCGGCACTCACAATTAATCGTTTGTAAACTTCAATGCGTTCATCGCTAAAGGTATAAGCAATAGAGCCCTCTTCTCGGCCATGGGCATCACCAATGGAACCCACATCAACACCTAGCAATTTAAGCTTGGTACTCATATCTGCGCCTTGAAAGGACTGTTTATTATCAGTCAACTGACTAACAGCAGCCTCAGCCATCCGATAGCCCGGGGCCACCAATCCAAAGATGCGGCCACCAAACAGTGCGCATTCACCTATGGCAAAAATATCGGAGTCACTGGTTTTGCAATGGTAGTCAATTTCAATACCACCGCGTTCGCCAACCTTCAGCCCAGATTCACGGGCCAGCTGGTCGTAGGGGCGAATACCAGCACTAAACACAATCATATCTGTGGCCAGGGAGCCACCGTCGGCAAACTTCATTAGCACGCGGCTATCGCCATCATCACTGGCTTCAATAACTTCTGTAGCCTTGCTGGTGTGGACCTGTACGCCAAGGGCTTCAATTTTGCGCCGCAACATGCCACTGCCGCCGACATCCAACTGAACGCCCATTAGTCCGGGCGCAAATTCAACCACATGGGTTTCAAGGCCGAGATTTTGAACTGCATTGGCCGCTTCCAAACCAAGCAAACCACCGCCCACAACCACACCGATCTTGGCACCATTAGCCTGAGCCTTAATATTGCCTAAATCGTCTATGGTGCGATAGACCACACAGGGGTCCTGGTCATTGCCCGGCACTGGTGGCACAAAGGGATAGGAACCCGTTGCCAGCACTAATTTATCGTAGCAAAAACGGAGGCCATTTTCGGTAATCACAGTTTTACTGTCGCGATCAATCTGTGCAACCGAGTCACCAAAGTGCGCATCAACACCGATGTCTACATAATGCTCTCTGGTTGTTAGGGCTAGTTCTTCTGGTGTTCGGCCGGCGAAGTATTCCGACAGATGCACCCGATCATAGGCTGGTCTGGTCTCGCCACCGATCACGGTAATCTGGGCTTCAATAGCTGAGGCTACCAACTGCTCTACATAATGGTGGCCAACCATGCCGTTTCCGACTACAACAACTTTTAACATCTTTTGATTTCCTTAAATACGATTTACGATTACGCCGCTTTGGCTGTCGGATTCTTCTGCTTCTCATAGAGAAAGCGCAGAACCTGCTGACGGTAATTATTAAAATCCGGATCATCTGCCAGCACCACACGGTTTCGGGGCCTGGGCAAGTCAATGGGTAGCACCTCGCCTATAGAAGCGGCAGGTCCATTGGTCATCATGACAATGCGGTCGGATAGTAAGACGGCCTCGTCCACATCATGGGTAATCATGATCACGGTGTTACCCAGCTGCTGCTGGATTTCCATCAATGAGTCTTGAAGATGAGCGCGGGTCAATGCATCCAGTGCTCCAAAGGGTTCATCCATTAACAGCACTTTGGGCTGCATGGCTAGACAGCGGGCAATGCCCACCCGCTGTTTCATGCCGCCAGAGAGTTCGCCGGGCAGCTTATGCAGCGCGTGGTCCATATGCACAAGGGATAGATTGTGCTCAATCCAATCGCGCATCTCAGGTTTAGATTTACTTTTCTTAAAAACACATTTCACTGCCAGTTCGACATTCTGGTAAACCGTCAGCCAAGGCAGTAGCGCATGATTTTGAAAAACTACAGCGCGGTCTGGGCCTGGCTCATCCACTTCGCGGCCTTCCAAAATCACACCACCTTCAGTGGCCTCATAGAGGCCGGCAACAATATTCAGCACCGTCGACTTGCCACAGCCTGAGTGGCCAATCAGAGAAATAAACTCGCCTTTGGCAATGGTTAGATTGACATTTTGCAGGGCGCGGAAGGGCTCTCCCTCAGTGGGAAATTCAATGCCGACTTGGCTTATTTCGAGATAATTTTTTGTCATTATTACAATCGTCCTATTAACGCAAGATGGCTTGCTTGTCCCAGGACACGTGCTTCTGCACGGCTAGCATCAAGCTGTCTAATATAAATCCGATCACGCCAATCACCAGTACGGCGACCATAATGCGGCCGAGGGAATTGGAGGAACCATTTTGAAATTCGTCCCAGATAAATTTGCCAAGCCCTGGGTTCTGGGCCAACATCTCGGCTGCGATTAACACCATCCAGCCGGTGGCCAGAGATAGGCGCAATCCGGTGAAAATCATTGGTATAGCGGAGGGAATAACGATCTTGCGAATATGCACTGAGGTACTTAGCTGCAATACGCGGCCGACATTGATTAGGTCGCGGTCAATACTGGCCACACCCACAGTGGTGTTAACCACGGTTGGCCACAGGCAACAGAGCGCGACCGTAAAGGCGGAGGTTAAAAAAGCTTTTTCAAAATATGGGTCGTCACTGACATATAGTGCCGACACCACCATGGTTACCAGCGGCAACCAGGCCAGCGGCGACACGGGTTTAAAGGTTTGAATAATTGGGTTAACACAGCGATAGACTGATTCGCTTAGCCCACAAATAATACCCAGAGGCACAGCTACTAATGTGGCGGCCATAAAACCAAATGCCACGGTCAGTAGGCTGGTGCCTATCTGATCAACAAAGGTTGCCTTGCCGGTATAAGCGCGAACCTTAACTACTGCATCAGGATTTTTTGCCAGCTTTTTGGCGTTGCGCTTTTCTTGACGTTCGTAGAACAAAGCTTCTTTTGTGCGTTCTCGCTGATGCTCCGCCACTAAATTATTGGACTGTTCCCATACCTGATTAGGGCCCGGAAATTGGCCCAGAGAGGTAATAATATTGTTGGCCACCAGTTGCCAGAGCATTAGAAATACTAAAACCCCAAAACCCGGCAGAGCTAGCATTTTAATTATTCTATCGAAGACCAGACGCAAATTGGAGACTGTGAGTAGGTCAACGACTTGAGCAATTTTGAAGACTGTAGATGTGGCGCTCATTGTTTTTCCTTAGGTTTAAATACGACTGGCTCCTGGGAACCAGTCGGGTTTTGCTTGGGAGTTACCTGCTACTAAAGCACTTCATCTGTAAGCCCGATCGGAAATTTCTTCAGATAGGCGTTTGGCTTGGAGCCGTCATAGACGATATTGTCAATAAAGTGTTTCTGTGGAGCGCGGAAGCCAGATTCAGTTGTGAATGCTGGGAAATCTGATGGGCTCACCAATTCTTCCTCTATCAGCTCTTTAGCCGCAATCTCATAGATATCTGGGCGATAGACCGACTTGGCTACATCAAAGTACCAGTCATCGGACTTGGGCTCCGAAATCTGTCCCCAGCGACGCATCTGAGTCAGATACCAAACTGCGTCTGAGTAATAGGGAAAGGTAGCGTTGTAGCGGAAGAACACATTGAAGTCTGGCACTGCGCGCTTGTCACCTTTCTCGTACTCAAAGGTGCCAGTCATACTATTGGCGATAACATCGTAATCAGCCCCTACATATTCACTCCGCGAGAGTATCTCCACTGCTGCAGGGCGGTTGGCGTTATCATTCTCATCCAACCATTTAGCAGCGCGAATCAGTGCCTTAACAACGCGAGCTGTGGTATTGGGGTATTTCTCGGTAAACTCTTTGGTCATGCCGAAGACTTTTTCTGGGTTGTTTTTCCAGATTTCGTAATCGGTAATCACTGGTACACCAATGCCTTTAAATACTGCCTGCTGGTTCCATGGCTCACCTACGCAGTAACCATGGATAGTGCCGGCTTCAAGTGTTGAGGGCATCTGAGGTGGAGGTGTCACGGAAAGCAATGCCTGAGCCTCTAGGGTGCCACTGGTATCACCTTTGTGAGGCGCATAAAAACCGGGATGGATATCGCCCGCAGCCAGCCAGTAGCGCAGCTCATAGTTGTGAGTAGATACTGGAAATACCATGCCCATTTTGAATGGCTTGCCTTGGTCGGCAAAACTATCTACTACTGGCTTGAGCGAGTCTGCCTTAATCGGGTGAACCGGCTTGCCATCTACGTGGGGGATGTTTTTCTTCATCTCAGCCCAGATATCATTGGAAACAGTAATACCGTTACCGTTAAGATCCATACTAAAGGGTGTAACAATATGAGCTTTGGTGCCATAACCAATGGTCGCAGCCAGAGGCTGTCCTGCCAGCATATGAGCCCCATCTAGCTTGCCATCGATAACACCGTCGAGCAGCACCTTCCAGTTAGCCTGAGCTTCAATAGTGACGTACAGACCCTCGTCTTCGAAATAGCCGTTTTCATACGCGACTGCGATAGGTGCCATATCGGTCAGCTTGATAAAGCCAAATCTAAGCTCGTCTTTTTCAGGCTCGCCCAATTCTGCCTGAGCACAGAGCGCACTGGCGCAAAGAGCAATAGCGCCCAGAGACTTGCTGACAATACGAGCAAGAGTTTTATCTCTGTCCGCTAGAGTTTTTAGTTCTTTCATAAATTAGTTACCTCAAATGTAGGTGGCGTAAAAAAACAAAAAAAAACCCGCCTGCAGGGTATTTGGGAATACACCTGAGGCGGGCATCGTTACCCTGCTGCCGCAAACTGTTACTTCGGATCAGCACTCGTATATTAGTTATTCAAGATATGTGCCAACTTTTAAGACAGGGGGGAAATCAGCTAAATCAGGGCAATACTGGTTAAATAGATCAAAAAATAATCAATTTGATGACTGCCTGGCCCAGAGCAGTGCCCATTAGAATCGACTGCGCACCCTGGTGGTGCGAAACTGAGGGCAGACAAATCTAATTTGCACAGTAGTTGGGCTAAGGTTAGCTTTAGTCAGGGGCGGTAGTCCTGACTGGGGCACTGGATATTCAGAAACTTTGCCGCCTCTCGATATAGATCTGTGCGATAACAGCGCTGCACTAACGAGCGGGTTCGCTCAGAATTAACCTGTTTACCCAGTATAGGGGTGAATTGCTGAATCATAGCTTCTGCATCTGAACGCCAGGGGAAACCTGCATTAAAATTATCAAATACATGAAAGTCAGTTTGTTCTGACTGGGTCTGCGCGCGCTGGTGAAATAACTTGCCTGTTAAAGAAGGTCGCAAATATTCAGCCGGCAGATCTAGGTAAGCAGGCTGGGAGAGAATCTGAATTGCCTGCTCTCGATTTTCCATATTGGCCATCCAGCGGCAGGCTTTCATCAAGGCCAGGCGCAACCGCAAGTGGGTGCCAGGATTTCTCCCGTGCCAAGCCTCCATAACCGCCAGTACTTTTTCCGGTGCACCATTCCATAGTCGCACACCAGTGGTGGCCAACACCCCGGAGCCGTGCTCCACAGCAATACTGTTCCAAGGTTCACCGACACAGAAGCCGTCAATAATACCCTGAGCCAAACTATCCACCATTTGCTCTGGAGGCAGTACAATAATTCGGGCATCGCGGTCTGGGTCTATGCCAGCCAGTTCAAGCCATTGATGGAGTAATAATGTATGAATAGAAAAATTATGTACGCTGGCTAGAGTCAATTGCTGACCGGTTCTATCTATTTCAGCCTTTAATGCCAGTGCCGTAGATAACGGGTCATAGGTATTAGCACCAGTATCTATCTGTAGTTTATTCCACAGGGATGAGGATAGAGTAATACCATTGCCATTTAACGAAAGCACTAGGCCACTAATAATCGGCGCCCTGATTCCAGCGGCCCCCAATGTTGTCGCCATACCCATAGGCGCGAGCATTTGGCAGGCATCAAAGGTACCGGCAATCATTTTATCGCGAATATTGGCCCAAGAGACTTCTCTATGCAGGCTCACATTTAGTCCATAGTCTGCATACAGACCTAATTCTTGCGCAATAATAAGTGGTGCACTGTCGCTCAGTCTCATATAGCCGAGATGCAAGTCTGAACGCTCTGCCGGGGGTAATTTATTAGGAATGATTAGATTCATAGCTATATCTTATTTTTAGTTATTTTTATCTAGAATGGTGACTACGGATTGGGCCGCCTGCTGCATAGTTAGATTGCTGTCCATAGACAGGCTGCGCAGCTGTTGGTGGGCTTGTTCTTCGGTAAATTGGTGCTGTTTAATTAACAGACTTTTTGCCTTATCAATAGTCGATAGGGTTTCCAGACGGTCTCTAGTGGTGTCTAGTGCCTGACGCAAAGACTGAAAAGACTTAAACTGCGCTATTGCCACATCAATCACCGGCTTTACCCGCTTGGCGTCGAAGCTACCCATAAGATAGGCGCTAACGCCCGCATCTACGGCTTCGGCAATAAAACCCGGGTCCTCTTCTTCAGAGAACATAACCACTGGTGTAGGGTTGTGAGCATTAATCACAGATAGGCTTTCCAATACATCGCGGCCGGGGGATTGCAGATCAATCAAAATAATATCTGGCCGGTGCTGTTCGATTTGAAATAATAAGCCTGAAGCGGTGGGCAGGCGTGAGACGACCTCATAGCCAGCGACTACCAGATGGGTATTTACAATAGCCGCTCGCTCTGGCAAATCATCTACCAGCATAACGCGCACTGTCTGTGGAAAAGATGTAGTCATTAAATTTTTGAGAAAATGCTAAAAAGAAGATTAGGTAGTCGCCGAATTAGACTACCTAATCAGTGTATTAACTTAACTCCTTAGGATACAGATTAATATTTCGCGCTGATAGTAAACCAGAGCTTATCTGTATCTGAAGCATGGCCATCCGAATCATAGGATGCATATTTAAGCTGCACAGACAGACCTTTGTTAATTGGGTAAGTCGCTACCACATCAATTTCGGAGCCCAGATCAGCGCCACCAAAATCTGCACTGAAGTCGTGATAGAAAAATGCTACTTTAGCGGGACCCAATTTACCTGCTAGTTTTATATAGCTATCTTCGACGCCATTGGCCGGCATACCCAAAAACTTATCTGCCCAGCCTTGGAACTTGTGTAGGGTGGCGAGCGGTGTCTTAAAGGCTGCCGAGCCCTCATCACTGCCCAGCACCTCATAACCCAGTGCTACTGAGATAGGCTTGAGAGGCACGGTTATCTGCGCCATCATATAGTCGGCATCATAGGATAATGGATTATCGGCATAGTCAGACTGCACAGCATAGGCCGCATTAAGCGAAAAACCATCAAATTTCCCACTGTACTCAACACCATAGGTGCTGGATGAATTGGCCGCAGCATTGGCAAAGTCCAGCAGGTATGCATAGCCTTTCAGGCTCTGACCTTTGGTAGGCGACATAGAAGCATAGACAATATGGCTATCTGATTCCCATCGCTTTGCCTGTACTGCACTGTCTTTGGGTCCAAAGATTCTATTTACATTCCAGATATAGCTATAGTTTACAGATACAGAATCGGCGGCTTTAGAGGACAGTGTTAGTGCATCATAGGTCTGCTCGTTTTGGCGGAAACCAACACCACCAACAAAACGCTGCCCACCGTGCAAAATACGCTGTCTACCTAGGGTGGCAGAAATATCATCAGTGGTGTAGCTGAGAGATGCCTGATTAAAGTCTGTGCCATCTGGATCTGCAACAATGGGGTAGCCAACATTGCCATTGGTTGGCGTGCGGTAATTCTCGTCCCCAATTACAGTGACATTATCTACCTCCATTAAAGCGGTCAAACCATTGTAAGAAGCAGATTTGTAGGTCAGTCTGGATTTTAATGTTGATGCATTGGCGTCCTCAGCGACTCCGTCTTGATCGACGAATTCATAGCGATAGCGAAATGACAATGAGGTGTCTCCCTCGCTTAACATCTCTGCAATAGAATTGGCGGTGTCAGCATGACCCATCACAAAAGGCTGAAGGCCTAAAATCGCGACTGCAGCAGAGGAGGCTAATCTAAACTTTTTCATATTGTTTCCTGTGAATGTTGATACTCAAAAAAAAGAGCCTGCGTGCAGGGCCACCCGCACGCAGGCTCCGTTGCCTGGCTTAATTTAAAAATTGTCATGAGCTCTGAAAGCTCTTGATAAATACAAGCAATACAAGAACTGTGCCAAGCTAATAAAATCAATAGGTTAGAGCGTAAAGGCTAGATTTTGACGAGAACATTTTTATTGGCGCAGAAAAAACGCACCATAAATTACCCTGTAAAAACAATTATGCGCTGTTTTAAAGCACGGATAGTACTCTAGAGATAAGTCAGAAAATAATCAGAGACAGGTTTTTCGATATAGTCCGAGT
>Ga0115570_10002652_pt1 | contig 13582 bp, 9 predicted proteins | sample COGITO_mtgs_1205_3_FD_87294 | JGI IMG/M metagenome (GOLD analysis project Ga0115570, IMG submission 87294) | Pelagic marine microbial communities from North Sea - COGITO_mtgs_120524 | ecosystem: Environmental > Aquatic > Marine > Epipelagic | place: Germany:Helgoland, sampling site Kabeltonne... | reverse complement strand
AATGGACCCACCGGTGTAGGCATGGTTTCCATTGCTGGACCAATGTCCGGTGCCGTGGATGCGCTCATCGCCTTGGTTCGGGGTACTGCCCCCTGTCATTTCCATGATGTCAATTTCCCCGCACGAAGGCCAGCCTACCGTGGAGATATTTTCTCCGAGCATCCAGAGTGCCGGCCACAGACCCTGCCCCGATGGCAAGGCCGCCCGAATGTCAATGCGCCCATATTTAAACGAGCGCTTCCCTTTCGTAATCATTCGGGACGACGTGTATTCAAAGCCCCCAAAGGTTTCTTCTTTGGCCGTAATGAGTAAACTTCCGTTGAGGAGAGTGGTATTTTCTGCTCGGTAGTATTCCAATTCATTGTTCCCCCAGCCCCAATTTCCGTTGCCGATTTCAAAGGTCCAATCGTCGCTCAAGGCCGTCGAGTCAAATTCATCGTTCCAAACCAAGGTGTAGCCTGGATAGCTCATGGGTGTACTATATCCTGTGGTGGGCACCAGTGGGGTTTGGTTCACAAGTTCGATGTGGATGGTATCCCACACTTCGACGTAAATATCAAATGTGCTGTGGGCACGAATACGTACTGGATAGTCCCCCGTCTGGGTAAACTGATGAGCGAACTGTCCACTGGGTTCATTGAGCAATACCGCATCAGGGTCTTGACCCAGCTTAAGTGTGAAATAATTGCTCGCATCCGCGGTGACAGTGATGTCCACTAAGCCAGCTGTTTGAGTAGACCCCACAATGGTATAGGCCAAATTTTTGGGTGCATTCGCCGAAGGGCCTTCGGTTTCGCATCCCAAAAAAAGAAGCATGGTAAGGAATAAGATATGGGGAAGCTTGCTCATGGGTCAAAAATAAAGTGGGCGGGATGTCCCGCCCACTGTGAATTAAAAAATTTGGAATGTTATTCCTGCTTGATATTGTCTACGTGGAAGGTCCCTGCGTTGGGAACGGTCCATCCGGGGAAAATGACTACCCGGTCGTACAAGGTGCCTACGCCACTGAGGTCAAACGTCAATTCGGTCCAAGCTTGGGCTACGGTCACAGGTTGATCGATCTCCACAAACTGACTGGGTGCAGCCTTGTCTTCCAACTTGAGGCGGAAGGTACCCGTATCGGGGGCCCACACCATCAATTTGATTTGATCCGCTGTACTAAAGTCCAACTTGGCGTCCAAATCGACGAACAAGCCCGCCCAAGTTTCATTGCCATGCACGGTCGTCAGGACAGTAGCGCTCGTATTCGCTCCCGAGGCATCCGGATTGGCACCAATGCTGTAAGTACTATTGCCAAACGTGGTGAAGGTGGGCTGCACCGTTTCAAAATCAATAGGCAAAGCATACGTGGTGGGCTGGGGGCCAGGATCACTGATAAATCCTTCAGGAACTAAGCGGATGTACCAAGCCAAATCGGCATTTTTACTGTCCGTGTAGCGAAGGAAAATCTCATTGGTGTCAATGGAAACGATTTTGTACGTCTGCACACCGGTCCAATATCCGATCATGGCATTTCCCGTGACCGTGATGGTCGTATCGGTCCCTTCGGTCAAGGTCCATGACTCACCCAAAACATTGGGCGTGAAAGCCGTAAAATCACCTACGAGGCTCGCTGTGGTATCCGTGAAAGGAGCATCGCCCGCATGGGCGCTGTTGACGTAGATATCACCATTGGTTACATGGTCAAAGCCAAAGCCCTGCAAATGGAACGTGTAGCGATCGTTGTACAATCCAGAACCGGCCTTTTCATTGGAACCGGCTGCCCACCATTCAGGGTAGTCGCCTGCAGCGCCCGAGGGGTTGGGTCCTACACCCATATGTGCGGGACGGACCGAATCTACCGCCCAGGTCTTCGAAGAACCACCTGTAAGCAATTGGTAAATAGGGTTATTGATTAAGCTGGGGTCATCTTGAGCGATCACAATGTCTTGTGAACTGCTTGCACTACCTCCAGAGTTCTGTACGGTCAAGGTGACGGTGTACGTGCCTGCGAAGGGATAGCTGCTTGTGGCATTGGTCCCTTCACCAGTGGTGCCATTGCCGAAGTCCCAAGTGGCTTGCAACGTGGCATTGTTGGCGGTGAATTCGATTACGTTGGGATTTGTAGCCGAAGGCATGAAAGTAAATTCTGCGTCTTCAGCGGTAGGAGGGTCGCCCAAGGAAGGCTCCTTTTTACAGCCTACAGACACGAGGAGGGCCAGGGCGACGAGTGTCCAACCTTGGCGCCAGATGCGAGTGGGTGCATTCATGGTTTTTGATTTTGAGTTGATATGGAATAAAAAAACGTTTAGTAACCGGTATTTTGGGGCCAATTGCCACCGGCAAGATCGATTTCAACCTGAGGGAGGGGAAAGAGCTCATGTTTTCCCGCTTGGAAATTAGTAATTTCTTGCACAGCTTGGCCACTTCGCACCAGGTCCCAGAAGCGAAGACCTTCGCCGGAAAGCTCCAAGCGGCGTTCGTGGAAAATATCTGCGAGCAAGGTAGACCCCCCGGAGGAGAGCGCAGGCATGTTCACCCGTGCGCGCACTTCATTGACATAGGTCAATGCTGACGCATCATTGCCATTTTGGGCATGCGCCTCAGCGGCCATCAGTAGCACATCTGCGTAGCGTATCACTTTGTAGTTCAGTGGGGAGGTCAAGTCGTTGTCGGGCAATCCCAATTCCGCTTGGCGCTTGATGTACTTGTTGTTGTAGTACCCGGTGTGGCCACCTCCGCCTATGGCATAGCTAATGCTGCTTGCATTGGGCTGCGCAGCAATAAAGGCATCGAGGTCGAGGACTGTCACATCGCGTCGAAGGTCACTTACGTCAAAAGCATCGTAGAGGTCTTGGGTGGGCAAGTTGTAGCTGTTTCCGTCGCTGTAGTAGGGGCCGTCGTACTGGCGAATCCCGTTAAAGCCTGCCGCTGCATTGCCTTCCAAGCAAACAAAACAGCCATAGCTGCCGCCTTCCAAACCGGAATACTCAATGTCAAAGACGGTTTCACTGTTGTTTTCATTCGCGTCCAACCAGAGGTCCGCATAATTCTCGACCAAGGCATAGCCACCAAAGTTGATCACAGAGTCCAAGGTGATGGCCGCTTGGGCGTGCTTGCCTTGGTAGAGCTGTACCTTGCCGAGGAGGGCCAACGATGCGCCCTTATCTACGCGTCCTTTCTCGGGGTTACTCCAAGGCAGGGTGGCCGAGGCATAACGTAAATCAGCCTCGATCTGCGCATAGACCTCCGCTGCAGGGCTTCGGTCTAACTTGGTGACTTGATCCGCACCCAAGCGCTCGTCAATAACTAAGGGCACATCGCCAAAGTACTTCGTCAGCTCAAAGTAATAGTAAGCCCGTAGGAAGCGCGCTTGGCCTAGGATGGCATCCTTTCCGACAAAGTCAATTTTGTCTTTGAATTCCATCATGTAGTTCACCCGAGCAATGCCCGCGTAGTTCCAGCGGAAGATGCTGCGCAGCTCGTTGTTCACTGCGTTGTGCGTCATGGCTTCGATTTGGTGCAAGCCTTCTGTGTCTGTGACACTCTCCCCACCGGCAATCGCATTGTCCGATGCGATTTCACCGATCCATTGGGTGAGATAAGACGTTTGAAGTAAGTCGTAGGCAGCCGTGAGTGCCATTTCATAGTCCGAAGGCTGGTTAAAGTAGTTCTCCGCGTCCTGCACATAGCGGGGTTGGACGTCCAAGAATTTTTCACAACTGCCCATCGCCAGAGCGCTGAGAGCCAAAAGGGAAAGAGAGATAAAACGTGTTTTCATCGCTTAAAATTGAAGCGTTAGACCAACCATGAGCGTGCGAGCTTGGGGATAGAATCCGTAGTCGACTCCAGCGGCGAGCACCCCGCCGAAGTTCCCTATATCTGGATCAAAGCCCTGATAGCCCGTCAGGGTAAAGAGGTTGTTCCCTGACAGGTACATTCGAACCTTGCGCGCACCCAAGCGCTCTGTCAAGGATTCAGACAAGGTGTAACCCATTTGGAGATTTCGGACGCGCAAGAAATCCCCTTTTTCTACAAAGAAATCAGAGAAAACGGTGTTCCGGGTCAGTGAAGTTGTTAGGCGTGGTACGTCATTGCTGCTGCCGTTTCCAGTCCAGCGTCCAATGGTGTAGTCCAACATATTCGCATAGGGCTGCTGGCGCTCATAGTTGCGGATAATCTCCTGGCCAATGGCGGCATAGAGGTTGGTGCTGACATCAAAAGCTTTGTAGCGGTAGCTCAAGTTTAAGCCTAGGGTGAAGTCAGGAATGGGGGATCCAATTTGGGTCTTGTCCGAATTATTGCTGAAGTTGATGACGCCATCCCCGTTCACATCCACAAAGCGAAGGTCGCCTGGGCGCGCTCCTGCTTGAACAACGGGGCTGTTATCAATTTCGGCTTGAGACTGGAAGATGCCATCCGTTACAAACCCATGGAAGTACCCGATGGGGAAACCCGCCTCAAAACGTGTCGCCACATTGCCGCCCACGCCAAATCCGGCACCGGGAATAAAGTCCACCCCATCCGGGACGCGGAGAACTTTGTTCTGAAGGTACGTGGCGTTGAAGTTGGCGGTAAACTGACCCGTACGGGTGGGCTTGGTGGCATAGGCCATCTCCAATTCTACCCCGCGGTTACGTACATCGCCTGCATTGATGAAAGGAGGGTAGCCGCCTGCACTATACGTGCCTAAAACCCCGGAAACTTCGGGTTGGAACAGCAGGTCGCTCGTGCGCTTCTCAAATGCGTTCAACGTGATGTTCAGGGCGTTACGGATCCGCAAGTCAAGGCCAAGATTGGCTTGACGGGTTGTCTCCCATTTCAAGTCCGGGTTGGAGGCACGTCCAATGGCCACACCGGGAGTGAGCAGATCATTAAAAGGATAGACCCCTTCGCCATTCAGCAAAGCACGGTAGGCGAAGTTGGGGATTTGGTCGTTGCCTGCGACGCCAAAGCTGGCACGCAGTTTCGCAAAATCAATGGTTTGAGCCCAACGGTAGGCGGGCTCGTCAGAAATGACCCAGGCACCAGAGATGGCAGGGAAAATGCCCCAGCGTGCATTGGGACCAAATTTGGAACTCCCGTCACGGCGCAGCACGCCTGAGACGAGGTAGCGGCTCTTGTATGCATACTCTGCACGGCCAAAAGCGGACAGAAGACGCTCTTCAAAGAAAAAGCTGCTGGCACCATTCAAGTACCCGCCGGCCGCTTGGCTCGCGGAAATATCGGCGTAGTCCCAGCTATTGTTGGGGATGTTAAAGGCCCACGCTCCGAGCCCTTTGCCCTGACGGGTAAAAACGCTCGTACCTGCGGTGGCTTTTACATGGTGGTCTTCGCCGAAGGTCCGGTCGTAGTTGAGGTAGGATTCAAACGTGAGGTCTCCATAGGTGTCGCGGTGCTGGTAAACACTTGGCCCCCGCTCAAGGCTAAAGCCCTCGGCCAAGGTGACCATCGGTGCGTCCAGATCGGCATTGACAGCCGTGTTCTGTGCTTTGCCCGGTCCGTACCACACCAAGGGAGAGAACACGCGGCCATCCACCAAGGCATAGTTATAATTAAAGCGATTTGTCCACGTCAACGACTCGTTCACGGTCCAGGCCAGCTCTTCCTTGCCAACGAATTTATTCACTCCCGTTTGGTTGTAGGTATTCGCCATTTGGGCAATCGGGTTGATGATGTCGCTCACCAGCGCGAGATAGCTGTATCGACCATCTTCTTCCACTAAAGGTTCCGTGGGGTAGGCATTGATGGTGTTAAAAAGGACCGAACCAATGCCGTTCTCGGGAAGGGTTTTGCGCTCCTCGTGGGTGAATAAAAAGACGGAATTCAGGCGCAAGCGGCTTGTCATATCCGTGCTGAGGTTGACACGGCCGTTGTAGCGCGAAAAATTACTCTTCTCGCCACCCACGATACCATCTTGGGTGAAGTAGGATCCTCCGATGGAGTAGGTGGTTTGGTTGGAGCTTCCAGTAGCGCTCAAGCTATGACTGGATGTCATCGCGGATTGAAAGACTGCATCCTGCCAATCGGTTCCGACACCCAAGGCAGTGTTGGCAAAGGGTTGGTCTTGCCCGCCGTTGAGGAAGGCGTTGTTTTTCAAGACGGCGTATTCTTGGGCGTTAAGTAGGCCCAAACGCTTGGCGGTTTGCTGCACACCGAGGTAGGAAGCATATTCAAACACAGGTGCGCCCCCTTTTTGGCCTTTTTTTGTCTCAATTAGGATGACGCCGTTGGCTGCACGAACGCCAAAGATGGAGGCGGTGCCATCCTTCAAGACGTTGATGGAAGCAATATCGTTGGGATTCAAGGCGTTCAATCCTTCTGAATCATACACTACGCCGTCCACCAAGATCAGTGGATCATTGTCTCCAAAGGTGCTCAATCCGCGGATGCGAATGCTGGTGGAACCACCAGGGGATCCCGAATTGGTGTTGATGACAACCCCTGCGACTTGACCCTGAAGGGCTTGGTCCATGCGGGGGAGATTGAGTTTGGTGATTTCCTCACTTTTTACCACCGAGGTCGCCCCCGTCATTTCTTTTTTGGTGGAACTCCCGTAGCCAGTGACGACTACCTCGCCCAAATCTACTTGGTTCGGTGCCAGAGCAATGGAGAGCGGTTGCGAAGAGGCCACCTGGAGGCGTTTACTGTCGTATCCAAACGCTTCGATCAAAAGCGAATCCCCGATTCGAATCTCCAGGCTAAAACGACCTTGAAAGTCGGTGCTGGTCTTGGATGTGCCGTTCGGTAAAACGGATACAATGGCCTGCACAGGGCTGCGATCCGAGCGATCCGTCACTTGTCCAGTGAGGGCGATCGTTTGGGCCGAAGCGATTCCAGATAGGCTCGTTGTGAGGAGAAGTACGAAAGAAAATCGAAGGAATGTACGCATGGGAGAAGAGGGATGAAGGCTGACGGAAAAGGTGAGATTGGGAAAGCCCGCGCTTTCGCTACGGGCTCTCCTTCTCAACACAAAACCACGTTTAGTGGCGAATAGCGAGCTTTTGAATGGTTTCACCTTGCTCACCCGCTACACGTACCATGTACATGCCGTTGGGCAAAGATGCCGTGATGACTTGGTTTTCGCCGCGAACCAATGAACCAGCAGCCACAGTCTGACCGTTGAGGTTCATGATTTGGTATGAGCCATGGGCTCCAACGAAATCGATGCTCAAAACGCTGTTAGCAGGATTGGGGGTCAAGGTCATGAGAACGGCGTTCTCCTCCATGCCGATGCCAGAGCATGCGTTACAAGAAGCCCAGCAAACCACGTCCAATGTGTCCGACTGCGATACAACCAATACACGGTTTGTGTAGGTCGCGTTGCCGTTGGTACATGGAGCCGTGGGGTCATTCATTTCCTGACCGGTCCAGTTGTCGTGAGAGTACTTGTACTCAACCGTGTCACCTACGTTCAACGTGATGGTCACGTCCCAAACGTTGTCGCCGTTGGCGTCAGACATGGCAGCACAGTTACCACACCAGCCGTTAAAGGTTCCATTAACCTCAGGGGTGGTGAAGCTTCCCGTGTACAACTGCATATCCACTTGGAAGGTGATGTTTGCCGTGGCAGGAGCGGAGCTACAAGGATCGCATGACGCCCAGCATACTGCGGGAAGGGTCGTTGCGGCAGCTGGAACAACCAAAACACGATTGGTGTAGGTAGCGTTGCCGTTGGTGCATGGAGCGGTGGGATCATTCATTTCTTGACCAGTCCACGCATCATGGGAGAATTTGTACTCAACAGTGTCGCCTGCAGTCAACGCGATTGTGACTTCCCAAACGTTATCGCCGTCTGCGTCGGTCATCGCGGCACAGTTGCCACACCAGTTGTTAAAGGTGCCGTTGACCTCGGGGGTCGTGAAGCTACCCGTGTAGTTGTTCATGTCAACCTGGAAGGTGACGTTGGTTTGTGCAAAAGCACTTCCCAGAATAGCCATGGCCATTAGAGTAAGCGTTTTTTTCATGAGTTGGTTTTTGGTTGTTGAATAATAGTACTACGGACAATAATACGACAATTTTGGATAGAAATTGTTTTTTGTACCATAACTTGGTGAAAATTTTCAAGGCTTTGGTTCAATCCCTCTTATCCTGGATCGGCGCATCCATCCGTTTCTTTTTAACCACCATGGGAATCCTTTGGTTCACGGCCTATCATGCCGCCGGACAAGACGGTCCTATTCCAACAAGTGTAGAGCGAACAATTGATGGCGGTTACACCTTCATGCGCAACGGTTCACCCTACTATGTGCGGGGCGCAGGAGGGATCGAATACATCGCCGATGTCGCTCGTTTTGGGGGCAACAGCATCCGGACTTGGAGCCATGACAATGCCAAAGAAATTTTGGATGAAGCACACCGCCATGGCATCACCGTGATGATGGGCTTGTTCAACTGGACCGAAATGGACTGCGACCCCTCCAATATCAAACAATTTATCACCCAGTTTGAAGGCGATGGCACCTTTGAGCTCCAAAAAATGGAGGTTGTTCCATTTGCGGGTTCTTTGCGCAAAAAGGTGAGTGCATCATGGACGCCTAATGGGGACTTGTTGTTTAATCTTCGTGTGGGGGACGCTATAGTGACGGGGGCTAGCACCCCAGATAGCCTCATCCTCACCGGACGATTTGAGGACCGCGAACCCTTCGTGAATACCAAGCAGGGTACGGAACTTTGGAATGGCGATGCTTTAGAAGTGGCCTTTTCCGCTCAGCCCGTAACGAGTAAGCGACCCAGAACGAATTTTCTCTTTTCCGATGTGCACCTAGGCCTCAGCCTTGGGGAGCGTCCCGAGGTGGTCAATTTCCGAACGGGCGCCCTTATTCCGGTCAAGCGCGACATCCTCGTGGATGAAGGAGGAGCGTTTACGCTGGTTAGCTGGAAACTCCCCTGGGCCAGCTTAAAGCGTGAAGGCTGGCAATTAGAAGGCCGCTACCTCTTGGAGGTGGCACGGGACCAAGGAAACGCCAAAGGCCGAACCGAACAAATACGCTGGAATTCTGTTGAGGCGGAAGGCTTTCACTTGAACCCCGGACTCTGGGGAGAATTGATCGTTCCCAAAAAACAGTAAGACCAATTTTACGACGAATGAAAACACGTGCATTACTTGTTTTGATGCTGGCCGCCGGGCCTGCTTTTGCACAGAAAAAACCATTGGCGGAACGCGTAGATTCCGTTTTGGCGCTCATGACTTTAGAGGAAAAAGTCGGCCAAATGAACCAATACAATGGATTTTGGAATGCGACCGGGCCGGCGCCCGCTGGCGGTGATGCGGCCACGAAGTACACCCACCTCCGAAATGGTTGGGTCGGTTCCGTTCTCAATGTGCAGGGCGTAGAGGAAGTGCGTGCTATGCAAAAGGTGGCCGTGGAGGAGACTCGATTGGGGATTCCCTTGATTTTCGCCTGTGACGTTATTCATGGCTACAAGACCTTGTCGCCTATTCCCTTGGCCGAAGCAGCTTCCTGGGATTTGGAGGCCATTGCTCAAAGTGCTCGACACGCGGCGGAGGAAGCCACCGCCTACGGCCTCAACTGGACCTTTGCACCCATGGTCGACATTGCGCGCGATCCCCGCTGGGGCCGCATCATGGAGGGAGCGGGCGAGGATCCCTATTTGGGTAGCCGCATCGCGGAAGCGCGGGTCCGCGGATTCCAGGGCGACAACTTGGGTGATCCGACGACCATGGCCGCCTGTGCGAAACACTTCGTGGGCTATGGCTTCAGCGAAGCCGGACGGGACTACAACACGGTGGACGTGAGCGAATACACCTTGCGGAATGTCATTTATCCCCCTTTCCAGGCCGCCAAGAAAGCGGGCGTGGCCACCTTCATGAATTCCTTCAACACGGTGAATGGCATTCCCGCCACGGGCAATCAAGCCCTGGTGGAAATGCTAAAAGAGGATTGGGGATTTGAGGGGGTTCTTGTCAGTGATTGGGGGTCCATCACAGAAATGCAAGCGCATGGCTATGCAGAGAATTTGAAGGCGGCAGCAGAGTTAGCGGCCCATGCGCGATGTGATATTGACATGGAGTCCTTGGCCTACGTGCAGTATTTAGCCGCTTTAGTGCGTGAGGGAAGGGTTTCCGAAGACGTGGTGAACGACGCCGTGTTCCGCATCCTAACCCTCAAGTTTCATTTGGGCCTCATGGACGATCCCTACCGGTACTGCCAACGTCCCGGAAGTTGGGAACCCACCACCTCCCCATGGTCCGCGGATGCCCAAGAATTGGCCGAAAAATCAGCCGTCCTCCTCAAGAACAATGGCATCTTGCCTCTGGCCAAGAAGCAAGCCATCGCACTCGTAGGCCCCATGGCTCAAGAGAAGAATAGTCCGTTGGGCAACTGGCGCGTCTCGAGCGATGACTTTACCGCCTTGTCGCTCTATGAAGGGTTGGTGCAGGTGCGCGGCGAAAAGCGCATGACGGTGGCCAGTGGTCCTGTCTTCTTGAAGGGCCCCATTAGCTTCCCATTTGAAGCCGAAATCAACACCACGGATACATCCGGCCTCCACGCGGTGATTAAAGCCGCTAGAGAAGCGGAAATCGCCGTTCTCGCAGTGGGCGAGCATGGATTCCACTCCGGAGAAGCCCGGTCGCGCATGTCGCTGCACTTACCTGGTCTGCAAGAGCATATGATTCGTGAGGTACTCAAGGTTCAAGAGCATGTCGTCCTGGTGTTGTATGCCGGCCGACCGATGATTCTGCCCGACGACATTACCGAACAAGTAGATGCCATCCTTTTGGCCTGGCAGCCCGGCACCATGGGCGGTCCGGCTATGGCTAATCTGCTGATGGGCAAGCGCTCTCCGAGTGGTCGCCTCCCAGTCACTTTCCCGCGCTCTGAGGGCCAAATCCCTCTGTACTATGGTGCCTACAACACGGGTCGTCCAGGTCCGTCCGATGCCGTATTCTGGTCCCACTATGGCGACGGTCCCAATTCACCGGCCTATCCCTTTGGCTATGGTTTGACCTATTCCACGGTAACCTATACCGCGACACAGGCTAAGCAGATGGGGGATTCCATCGCCGTCCAAGCCCTCGTAAGGAATGAAGGCAAGGTCGCAGTGGACGAAGTCGTTCAGCTCTACACGCGAGATCACCACAGCCGGGTAGGTGTACAGCCCGTTCGCCGTTTAATCGGATTCCAACGCCTGTCATTGAAGCCAGGGGAAGAACGTATGGTGAACTTTAGCGTCACAGCCGATGAGTTGAGCGTGATGACTTCAGAAGGCGAGCGCCTATTTGAACCAGGGACATTTAGCTTTTGGGTAGCGCCGCACAGTGCGGCGGGAACCCCGGCGACCTTTGACTGGAAATAAGCCGACGCATGGCCGTTCCTGCAAAATCCTCGTAGAATTTTCGACGAATTCACGATTCGCCCTACCTTTCAGCATGCCTCCAAAACACATTGGCCTAACCGGATCCATCGGTGCGGGCAAATCTACCGTAGCCTCGCTACTTGCTTCAAAAGGAATCCCTGTCTATGTGGCGGACGAGGCGGCCAAACGACTCATGGTGGAAGATGAAGGACTGAAAGCCGCGATAGAAGACGCCTTTGGGCCAGGGATCTATGTGGAAGGGCAGTTGCAACGCAAAATTTTGGCTCAACGCGCGTTTGGGACGCCCGAGGCCACCGCTCAAATCAATGCGCTTGTGCATCCTGCCGTGCACGATGATTTTGTGGCTTGGCATTCGGCCCAAGTGGCTCCTTATATTCTTCGCGAAGCCGCTATTCTCTTTGAGTCTGGGACCTACCAAACGTGTGATGCGATTGTCGTGGTAGAGGCATCTAAAGAAGTCCGCATCCAAAGAGTCATGGAACGGTCGGGAATGACCCGTGAAGAGGTAGAGCAGCGGATGCAGCATCAATGGCCGGATGCCAAGCGTCGGGCTTACCTAACAGATCGTGATTTCATTGTGCAGAATGATGAAGATGAAGCCGCCCTTCGTGGTCAAGTGGATGTGTTGCACGAAACATTGCTCCAGCGTTGCGGAAGATGACAGAGAACGAGGCGCCCACCTTTGGAGTTCGTTTTGGCTTCTTTCTGGTGCTTAGTATTTACATTGGAGCGCTCACAAGTCTATTGGCGGCTGTACTGTCCATCATGCTCTTTGGACTCCCACAAGATGCGCTATCTGGTGCTGTGCTGATGGTGCTTGTCGTAGTAGGGATATCCATGGTGCCGGTGTTTATAGTTTCCGTGATCCTCGGCCTAATGATGGCTTTTTGGTTGCAGCGGACATCGCCCCAAAAGTCCTACTGGGATTGGCAATGGCGCCTTCAGTTGGGTCAAAGTGTCGTGGGCTTGCTATTCATAGCTGTCGTCACCGTGGTGGAGCCCGCGCTGTTCTATTTGAGTTTATTGGCCCTGCTTCATGCCGGTATTGGAGCCTATATCTACCAACGGCGACTCCCTAGGTATCTAGGGTATTGGTACCATGAATTAGATCGTTAATACCGCGGTCACCATGGGGATAGACCCAGGCATTCCGCCCACAATGATCATGGTTTCTCCCCAAGGACTCTCCCAGGCATACCCGATTTGGGCCTGCTCATTGTCATCGGGCTGGTAGTAGAATTCTATGAGCCATTTCCCATAGGAAGTTGGGATGTGCCAGCCACATGCGACGAGGGGGTGCCATGGGTCCGCATCGGTATTCTGACAAAAACCAATGTTACCATGAAATTCATACCGTCCTGAATGCGTGGCGCCGAGCCAAAATTTATGTTGGGGGATGATCTGGTCCCCGTACAATTTGCTCACTGTTCCAGAGAGCGCCGAAGACCAAGCCCCATTTTGCATCCATTGATAGGTCAATCCAAAGAGTAGGGAGCCGTGTTTGACCGTCTGATCCCAGCCTGTGGCGGAAGCAAGGCGCATTTCCCATTTTTCCGACAAGGCATGGTGCCCTTGAAATTGAATTTGGGAGTAAAATTGGGTGGAGTGCATCCGCTCAACGGGAAAACTCAAATTGGAGCATTCAAAGCTGCTCAAACCAGGGGGCAAGATTTGGCCCGATTCGAGCATGGGTTGAGCATGCAGGACAAGTCCCAGCTGAAAGAGGATGCATGCAAGGACTCCTCTAATCATTCGTCGGGGTTTCTGCGCGGCGCACTTGATGCCAAACGAGCCAGCCTAGCAGCGCATTAATCAAATAGAAGATGTACTTCGCCACGTAGGCGATGTTGCCAAAGAGCACATTTTGGTAGAGCTTGAATCCGTTGTATACCTCATAGAAACCCCACGTGTCGGCATACATGCGCGGCATGTTGAGGGTGCCGGAGAAGGTGAGGGCCGTGATGATGGTGGTCACCCAAAATTTGGCCATGTCCTCGGGTAAAATAGCATGGGATAAATACCCGCTAAAGCCAATGTAGTTGAGGGTGATGGCCATGACTGTCGCGATGCCCGCATTGACAAAATACCAGTTGTCAAATTTGCGCGGCGTTCGGTTGCCTTTTTTGCGCCAAAACCAAAAGGATGCGATGTTGCCAAAGAAGGACACCGGATAGGTCAGCAAGGCGGCTTGGTTGCCCAAATAGTAATCGACGATGGTCGTATTGACCGTGGTTAAAACCCCAATCAGATTGCCCCAGTT
>Ga0115570_10002631_pt1 | contig 13640 bp, 13 predicted proteins | sample COGITO_mtgs_1205_3_FD_87294 | JGI IMG/M metagenome (GOLD analysis project Ga0115570, IMG submission 87294) | Pelagic marine microbial communities from North Sea - COGITO_mtgs_120524 | ecosystem: Environmental > Aquatic > Marine > Epipelagic | place: Germany:Helgoland, sampling site Kabeltonne... | reverse complement strand
CGGTGTTCAAAGTTCACCATCATGCGGATGGAGAATGGGGCGGAGTTGATTGGTTTGAAGCCATGAAACCATGGTTTTGGAACTCAATACTGGAAATGGCGCTGATGCCGTCTCAAGTGCAGAAAATGTTGGATGAAGAACAGGAAGAAACGATTCATCCAAAAGCGATTACATGGGACAATTGGCACGACACATGGTCAACGGTCTACATGGATGGAGAAGAGCATGGAATGGTGTTCAAAACGCCAGTTCCTGCGAGGTTTGCATGGCCGGCCAAGGCCTACCTTGCCTACCTCCAGTGGCTTGTTGATCATCCAAAGTGCTTGCCTGAACAAATCAAAAAGAGGTCCTACAGGCTCAAGAACGAGCATTTCCATCTGAACATTGTGTACGGGGATCTCATCAGTCTTGCGCCTTCCTTGCACTCCAAGCATTCAGCGCTGGCCGTCAGGCATGCACTGCAGCAACAGGTGGTTGGAAGATGCCCGTGGTGGAAGCATCAAACCACCGTACTGCAAACAAAAGAATCGTGGATGTCAAACCCCATGGTTGGCCTGAAATGGTCGGGATCATCGGCCACACCTCACTTAGCGAAGCATTTGATTCAGCATTCAAAGGCTCAAGCGTTTGGCATCACAGTGCACACCTCGAAGTCGTTTGATTGCAGGGAAGTCATCACAGTGGCGCATGGAACTGCCCAATTAACAGAAGTCATGGCCGCGGTGGAGGCGTACTATGACGAACTTGGATTCGACGCACCAAGGCCCATTCACAGGCTTGAACTGACCGTCGTTTCGTTGGATGAAGGTGAATACGTCGAGGATGAACTTCCACCTCAGTGGAGGAGGGTTGTCGATGGGTGGTGATGGTTATCTGCAAGCCTATCTGCACTTAGGACACGATTGGCCGTTGATTGCTAGCGCTTTATCTGCGCAAGGAGACGAGTCTTGAAGATCTTGCACACCACTGCCACTGGCCCAGAGAATGGGGTTCGCACTTTGGCGCGTGTTCGCACAAATGTGGCTGTGTAGGAATGGTGGTAAGCCCGAAATGGCCTCCCTTGGTGTACGGTGCACGCTGCGCAAGCAGAAGGTCTGGTTCGATTCCAGAAGGGTTAGGGTGAGGCCGTTGAAGGATGCAGGGGAATGAACGGTCGAAGGACGCTTAGAGGATTCAAAATCGCCGTTTTGACCGTGTTTTCAAAACATCCCTTTAAGAATGAATGATGAAAGACATCAAATTAGGTGAGCAAAATATGAGTGGAACTATAGCAAGAATTGGATTAATCGCAAGCATGTTGTCAGTGGTATTGTCGTTGTACATTTACTTCATTGGTGACGATCAGATGTTGGGTATCTTTGTCGGCCTTTGGGCACCGACACTGATTCTGGCAACCAAGGAATTCCAGGTTCTGCTGGACGGATCGTCCAGCGAGTGATTCAACGCAGGACCTTGTCTTGAACCCAAATCCCTCGTGGATTTGATTCAATCAAGACGGGTGTTTAAGCCATTGGCAAGTGCTTCACGGAAGGTGCGATACCAAGATCTTCCGGGAAGAACATCGTTGCTTCAGGAATCGGAATCGGTGTGATCTCTCTTCCGACAAGAGCCACACGGCTCGGGCGTGAATCAGACAACACTTCTCGCCTGGTCAGGGGCGCAATCTTGTTGGAGAAATCCATGATGTCGTCATGGCTTGGCATGTTTTCGATGCTCAAGTTTTCTCGGCTGTGTCCGACGAACACGTAGCCCTTGTTTTCGATGAAATCAGGGTCGGCTCGGTTGTCCAATGCAGCAAACTGCTCAATGTGCTTGTCTGACATGTTGACGCCTTTCATGAGGGTGTGTCGAGCGACGATTCGAGTGTCAAGCGAGGGCAAGAGATCGATGGTTTCCTCGAACTTATCCCAGGCGTGTGTGTTCCACTTCGGCTTGCACACAGCATCGAAGACCTCCTTGTTCGGTGCGTCAACCGATACATAGAGTTGAGTTGGCAATGTGTCCAACTTCTCAATCACCTTTGGCAGCGTTCCGTTGGTGACGAGCATTGTTGTCATGCCGTGCTTATGGCACAGGTCCATGTATTCTGAAAGCCGGGTATAGAGCGTTGGTTCTCCATTGAGCGAAATCGCAACGTGCTTGGGGTTTTGAGCGTCCAACCACTTTTCACGAGGCACCTTGGGGTTGCCGCCGAAGCCTGACAACAAACGACGCTGAGCTCGTACTGATTCGTAAAGCAACTCAAGCGGGTCTTGGTCGGTTAACTCGAGCGTGTCCATGTGTGGTTCTCGCCAACAGTAAGTGCAAGCGAGGTTGCACTGGTCAACAACGGGTGACATTTGCATGCAGTTGTGGCTTGCAATGCCGTAGAATTTACCCTTGTAGCACTGGCGGTCACGGAGCAATGATTCCTTGGTCCAGTGGCACGTTTTGACACCGCCGTGTTCGCCAACAATGTGGTAGCGTTGCTTCTGCAGTTTAGCTTTCAGTTGAGGGTCCATGCCTGCCATAGGGATCACTCCAGAGTCCTGCTTCCACTGTTAGGCCCGGTGGGGAACGGCTCGGATGCCCGGGCCTCGAAGCGCCTCGGTATCAATGGCTCGCTCAACGGTTGAGGATTGGTAAGAAGGCGTTGGCCGCTTTCTCACAGGCGTTTGCCACATCGTCAAGTCGCTGCAACACACGGTACATGTGCATGGCTGCAAGTGGCGCATCTTCGCCGTTGGTGAAGACATAGGCTGCAGCCATTGCTTCGACACCATCGGCTTCGTGCTCCTTGAGGTTCACTTCTCGAATGAGTTCAGCGAGTTTGGTTTCAGCAGCCTTGGTTTGTCCACTGATGGTGAAGTCACGGAGCGCTTCCACAGCGTCTTCGTACTTTGCCACGGTCTCGCTCACAGCCTTCGCCATTTCCTTGAGGTTGGCCTTTGCTTGTTCGTCATCAAACAGTGGGCGGAAGGCCAACTGTTCAGCGACGTTCTGTGCATAGTCTGCGATGCGATCTTGTCGAGTCACCATGTAGAGGAAGTCATCAAGCGACAACTGCACACCCATCCGCATGTCGTTGAGGGCCAAGCGGCGCACTTCAGTCTTGACATTGTCCGCCACGAGTTCCGCTTCAATGGTGGCCTGGATGGCTTCAGAGGCATCTTCGCCATCGCAAGCCGTGTTCACGGCCTCAAGCATGTGCTCAACAGTCTTCTCAACCGCTTGGGCGTGCTCGTGGAACAACTCGAATGGAGTGGTGGAGTGTCCATCGCCACCCACATCGGAAAGGGCATCTTCGACGTGGACTTCACCACCGCTCTTCCAGATGGCATACCCTACTGCAATGAAGGAGAGCGGGAGCAGGACGATCATGTTCAGCGACTCGCCACCTGAGGCAACGAACAACACGATTGCACCGAACGCAGCTGCTGGAACGCTAGCCACCCATGAGGCAGCAATTTTCCCAAAGACGCGGAAATCAACGGCTTTGGCCCCACCTGCCAGCCCAACGCCAACCACCGCACCAACAAGGGTGTGTGTGGTTGAAACAGGAACGGCCAAGAAGGGCATTGAAAACACGAGGATTGTTGTTGCTGCGCCAAATTCAGCGGCAAATCCACGGGTCGGTGTGATGTCGGTGATTTTCTTTCCAATCGTTTCCATCACGCGCCATCCCCATGTCATCACACCGATGGCAATACCGGCTGAGCCGAGAAGGATGAGCCAGAGTGGGATGTCTGCTTTAGCTGCGAGTTCGCCGGTGTCGCTGCTCAACACTTGCCACACTGCAGCCATAGGGCCGATGGCATTGGAACGATCGTTTGCTCCGTGGGCGAAGGCAACGTATGCGGCAGTGATGATTTGGAGCCACACGAAGATGCGCTCAACACCACGGAATCCACGCTTTTCTTCATTGATGTCAATGCGTCGAAGGACCATGTAAAGGGCAATGCTTGACACTGCTCCGATGAAGGCAGCGAGCAGGATGGAGTTGATTGGAATCCAAGCATTGTCCGCCCACGGGTCGAACACACCGTCTTCCTTGACGGGAAGCCAGTCGTACTTGTTTTCAATCCAGCCTTCTGAAGCAGCTCTCGAAATGAACCCCTTGAGCGCCTTGAATTGAAGCGCTAATCCTAGGACAAAGAAGGTTGGGAACGCAAGCACTGGTGCGAGCCAACGTGATCGGTCGATTGGGTTCTCACTTTCAAGAATCAATTTCTTGATGATCATGAAGGAGAAGAAACCGATGAGTCCGCCCATGAGTGGGCTTGCGACCCACGACATCACGACTTTCTGAACAACTTCCCAATCGATGAGCGACGTGTTGTGTTTGACTTCAAGAATCAATCCAACACCAAGAATTCCACCGATGATTGAGTGAGTGGTGGAGACAGGTAGGCCCATGCGTGTTGCAATGGTGAGCCAAGTGGCAGCAGCCATCATTGCAGCAATGAAACCAAATGCAATGTCTTGGGAAAGCACCGCATCCACAGTTCCATCGGCAAAATCAACGGTGAGGATGCCCTTTCGTACGGTGTCAGTCACCGCATCTCCAGCAAAGAACGCACCACAGAATTCGAAGACAGCGGCGATGACCACCGCTTGCTTGAGGGTGAGGGCGCGAGACCCAACCGAAGTCCCCATTGCGTTTGCAACATCATTTGCACCAATGTTCCAAGCCATGTAGGCGCAGACAACAAGAGCTAATCCAATGAGTACCACGGTTATGGGTTCCATGGCCCTCTCTACTCGGATTAGGTATATATCCAAAATGATGTATATTCTATATAGGTGTATTTAGGGCGGAAAGCGATCACATGTCGATGGGGCCGGGCGAAAATGAAGTACGTAAACTACAATCAACGGGCGGTAGCACGTTTACGGTGAGTTTGCCGAAGCCCTGGGTGGTCGCTCAAGGCCTTCAGGCTCGCGATTCATTGCGCGTTGATTGGCGGCCAAGTGGTGCGCTGAGAGTCACGCCCCTAGACGCACCAACATACCTCTCTAAAAAGGCCTATTTTTCGACCAAAAAATTACCAGAAAATAGCCTTCATGACCACTTGATGGGTGCCTACATCTCAGGATCTGATGAAATTCACATCGAACATCAACCGTCTGAGCAGAAGTCGGTAAGTGTTCAAGTCCGACGCTTTCTTCGAAGCACGCGCGGGTTTGAAATCATGGATGAAGAACCATCAGGTACGCACATTCGGTGCTTGATGAACGCTGGTGACATGCCTTTACACGCAAGTTTGAATCGAATGTACCTCCAAGTCACTTCATTGGCACGTGACATTTTGAGTGTGTTTGATGGCGAAGATCGCGAGTACATCACGGATGCAGAGGAACGGGAAAACGAGGTGGACGCTTTGCTTTACTTGATTGAACGGCAGGTTCGTATTCTCATCGATTCCCATTTGGTTGCCACACAACTCAATTTGACGCGGACACAGGCGCTAGAATACGCTAACCTTGCTCGGTCACTTGAGCGCATGATGGACCATGCCTTTAGCATCGCAACGCTTGTCATCGAACATCCAAAACTCACGAAGAACATGATCGAGATGACGCCGCTTGAGCAAATCCCAGAATGGCAATCCAGCTTGAAGGAACTGATGATCAACATCCGAACCCGTGATTCAACCCGAATCGAAGCGGCAAGGCACGACCTCAAGAAATGTCAACATCGTCTGATTGAACACGAACAGGACCTATTGAAGAACCACCTCACAAACGAGTGGATGGCGTTTGACTTACGCCTCTCGGAGTCGGTTCGACGCTTATGCGCTTACGCCAGAGATTTTGGTGAAATTCTTCTCAACATGAAGGTGTTCAGTGAACTGCAACGCTAAATTCAATCGGTGTGAAAAAAAACACCTGCTTTTGTTTTTGCACCTATGTGTTGGCAATTTTACCACTGATTGATATAGGGCCGGTTCCAAATATACACTGAAGACAAACGAACTTCAGGGGGAACACGCATGGACATTGAATTAGAAACCTACGTAGACGGAATAATGGAACAACAGCTGCATCGAAGCGGGATCTTCGTCAATCTACTGGATTGCATCATCCACGCGATTGCCGATTACCGCGCAACGCCAAATGCTCGAGGAATTTACCACACTGATGGGGGTCAACTCTGATGGACACCTACCTCGAATCATACGTCGACGCTGTGATGGCCGAACAGGAACTCACCAATGGGATCTTCAAGAGCTCGTTGCTCCGCAAACTTGGCCAATTCTTCGGCCGACAGTGAACACAAAGGCACTTAACACTCGACTCCATGCTTAACGCATGAACAGATGGCAACCACATCTCTCGGGGCTCATCGCTCCAGTGATGACACTGGCTTGCCTGGTGCTTGGATCGTGGTGGATGGGCCTTACCATCCTCACCGTTCTCGTTTTTTACCCACTCATCGATGCGATGGTTGGTACAAGTGCACAAACGGATCCGCTCCAAGAAGGTCGGGCGCACAACGTCATTGTTCATCTTCATGGTGTCATGGTACCGGTCATTGTCATTGCGCTTCTCGTGAGGGTCTCAATGGACGGGTTGACCGGCTACGTTTGGCTTGGTGTCGTTTCGACCGGGCTTGCCACAGGTGCTTCCGGCATCGTCGCCGCTCATGAACTCGGCCACCGACGACTGCGCTCGGGGAGTTGGTGGTTGGCCCGTCTCGACCTGTTGAGCGTGCTTTACCTCCACTTTACGGTCGAACACAACCACACGCACCACAGGCATTGGGCCCGTCCCGTTGACCCAACCTCCTCGCCTTGGGGCAGGAACGTCTACTTCCATTTCCTTCGCACTGTGCCTCTCCAAATCCGAGGGGCCTGGGGTGCTCGTCCCAAAGACACAGGCCGTTCTTTGCTTCTTGAAGCAGGGTTGCTCGTAGGGTTGTTCGCAGTAGATCCAAACATTTTGTTGGCTTTTGTGGCGCAAGCAGGGGTTGCTATCTATCTGGTCGAGTTCGTTAATTACCTGCAGCATCATGGATTGACCCGTGGCCAGGAAGAGCGTCCAAATGCAACACATGCGTGGGAAAGCCGTCACCGCTGGTCCCGTTGGACCTTACTGGAACTTCCACTCCACCCTTCCCACCACCTCAAAGCGAGCACGCCGTATCAACGCCTGGATGTCCATGACACTGCACCGCAACTCCCTTACGGTTATTACGTGATGTTCTGGATTGCATTGATTCCTCCTCTGTTTCATCGGCTTATGCGCTCAAAAGCTGCAGTTTGACGGTTCTGGCTTCCCCGATAAGGTCCAAAGGAAGGTCGGAACTTGGGTATTTGATACCGCTTCCTCAAGTACTTGATGCGTAACGCAGGCCCATGCCTCAAGGTACAGTGAAGTGGTTTAACCAAGTAAAAGGATTCGGATTTATTGAAATTGAAGGTGGCGCAGACCTCTTCGTCCACATCTCCGAAGTTACTGGAGAGATCACGGACGGAGACACCGTCCAGTTCGAAGTTGGAGAAAGCGACAAAGGCCCAAACGCCATTGGCGTCAGCAAGGTCGAGTGAAGCGAACGCCACTCATGTGGCTTCACAATTGAAGTGACGAATTCATAGATTCGCGTTATGCTTTTTCCCCTCTTTTGGCGGGATAACATGAATGCCCCATGACATTATTTCAAATAGCAAAAGATTGTGATGTTGTTTACTGTTAGGTGATATTATGCTTAGTGTCAGCGATTTAACAAAGGCCTTTGGCTCAGGATCAAACAAGTTGCAAGTCCTCAAGGGCGTGGACATGGAGATCAAACAAGGTGAAATGGTTGCCTTGATGGGTCCTTCCGGCTCTGGAAAATCAACACTGCTCAACATCATTGGTGGTCTTCTGTCCGGTGACTCTGGCACCATCCAATTAGGGGACAAATCCTATGGCACAAAAAGCCCGGCAAATGTGGTTGATGTCCGACGCGAAGCGGTCGGCTGGATCTTCCAGGATTTTCATCTTCTCGACAACCTCACTGCAGTCGACAATGTGGCCATTGCCCTCGAACTTTCAGGTATGTCCTCAAGAGAAGCAGATGAAGCGGCTAAAATCGCGCTTTCAAAAGTTGGCCTCGCAGACCGAATGCATCACGTCCCGGACCAACTTTCTGGTGGGCAGCAACAACGGGTTGCTATCGCCCGAGCAATAGCCGGAAACCGACCTGTTCTGCTTGCCGATGAACCAACCGGGAACCTCGACATCGCCAGTGGAAAAGAGGTGCTTCAATTGTTCAAGGATCTCTGCCACGATGAAGTGAATCCGATTTCGATTCTCATGGTCACGCACGATCCAGATCTTGCCTCGAACGCAGACCGCATGTTGTTGCTCAACGATGGCAAGACCGAGGCCTCTGACATCCGATCTGCCTGGGGACTCGATGAAGAAGAAGGGGGTGAAGAAGAATGAGCGATGAATCAAACGAACTCGAACTTAAGTCTTCAGATTTCTCTCCGTCGCTAAAATTACCAATGCGGTTGATGCACAAAGTCCGAGAAACGCCATCCCAACTCAGGCTGGCTGGGTTAAGTGCGTGGCGTGGCAAAGAACGCGGGCTCGCCGTTATTGCTGGTGTTTTCCTTGCATCACTGGTCATCACGACCGTGCTCTCGTACGGTGTGGGGCTTTCGCAGTTGTTTTTCGAAGAATCGCTCAAAGGTGAACCGTTTGACGCTAAAATCGAATACGCTCGTACGCCTGTCGAAAACAGCAGTGGTTGGTCCAACAACACGAGCACCATGACTGGTGTATGCGACGAGTTGATGGAGGAATTCAGCGAGTTCAGCGACTGTACTCTTGTTCTTGGGCGCCAGGGAATCCATAGCGGTGGATTCTTCAATCAAGAATTCATTGTCGCCCAGCCCCTTGAAATGATGGCCATCACAGACGATGCGAATCCGTATTGGGGCAACGTCACGTTCGATTACCCGGAACTCGCAGAAGCGGGTCCGCCAATTTCCACCACCCGTGCTGTACGGTTCCTCGGTCCAGAAGCATTCAACGGCACGTTCGCAGATCGCCTAGGTGAGAACATTATTGCAGGTCTGGGAGAATGGCCAACACCAGAAAAGATGGAAGCCGAACGCGGCGTCATCCTTCCTTCAACCATTGCCTCTGAAGCAAAGGCAAACGTTGGCGACGTGCTTGACTCTCTCACTTTCGCCTATGTTGTCGATGAATCCACCCTTCTAGAGGCGACGGTCAACAACGAAAATTGCGATGGTGAAGTGACTCCAGAGCAGAATGAAATGGTCTACTGTCGTATGTCGATGACGGCAACGAACCTGACTGTTCTCGGCGTTTACGAGCCTTGGGACCTTGGAAACCCAACCTTAGGACCAAATCCGATTTTCACCACATGGACCGTGCTTGATGAAACAGAACGAGCTGCCCTGATGGACAACGACCACATGTACCTCGGCGTGACCATCGACCGCGGCCAATTGCCAACAAGTTCAACCGCAGATGCGGCAGAATGGCTCGAAGATCTCGGCACAAGAGTCCAAGATGGAAACTACACCGATGAAGGGGTGGAATTGTATTACACCGACATCGTGAGCGGTACCATCACCTTCCTCAACATCTTCCTTGGCTTGATTCAAATTTTCGATTACATCATTATGATTCCAATCGTGATTCTTTCCATTGCCGTGTTGATCTATGGTTTGGTGCTTTCACTTGAGCAAAGACGCAGGGAAGTAAGCATTCACAGAGTGATTGGTGCAGACGGGACCAGATTGCAAAGCATGGTTTTGCTTGAGTTGTTCGTGATGTCCTCAGTGGCATGGCTTGCTGGGTATTTGCTGGCGTTGTTGGCCGTCCCAATTGTCCTGTCAGCGGTAGGATTCATGGAGTTTAGGACCGGCGACTTCGATGTTAACCCAACGCTCAGTGTTGGGGCAACCATCTTCACAGCCGTAACCACATTGGGCCTTGCGCTCTTGTTTGGGCGAAGCCGAGCGCGCGAGTTCATCGCACTCGAAATCGAGGAAGGTGTTCGCAAGACAACCGCTAAAGCCGAACCAAAACGTTGGCTTCACTGGTTAGCCTTCCTCTTCGGCATGCTTGCCGTTATTGACACATGGCTCGAGATGAACGGAAGCGAAGACGGCATTGTGTCGAACTTCTTCCTCGAAGGTTTGCTTGGAATCATCGGTCCTTTCGCCTTGTGGATTGGTGGCGCATTGCTGCTCGGAAGAATCGGTGCCAAGGGTCCTCAGATTATGCAACTTCTCTTCAGCCGAACGCCGTTGCTGAACGACGTCAAGCGCGGTCTCAAAGGGTCTGGGTCAGCAGAATCGGTCAACCGCCTTGCCGTCATTATGCTGTTAACCCTCTCAATTGTGACTTTGGCTGCAGTTCAAGGTTACACCGGCACGCTCGTGGACGAAAAAACGGTTGACGCAACCGTTGGTTCCGATCTTCAAGTGACGCTTGAACAACCCTATAATGAGGCTCAAGTTCTCGAACTGGTGAGCAACTTTACCGACGCAAGCGTCACACCAATTGCCACCACGGTTCCGAGTCTTTTCCTCAACGATGTAAACGGTGGCGACAAATTGCTGACGTGGGTGCTGTTGGATGACAACGAGGACATTCTCCACTGGAGTGAACAAGCCATTCCGGGAACCAACACTGAGAAAGCCATGCTCGCTTACAGCAACGGTGGCTTCACTGCGGGAGAAGATGCAGCGTATTCATTGGACATCGCAGGTTCTGGTCGAGGCGATGAAAACAGACTCGATGACGTGCTGTTGAAACCAACAGATTCGAAGAGTGAGGAAATCACCTTCCTTTGGGAGAAACTGGAATTCAATTTCTCCAGCGGGGGCGCAAACGAAACGGACCCAACCGTGTTGTTCCAAGCCTATTCTTCGCTCATGGAGGGCGACTGGTCCGGGCTCAATCTCTCAGGTCAAGACCTCAGCGGTCGTGACTTTGGAGCCGTGGATCTCACTGGTACAGACCTCTCTAACGCAAACCTCGCGGGTGCAAACCTCGGGCAAGCCCTATTCTTCGACACAAACCTCGATGGCGCAGATCTTTCCCAAGCCAACCTTAAGGAGGCCATCATTGTCAACTTCATGGGAGGTTCAATGGAAGGGACCAACTTCATCGGAGCGGACCTATCAGGAGCGTTCGGCCTTGCAGACCTCTCATCTGCAACCCTTGGAAATGCGACATGTCCAGATGGCACCTTTGCCAACCAAACTTCGTGTGCCTCGGGCTTTTCTCAAGTCCCACCACCGCTCGCGGCTCCGCTGTTCCTTGCGGACACCAACGTGCAGATTGTCATCACCCCATTCACAACTCCAATGGATTACATGGGCGTCCACGAATACATTCCAGGCGTCCCGGCAGCGACCATGAGTTCCTCATTGATCATCGGTGAATCCTCGTGGCAAGCCCTTGTAGGGACAGATGCTGTGTCAAATTACACCTCGACCACCTGGATTGTTGAAGTGAATGGCGTTTCAGATGAGGCACTCGAGGCACTGGCGTCAACCCTTTCTGCGGACTTTAGAGTTTCAAGTGTCTTAGACTGGTCCAGCACGCACAAGAGCGTTGAACGCAACGGAGGTCTCATCTTCGGTACACCAGGATTGCTTTCGTTGCAATTCGTTGTCGCAAGTATTGCAGCAATCGCATCGAGTTTCGTGTTCCTTTCGCTTGTGCTCAGTCAACGGCAAAAGGAATTGGCAGTCCTCCAAGCCATCGGGGCATCTCCAAACCAAATCATTCGATTGGTGTTGTTTGAAATTCTCTCCATCGTCGTGGTTTCCATGGCGCTCGGCATCGTTCTTGGCATAGGTGTCGCCCTTTCCTTCAATGGTTTCTTCGATATCTTTGGATTCATATTCCAAATCTTTGGAGGCTCAACCACCACAATACAGCGAACGCTGGTCTATCCGTGGACACAGCTTTTGCTGGTCTCGTTGTCGGTGTTCTCTGCCGTCGTTGTTGCCCTTCTGGTCACCACACGGAGGGCCTTGAAGTCCGATCTAGCCAGCGTGCTCAAGGGGGAGTGAAGGATGAAAGAAAGTATTTTGAAAACCAATGGACTCTATCACGTCTATGAATCGAAGGCAGAAGATGGAAACGTGGTTGCTCTACGTGGCCTTCATCTTGACATGAAGGAAGGCGAGGCAATCGCCGTTGTCGGACCTTCAGGTTCAGGCAAATCGACGTTGATGAAGTGCCTTGGTGGTTTGATGAAAGCCAGCGCAGGCTCTGTCTCGCTTGCTGGCAACAACATGACTCGTTTGACAGGCCAGGAACTCGTTGAATTGCGGCAAAAGACAGTTTCCTTCATTTTCCAAGAAGGCAACCTATTGCCTCAGATGAACGCTCGTGACAATGTGGCTCAACCACTGCGTCACCAAGGTGTATCTTCGAAGAAAGCACTCGCTTTGGCCGATGCCATGCTTATACGGCTTGGGATGGGGCATCGAAAACATGCTCTTCCCATGATGCTCAGCGGTGGAGAGCAACAGCGCGTTGCCATCTCCCGCGCCCTCATCACAAACCCTCGCCTCATCCTTGCAGATGAACCGACTGGTGCGCTTGATCCAGTGACGAGCAGAGAGGTGCTCGCGCTGTTCAAAGATTTACACGAAAATGATGGGGTATCGTTCCTCATTGTTACACACTCAAAGGAAGTTGCTTCTTTTGCCAACCGCTCTCTGGAATTGAGGGATGGCCGGTTTGTGGCAGAGCATGGCGAAAACGTTGATGTTGAAAACCTCGGCAAAGATCGGGAACTGATCATCGACGAAACTGGAACAGTCACCCTGCCACCCGATTTGTTGGTGCGCATTGGTGGTGCTGGGCGCTACACCGTCGGCAACGCAGACAGCGGCTATTTGTCGCTTCAAGGAGAAGCAATCGAAGCCATGGGCAAGATGGAACTGGCTTCTGTCTGCCCTGCTTGTAAGCATGACTACAAGGGCAGCGATGACCAATTATGCCCTTCGTGCGGTTCAAGTAGACCCATGGTCGAGGTCAAGGCATGAAGCCCTTGCTTGCGTTTGTCGGCTACCTTGAAGGATTTTCATTCCTCATTTTGATGTTCTACGCCATGCCAATGAAGTATTTTGCAGGTGAACCAGAGATGGTGTCGTTGTTCGGCGCCGTCCACGGTGGCCTCTTCACCGTCTATGTCGGTCTTCTGTTCATTGGTGTTGGCAGGCATTGGACAATCACAGCCTTGATTCACGGATTCATTGCTGCAGTTGTCCCGGCGGGTCCATTCCTTTTCGAAGGCATGTTGATCTCCGGTGAATACGACCTTGATGCACCATCAGTTGACTAAAACCTTCGAAATTCGCCCAATATCGCGGAAAAGGGTCAAAGAGCGTGATTGACGGGAATATCTTTTTATGCACCAGAACTGAAACATTTCACCAAGATGAGCAACAATCCAGCCCCAAAAAATACCACTTTTGGATCCACAATGTCGTTTGATCTCGAACAATCGCCACAGCCAAAACGGCGCAAACGAAAGACGGAATTAGCTAACGAACAACCTCCCGAATTCACCCCAAGCGAACATGGGATTGATTGCCCAGGTTGCGGCAGCAACATGGATGAAAACGAATGGCTCCAAGCCTTGGTTGGTTTTGTCTCTGGAGCGAGGGATT
>Ga0115570_10002619_pt1 | contig 13662 bp, 9 predicted proteins | sample COGITO_mtgs_1205_3_FD_87294 | JGI IMG/M metagenome (GOLD analysis project Ga0115570, IMG submission 87294) | Pelagic marine microbial communities from North Sea - COGITO_mtgs_120524 | ecosystem: Environmental > Aquatic > Marine > Epipelagic | place: Germany:Helgoland, sampling site Kabeltonne... | reverse complement strand
TGATTTGCCATAATTCTTAATTTTATTATTATTAAATAATTGTAGCCCGTAGGGGAATCGAACCCCTCTTACATGGATGAAAACCATGCGTCCTAGCCGATAGACGAACGGGCCATTTTTTTTAATCAAAACCACAATAGTGATGAATCTGATTTTATTTCAAATAGCACACATTATTTCTAATGCGGTTGCAAAAATACAACTATTTTTAAATGTTACAACTTCTTACTAACTTTTTTTGAAAAAAGTTAAATTTAATATGCTTTGGCAAATAAAACACGTTGTTTAGAGGGCTTTCCAGAAAACACACAAACACCAGTTTCAAGCTCCGAATCTATTGGAATACAACGGATTGTCGCTTTGGTGATGGTTTTAATTTTATCTTCTGTCTCAGAACTTCCGTCCCAATGCGCTAATATAAATCCTGTTTTGGTTTCTAAAACAGTCTTAAAGTCTTCAAATGTTTCCACTTTTGTGATGTGGTTTGCTCTAAAATCAACTGCTTTTTGAAATAAACTGCTTTGAATTTCGGCAATTAAAGCTGTCACAGTGTCTGTTAGGTTTTCTAGAGCAATCACTTCTTTTGTTAAGGTATCTCTTCGAGCCAACTCCACAGTGCCACTTTCTAGGTCTTTTGGCCCAATAGCCAGTCTTAAAGGCACCCCTTGTAATTCGTGCTGTGCAAATTTAGCTCCAGGACGTTGAGTGGTTCTATGGTCATATTTTACAGAAATATTTTGAACTCTCAGGGATTTCATAATTGCCTCGGCTTGGGTTGTGATTTCTGCCAATTGCTCTTCATTTCTATAAATCGGAACGATGACGACTTGGTAGGGTGCTAAATTTGGAGGCAAGACTAAGCCTTTGTCATCACTATGAGTCATAATTAATGCGCCCATCAATCGGGTTGAGACGCCCCAAGAGGTGGCCCAAACATAGTCTTGTTTTCCTTCACTATTAGCGAATTTAACATCGAATGCTTTGGCGAAATTTTGTCCTAAAAAGTGAGACGTTCCTGCTTGCAATGCTTTTCCGTCTTGCATTAAGGCTTCAATACAATAGGTTTCTTCGGCACCAGCAAAACGTTCACTTTCTGTTTTTACCCCTTGAATTACAGGGATGGCCATGAAATTTTCAGCAAAATCGGCATAGATATTATTCATTAATTTGGCTTCAGTGATGGCTTCACTTTTGGTGGCATGTGCGGTATGCCCTTCTTGCCATAAAAATTCTGCCGTTCTCAAAAACAAACGCGTTCGCATTTCCCATCGCACCACATTGGCCCACTGGTTAATTAAAAGCGGTAAATCTCTATAAGACTGAACCCATCCTTTAAACGTATTCCATATAATCGCTTCACTTGTTGGTCTGACGACCAACTCCTCTTCTAGTTTTGCTTCTGGATCGACACGAAGTTTTCCAGGGTTATCGGGATCATTTTGTAAGCGATAATGTGTGACTACGGCACATTCTTTTGCAAAACCTTCGGCATTTTTTTCTTCAGCTTCAAACAAACTTTTGGGTACAAACAGCGGGAAATAAGCGTTTTGATGACCTGTTTCCTTAAACATGCGATCTAACTCTGCTTGCATTTTTTCCCAAATTGCATAGCCATAAGGCTTAATCACCATACAGCCTCTAACGGCCGAGTTTTCAGCTAAATCAGCTTTAACGACAAGTTCGTTGTACCATTTTGAATAATCTTCGGATCTTGATGTAAGGTTTTTGCTCATATTGTCGTAATTTGGCACAACTGTTGTAGTGCTTTATATAATTAGTTTGACAAAACTAAGTATTTTTGTGACGTTCAACAATTTAATTTAAACTCTTATGAAATTTATTACTTACTTAAAGAAACAATGGGCACTCGTATTTGTAGTTGGAGTTCTTTTAAGTTTTACGTCTTGTGGATCTTTCCAGTATGCGGGAACCTATGAAGATGGGATTTATTCTGATTCTGAACCTAAAGTACAAACTAATGAGACTGCTGACAACACCTCAAATTCCTCTGATTATTATAAAAATTATTTTAAAGAAAAATCGCTTCAAGTGGACGAAGATAACGCTGTTTTTACAGATGTTGACGCCTATGAAGGGGATTATCAAGAAGATGCTACAAACTCAACTAATTACGCAGGCTGGGGACAAAACAATGACAGCGGAGTTACGATCAATGTTTATGATAACAGTCCTTATTATAGCTATGGATGGGGAAACCCTTATAACAACTATTGGGGCTGGAACAATGGGTGGTCATTAGGATGGAATAACTGGGGGAACTCCAGATATAATCCTTGGTGTAATCCATATATTGGTTATGGTTATAACAATTTCGGTTACAACAACTACAGAAGACAATCAATCGCCTATGTAAATGGCCGTAGGTCTTATACGACTTCCAGAAACATCAGTTTGAGCAGCCGAAGTGCTTTGAGCACGACCGCTCGAACACGTTCTGCAGCTTCACGAACACAATCCGCTGTTCGCTCAAGCCGTCCAACAAAATCGGCTACAGAGACTCGAACGCGAACATCGCGTCCAACACAATCAGCTACAACAACTCGAACACGTACAACACGTCCTACGCAATCAACTACAACAACTCGAACACGTACAACACGTCCTACGCAATCGACTACAACCAAAGCAAGAACGCGTACAACACAGTCTAAAACTCCTACTAGGACGACGACGACACGACAAAGAAGCCCTTCAACTTCGAGTTCAAGAACAACCACAACTCGAAGCAGAAGTTCTAGCTCTACATCTAGAAGCTCAAGCTCGCCTTCAAGAAGTAGCTCCCGAAGTTCAAGCAGTCGACGAAGAAATTAGTAGAATTACTTTAAAAAAAATACAATGAAAAAAATAATTTTAGCATTTATGGGAGTCATTTCCCTCACAGCCTCTTATGGTCAAAATATTTCAGATGCGTTGCGCTATTCAACTGAAAACACACAAGGAACTGCGCGTTTTAGAGCCATGAGTGGTGCCTTTGGCGCCCTGGGTGGTGATATGTCTGCAGTTAGTGTTAACCCGGCTGGATCCGCCCTTTTTAATCTCAGTCATGGCTCTTTGTCCTTGTCAAACAACAGTGTTTCAAATGACGTTGGCTATAGCGGCAGCAGTACCAAAGAAAATAAAGACAATTTTGATTTGAATCAAATTGGAGCGGCGTTTGTTTTTAAAAACAAAAATGACGCTTCCTTATGGAATAAATTTGTGTTAAGTGTCTTTTACGAACAACTCGACAATTACGATGACAATTTTTTAGCAGCAGGTGCGTCTTCTAATTCTATTGGCAGTTATTTTACAGACTATGCCAACGGGCTCAGACTTGATGAAATTTCGGCATTTTCTGGTGAGTCTATTTCTGATGCTTATAGTAATATTGGCTCTAACTACGGTTCCCGATTTCAGCAAGCTTATTTAGGATACGAAAGTTATATTTTAGAACCTGGATCTGAAGATGACGACAACTCAGCTTACACCTCCAACATTGCTCCTGGTGATTTCGATCAGGAATACTATTACAGTTCCACTGGATATAATGGTAAATTTTCTGTAAATGCTGGATTTCAGTATGACAAAAATATTTATTTTGGAATGACTTTAAATTCTCATTTTATTGATTATGAACGAAGCGCCTACCTCAATGAAGAAAACACCAACGTTGGCTCTAACGTAAATCAAGTTGATTTTGAAAACAACCTCCTCACAACTGGAGAGGGATTTTCACTACAATTAGGAACCATTTTTAAGTTGAATGATGCTATTAGAGTTGGCCTCACTTATGACAGTCCTACCTGGATTACGCTAAGAGATGAAACAAATCAGTATATTTCTACTGTTAACGACACTGACAACACTCGCACAGTGGTTAATCCTGATGTTATAAATTTATTTCAAGATTATAAAATCCAAACACCCGCTAAAATCACGGGGAGTGCCGCCTATATTATTGGAGAAACAGGACTCATTAGCATTGATTATTCTAGAAAAGACTACAGTAAAACCAAATTTAAACCAGAAAGCGAAATTGGATTTTCTCAGCAAAACACCCTAATAAGCAATTCCCTTACGAGTGCTGATACATTTAGAATTGGTGGCGAATTAAGACATCAAAAATACAGCTTTCGAGGGGGCTATAAAATGGAACAAAGCCCGTATTCAGACACTTCTGTTTATGGCGATTTAAAGGGGTTTTCGCTTGGACTAGGTTACAATTTTGGAAACACTCGATTAGACCTTGCGTATGAAAACTCGAAACGAGAAACTGATTACCAATTATTTAATGCTGGTACATTAGGCGCTGCTCAGATCAACGCTACAAACACCAATGTTTCAATTACATTAAGTATGAATTTATAAGAAATCATCTATAGATTAAAAACAACCCATCCCTTTGCGATGGGTTGTTTTATTTTAAATACTCCCAGTTTCAAATCTACTTGATTTCCGTTTAAGATGACATTCTATTTAAGAAAAAAGAAATTATTAATCTAAAATTAAAAGTGCCTAACACTGAATTTAATTATCTTTGTCGTCATATAACATTGAAAACTATATTGCAAATTTCGAATGGGACTGAAAAACAATACTGAAAAGCTTGACACCATTGGTGACAATCATATCGGAACCTCCTCAGAGACTCCGATGCGATCTGACGCATTTATATTAAGTGCAGACGAAAAAATAAACATTATCAAGGACGATGTACGGCACATCATGGAAACTTTGGGCTTAGACTTGAGTGACGACAGCTTAAAAGGAACTCCCAACCGTGTTGCAAAGATGTTTGTCAATGAGATTTTTGGGGGCTTAGATCCTACAAAAAAACCAAAAGCGTCCACTTTTGAAAATAAGTATCAGTACGGAGAGATGTTGGTAGAAAAAAACATCACACTCTACTCTACTTGTGAACATCATTTTCTTCCAATTGTTGGAAGAGCGCATGTTGCTTACATCTCAAATGGAACGGTCGTTGGACTTTCAAAAATGAACCGTATTGTCGATCACTTTTCTAAACGACCACAAGTTCAGGAACGACTGACCATTCAAATTGTTAAAGAACTTCAGAACGTATTAAATACAGATGATGTCGCTTGTGTTATAGATGCCAAACATTTATGTGTCAATTCCAGAGGGATTAGAGACATTGAAAGCAGTACCGTTACGAGTGAATTTGGCGGGAAATTTAAAGACAAAGAAACCAAAAGAGAATTCTTGAACTACATACAATTAGAGACCAAATTTTAATCCTCTAACTTATGAGCAAATACACGACAAACACACTTCATATTTACAATTCATTATCTGGTAAAAAAGAAATTTTTGAACCAATCAATGAAGGAGCGATTGGCATGTATGTTTGCGGCCCTACGGTGTATAGCAACGTTCATCTTGGAAATGTCCGTACATTCATGTCCTTTGATATGATTTTTAGATATTTTAAACACCTTAATTATAAAGTACGCTATGTGCGTAATATTACCGATGCTGGGCACTTAGAAAATGATGCCGATCAAGGCGAAGATCGCATTGCAAAAAAAGCACGTTTAGAACAAATTGAACCGATGGAAGTCGTGCAACGCTATACCGTTGATTTTCATACGATCCTAAATACCTTTAATTTTTTACCACCGAGCATTGAACCGACTGCAACCGGTCATATTGTAGAACAAATTGAAATCATTAAATCAATTTTAGAAAAAGGCTTTGCATACGAAGCGAATGGGTCTATTTATTTTGATGTTTTAAAATATAATGAATCCCATCATTATGGAATTTTAAGTGGTCGAAAAATTGAAGATCTCATACACAACACCCGCGTTTTAGACGGGCAAACCGATAAGAAAAATCCACAAGATTTTGCACTTTGGAAAAAAGCAGAACCAGAACACATTATGCGCTGGCCTTCACCTTGGAGTGATGGATTTCCTGGCTGGCACTTAGAATGCACGGCGATGAGTACAAAATACCTAGGTGAGCATTTTGATATACATGGCGGTGGGATGGATTTAAAATTCCCGCATCACGAATGTGAAATTGCCCAAGCAAAAGCTTGGCACAGTCATACGCCAGTGAATTACTGGATGCATGCCAACATGCTGACACTCAATGGCCAAAAAATGGCAAAATCAACAGGAAACAATATTTTACCTGCTGAGATTTTAAGCGGTAATACAAACAAATTAACCAAAGGCTTTTCGCCATCGGTGGTTCGTTTTTTTATGATGCAAGCGCACTACCGTAGCATCCTAGATTTTAGTAACGACGCTCTATTGGCTTCCGAGAAAGGATTTTTAAAACTCATGGAAGCGGTCTCGACTTTAGACAAAATCGAAGCCACTTCAGATGCCAATGACTTTGATGTCGCAACTTGGAAATCGAATTGTTATACGGCCATGAATGATGATTTTAATACGCCTATTCTAATTGCAGAATTGTTTAGTGCTGTTAAATACATCAACCAAATTAAGGATGGAAAAGCACATATTAACGCTTCAGACTTAGGAGACTTAACCGAAGTGATGCATCAGTTTGTATTTGATATTTTAGGGCTTAAAAATGTGACTTCAAACAATCAAGATCAAAAATTGGGAGAGACTGTAGAATTACTCATCAGAATGCGAAACGACGCAAGATCTCAAAAAAACTTTGCGCTGTCTGATTCAATAAGAGATGAATTACTAACTATAGGAATTCAATTAAAAGACGGCAAGGACGGTACCACCTTTTTATTAGATTAATAGCTATGAAATCTATTTTGATTGCACCTTTTTTGTTTATCATCTGGATTTATCAAAATCTCATTTCGCCATTAACGCCTTCGACTTGTCGATTTCAACCGACTTGTTCCCATTACGCTAAAGACGCCTTACAATCCCACGGACTTCTAAAAGGGAGCTATCTAAGCATTAAACGTGTTTTACGCTGCCATCCTTGGGGAGGCTCTGGACAGGATCCAGTTCCAAAGGATTAGACGATGGTTGTTAATTAGAATCCGTGAGCCTTGAGTTTCGTATCTATTTTCTATATTTACACTCTAAACAAATGACTATGTATTTGCTACAAACCGTATGGGACCCTACTTCTGATGGCATCGCCCTTTTTGGAGATTTTAAAATTCACTATTACAGCCTCATGTGGATGGCTGCGTTTATCACAGGTTGGTATCTGACGAAAAAGATTTATAAAAACGAAGGACAAACTGATGACAAATTAGACAGTCTGTTCATGTATTCTGTTTTAGGAATTATGATTGGAGCGCGTTTGGGTCACGTCATTTTTTATCAATCTGAATTATTTAAAGACGACTTTTTTAGCATCTTCCTACCCTTCCGTTTTAGTGGTGGGTTTGAGTTTACGGGGTTTAGAGGTTTGGCTAGTCATGGCGCTGCCATTGGAATGATTTTTTCGATGTGGCTCTACAATAAAAAAGTATTGAAAAAATCAGTACTCTGGATTCTTGACCGTGTGGTCATTGCATCTGCACTTGGAGCTGTATTTATTCGTGTTGGAAATTTCTTCAATTCCGAAATGATCGGTAAACCTGCTGGAGCGGATTTACCGTTCGCTATTATTTTTAAACAACTCGACTCACTTCCTAGACACCCGGGACAATTGTACGAGGCTTTTGGCTATGTGTTTGTGTTTCTCATCTTATTCTTTTTATATTGGAAAACGAAAAAAAGTACGCAGACAGGATTTTTATTTGGGCTGTTTTTAGTGCTTTTAATGTCGGTCAGAGTGGTAGTTGAACAATTTAAAATTGCTCAAATTGACAGTCGTGAGGATTGGATTTTTGGTTTAAACACGGGACAAGTATTGAGTGTTCCTTTTGTGCTTTGTGGTCTTTATTTTATGTTTCTGTATAAGCCTAAGGAAGCGTAATTACAGGCGATTTGTAGTATCAGTATAGAACTGAAGTATTCTCTAAAGCTTTATATATCCATATTGCATCCACTCAGAAATTACAGTGTCCAACATAAAACCAAAAAAAGCCACTCAATGAGTGGCTTTTTTGATATTTAATAATTAGCTATTAATCTTCTTTTTTATCTAAACGCTTTAATGTATCATGCATGATTGGCGTTGCAATAAATAACGATGAGTAGGTTCCTACAAGCACCCCTACAATAAGCGCAAACAACAAGCCTCTTAAGGAATCTGCACCAAAGGTGAACATCGCTAATAACACGACTAAAGTCGTTAATGAGGTGTTTAAAGTACGACTCAACGTGCTACTCAATGCACTATTGACCACTTTTTCAAATTTCCAACTTGTATGTTCGTTAAGGTATTCTCTAATTCTATCAAAGACCACCACAGTATCATTCAATGAATATCCGATCACGGTCAAAATCGCTGCAATAAATGCTTGATCGATTTCCATACTAAATGGCAAAAATCTCCAAGCAATTGAAAAGATCCCTAATACAATTAAGACATCATGAAATACAGCTGCGACGGCTCCTAGTGAAAATTGCCATTTTTTGAATCGTATTAAAATATATAAAAAGACAACAATTAATGAGCCTAAAATTGCCCAGATAGATGATTTTTTAATATCATCGGCAATCGTTGGACTTACTTTTCCTGAATACATTTTACCAATATTATTTTCGGCATCAATAAACTGCTTATACGTTGTTGCATCTGGTAAAAATGGTATCAATGCTTCATATAATTTTTGTTGCACTTCCTGATCGACTTCTGCAGAATTTTCATCAACCTTATACTTCGTCGATATTTTCAATTGATTCGCGCTCCCAATTGTTTTTACCTCAGCACTGTTGAAAACGTCGTTTAATGCCGTTTTAACTTCTTCAGTATTCATGTCTTGTGCAAAACGAACGGTGTAGGTTCGACCTCCAACAAAATCAATTCCTTGATCCAGCCCTGTAGTAAACAAAGATCCAAGTCCAGCAATAATGATAGATCCCGAAATTAAGTAAGCAATTTTGCGTTTTTTAAGGAATTCAATATTAATAGAACGAAATAAACCTTTGGTCATTCCTGTTGAGAATTCTAATTTCCCACCACGACTTAAATGCCAATCGATCAATAATCTTGAAATAAAGATCGCTGTAAATAATGAGGTTAAAATACCAATTAAAAGGGTCGTTGCAAATCCTTTGATTGGCCCCGTTCCAAATATATATAAAATCAAAGCCGTTAAACCCGTTGTAATGTTGGCATCTAAAATTGAAGATAACGCATTGTTAAATCCGTCTTTAACCGATTCAATTTGGCCTTTTCCTTTAAATAATTCTTCTCGAATACGCTCGTAAATAAGAACGTTTGCATCTACTGCAATACCGATGGTTAATACAATACCAGCAATACCAGGTAAAGTTAACACAGCGCCTAATCCCGATAGAATCCCGAAGATTAATAAGATGTTTAATAGTAATGCGATATCTGAATAAATACCTGCTTTCCCATAATAAAAAATCATCCATAAAAGTACTAAAGATAAAGCTATTAAGAATGATTTCATTCCACTATCAATGGCTTCTTGACCTAAAGAGGGTCCAACTTCTTCTGCTTGTACAATATCTGCAGAGGCTGGTAATTTACCCGCTCTCAAAACGTTTGCTAAATCGACCGCTTCATTTAAGCTAAAGGATCCTGATATTTCAGAGTTACCTCCTGAAATTGCCCCTGTTGTAACCCCAGGTGCTGAATAGACAATTTCATCTAATACAATGGCAATTTGACCCGCTGTATTGAAAGCATTACCTGTCATTTCTTCCCACATTTTAGCCCCTTTAAGGTTCATTTGCATGGATACACTTGGGCTTCCATTTTGTTGGTACGATTGACGTGCGTCTGTAATGACAGCGCCACTAAGCGGTGGCTTATTATCTCTATTTCCTTTTAAAGCATATAATTGTACGAGTTCTATACTTTGAGAATCTTCTCCTTCAGTTTGCTGCACTTCGGGGATTCCCCAAACAAATTTTGCATACCGTTGTTCTGCTGATAACAGCGAACGCACTTGAGGGTTGTTTAGATAATCGGTAACGAGCTGCTTATCTTTTTGTTCAAAAGACGCAATGACAGGGCCTCCGTTATAACCAGGAGCACGTATTAAATCGATTAATGGATTCACTTCACCATCGTCACCAGTTTCAGCATCGGTATCACCAATAATATCAGAGATTGAATCTTCTGTTGATTCGGTTGCGTTTGATTTTTCTTCGGCTGGAGTGACATCAACAATATCTTTTAAAGTTTCATTGGCTTGAAATATAAAGGTTCCAAATTCTTCTCCTTTAAAAGCATCCCAAAACTCTAGTTGAGCTGTACTTTGCAATAATCCTTTGACTCGTTCAATTTCTTTAGCACCTGGCAATTCAACAAGAATACGTCCAGAGTTTCCGATACGTTGGATGTTTGGTTGTGTAACCCCAAACTTATCAATACGTTTACGAAGGACTTCAAAGGCCGATACAATCGACTCATCAATTTTGGCAGATAATACAGGTTTCACCTCATCATTTGTCATATCAAATGTAATCTCTTCGCTTAATGTTCGATTCGCAAAAACATCTGGAGACGCTAATTTAGTATCACCTTCAATTGCTTCAAAGGCTACAAAAAAGTCTTCTAAATAGGTGTTTTGACTGTCCTTTTGAAGTTCTTCTGCATCACTTAATGCTTTTCTAAAGACAGGGTCTTTACTTTCGTTTGCTAATCCAACTAAAATATCTTTGACCGATATTTGAAGAATTACATTGATTCCTCCTTTAAGATCCAAACCAAGGTTCATGGCTTTTTCCTTTACTTCATCAAAATTAAATTTTGCAATTCCGATGTTATACACTTCTTCGTTTTTCAACGAATCTAAATACTTGCCTTGTTCAAGCGCGCGTTTAGCGTCATAGTCTGTCTCGGTATCTGCTATTTTTTCAATAGCAAATTGCGTTGCATTATCTTCTATTTGATTTGCTTTAAAACTAAATGATAATTGGTAAATACTTACCAAACCAAATAGAAGTGCAAATAATTTTACGAGTCCTTTATTTTGCATTGTGAGTTAATTTAATCTGCATTAATTTTTTATAAACGAGCAAATATATGATTTACGATGTGAATTGACAATAGATTCTTTTGTTTTCAATAAAAAGGGCATTTTAAAGTCTCTTTTTTAGTGAAAAACACAAATCACACCACTGGTCATCTATTTATACGTCTAATAATGAATTTGTTTTTTTAACGCCATCGGCACTTGTCTGTAAATGCGCTTTTTCGCTATCGCTTAACTTTATTTCAACGATTTTCTCGATACCATTTGCTCCTAATACAACAGGAACTCCAATACACAAATCAGATAAACCGTACTCACCGTCTAATAAAACTGAACACGGGAATATTTTTTTCTGATCGCAAGCAATTGCTTGAACCAATCCACTTACGGCCGCGCCTGGTGCATACCAAGCAGAGGTTCCTAAAAGTTTGGTCAGCGTTGCGCCACCAACTTTGGTGTCTTGTTTTACTTGCTCTAAGCGTTCGCTTGAAATAAATTCTGAAACTTTGATACTATTTCGAGTGGCATGCGAGGTTAAAGGTACCATTCCTACATCACTATGTCCTCCGATGACCATCCCGTCCACATCGCTAATTGGTGCGCCTAAAGCTTCTGCTAATCTATATTTGAAACGTGCAGAATCTAAAGCGCCCCCCATTCCAATAATTTTATGTTTTGGAAGTCCTGTGACCTTGTGTGCGAGGTATGTCATGGTATCCATTGGATTGCTGACAACAATAAGCACCGTATTTGGAGAGTGTTCAACCAAGCTCGTCGATACTGTTTTTACAATGCCTGCATTGATTCCGATTAATTCTTCACGAGTCATTCCCGGTTTTCTTGGAATTCCCGAAGTAATGACACAAATATCGCTATTGGCCGTTTTATGATAATCATTGGTCGATCCCGTGATTTTAGTATCAAATCCGTTAAGAGATGCACATTGCATCAAATCCATCGCTTTTCCTTCGGCATAGCCTTCTTTGATGTCTAATAAAACAACTTCGGAAGCAAAGTTTTTAATGGCAATGTATTCTGCACAACTTGCTCCTACTGCGCCGGCACCTACTACTGTTATTTTCATGTTATTTTTAATTTATTGTTGTGATTATTTATCTAAAACTAAATGCAACTCCAACGGTTGCAGTATTATATTCTTGTAATGTGTAATCTGCAAAAATTTTGAAAAAGGCGAGATTTAATCGGGCACCAATGGTCGCACGAGTTCCACTTGTTTTAAAATCTAAGTTAATAGGATCTTTTATTGTTTCATCTAATATTGATAGATTATTTTGACCTGAATCTTGAATGTCATAACTTAATGAATAATCTCCTTTAATATCAAAACTAGAGGTTCCGCCATTATAGCCAAGTCCGCCGTAAACAGTCACAATCTTAAAATCCAAAGACCCTAACGCTTGAACCGTCCAAGTGTTTAACTTAAATTGAGCTGATCCGTTGATTACGGACACTCTATCTGTTAAAGCATCATTTTTAATCGCATATTCGACACTTGCGGAGGTGTAAGCTCCAAACAGTGAAACTGAAAATGGAAGTTTCCCAACAATACCGAGGTATTGGGTTAAATCGTGCTGAAGTCCAACTCCAATTAAATTGGCTTCAACATCTGAAGCAAAATTAGTTTTAGGCACAAACCTTAATTTGACTGTTGTTTTTAATGGCAAACCAAGGCCAACTTGAACAAACGGTGCTGGGGTGGCATTGGCTGGCAAATCTTTTGCGATTCCTCCAGGCATTTTGAATGAACCGACTTTAAATTTATTTCCATCATAAGGAACCGATACGTTAATCTCAGTTTCTGTTTCATCTTTACTTAGAATCGTTGGAATACTACTGCTTCCATCTGAAACTGAAATGTAATTATACTGATCCGCTACAAATTGAAACATTTGGTCTTTATCGGGTGTAAAAGACGCACTAGCTCCAATCGTGATGTCAAATCCGAATTTCTTGTGCGTTTTTGCCGTTGTGTACCAACCGTTATTCATACTAGTCATTAATCCTTTCATTACAGGATTGAGATAATTCTCAAGTAATTGATTGGCATCATCAGATGCCAGTAAAATACTTTCAAGTTCTTGTGCGTTTGTTGCATTCACACCAAAAAAGATGGTGCAAATGAAAATTAGGTTTTTCATTATGGTAGGTTTTGGGGGTTGTTTTTCTAGGCATCGATATTGGCGTAAATTGCATTTTTCTCGATAAATTCTCGTCTTGGCGGCACATCATCTCCCATCAGCATTGAGAAAATGCGATCGGCTTCGGTTCCATTGTCAATTTGTATTTGACGTAAGGTTCTAAACTCAGGATTCATTGTCGTGTCCCAAAGTTGTACAGCATTCATTTCTCCAAGACCTTTATAACGTTGAATTTTTGCGCCATCTCCATATTGTTGCATTAGCGCCAAGCGCTCTTCATCATTCCAAGCATATTCTTTTTTAGTTCCTTTTTTAACTAAAAACAACGGTGGGGTGGCGATATAAATATGACCATTTTCAATCAATTCTTTCATATATCTAAAAAAGAACGTCAAAATAAGTGTTTCAATGTGGCTACCATCAATATCGGCATCACACATAATCACAATTTTATGGTATCTTAATTTT
>Ga0115570_10002609_pt1 | contig 13700 bp, 10 predicted proteins | sample COGITO_mtgs_1205_3_FD_87294 | JGI IMG/M metagenome (GOLD analysis project Ga0115570, IMG submission 87294) | Pelagic marine microbial communities from North Sea - COGITO_mtgs_120524 | ecosystem: Environmental > Aquatic > Marine > Epipelagic | place: Germany:Helgoland, sampling site Kabeltonne... | reverse complement strand
GACACTTACGCTTCGACAGAGCGACACATTGTAATCCCCTTTTACGCCTTCGGGGTAAGCCCAAGGCGTGTGCTTTATTTCGGTGCTATTCTTATCGGATGCCTCCCATTTTAGCGCTGCTGATTCAATATCATAGGCCAAGCGGGTAGCTGCATCTGTAAGAAGGAAATTTTTGGGGTTGATTGAGCAAGATCCAAGGCCAATCAATAAGACCAGAGGGAGTGTCTTTAAAAAATCATCGGGTTAAGATGAGCGGATTTATTCTATTTCTTATGCTTGTTTTGGATCTTGCATTAATTTTATCATCATTTGCTGAACTTGCGGTATAAGTTTGATAACCGTGGAGATCTGGTTTTTGTCAGTCAGGTTTCTTGTTTTGTCGCGATAGGTCTGACTTGCGGAAAATTCAGTGGCGTTTAAGGTGGCACTTGCCGTGCCGTAGGGATACCCGTTTCGTACATCAAGTAAAAGTGCGTTGGCAAAACCAGTTGTTTCTATTTCGCGGGATGGAACGAAATATCCACCGATGATCGTCCAGTTCGCCACTGAAGAAGCAAGTTTAGTAGTTTTTGTATCAGAGAAAACTTCGTAAATAAGTACATGGTCCAAGTGTTGCCTTGCCGCACCGAGTCGTACTTTGCGGAATATTTCCGAAGGGTTACTCTTCGATTTGCTATTAGTGTTTCTTGGGGTGTAGACCATTTCCGCAATCATTGGGTTTACCGGAATGAAATCACCAAACTCAGAACCCATCGTACTTCTTATCTCTTCCCATGCCTCGACCTCCTGGACTGATAAGTTCGTTATTCTACCATTATAAAGTTTTACTAAACCGATCCTTGATGGAAAATTTATCGAGGGTTCAATGCTTGCTATTGCCTTAACCTCTTCGTTCAAGTCGCTTGCGTTCGTTTCAGTCACATCGTGGTTCGTATAGTTCGACAAGTATTTTTTGCCGGATGTCATTTGAACCGAATGTGACTGGCAACCTATTGATGCAAGGGATAAAATAATTAATAGTCCGATTTGTATAGCTCTGCTTTTCATTTTTTGAATATGTTAATTTTATAAAACTTACTATCTTAAATAACATTTATTGTGCCAGCTTTTTAGTGTTAACTTAAGTGTCTGTTTACTAGTGATTTACGGTTCTTGTGTTCGCTTTTGCTATATTTCGTTGTTTCATTAAGTGTTATTGTATGTTACATAATTTGTAATATGGATAAGTCGAAATTGAGTTTCTTGTTGGAGGGCATACACTCACTTGCTTTCGTCAATCCCTTCGCTGATCAAAGGGATGAAGTGGAAGGAATGATTCTCAGTCAGTTGGGCTGGTCAGAAAAGCCTATTGAAAGGAACTCAAAGTTCACGAAGGAGTTTAATCAGGTTCTTCATTGGGTTGAGCAGGGAGAACAGGCTTTACTGGGTGGAATGGTTAAGGATTTTGATTCTACTTTACAGGCTGAACAGATGGCATCTTTGGCATATTTTTCTCTCTATCATGAGCTCGTGGATGATTTGGATGCTTTAATTGAAAGCGAGGAATCAGATTTAACTGCCAATCGAAAGTTATTTAAAAAGATTGAGGCAGGAATTAAGAAAAGAAGGCCTTTGGTTTTGGGGGCAAGAAGTGCGATGTGGGAGAAGCCTGCACATATTTTTTCCTGTTTTTATCAATTAAGGCGAGCCTTCCTCTGTCTATTTAATGAAATTGTAGGGTGGAGTGCGCCATTGAGGGCACTGAGGGTTCGGGTATGGGAGAGTGTTTTTACAAAAGACATGCTTAGCTACCAACAGTGGATGCATGAATCCGTTGGTCGATTTCCGACTTTAATTCTTGGCCCAACTGGTTCGGGAAAGGAAATTGTGGCCCGGGCGATCGGGTTATCAAGGTTTATTCCTTATGACTCGAGGAGTGGACAATTTGCATCTAATCCGAAGAAAAGTTTTTGTCCGGTCAATTTGTCTGCGTTAACCGAGACTTTAATCGAATCTGAGCTATTTGGTCATCGCAAGGGATCTTTTACGGGTGCGATGCGCGATCATGCGGGGATTTTTAAAACAGCAGGTCAATATGGAACCGTCTTTCTTGATGAAATTGGCGAAGTCCCGGAATCCATTCAGGTAAAATTACTCAGAATATTACAGTCGGGTGAATTTCAGGCTATTGGTGGGGATGCTCCTTCTTTTTACGAGGGTAAGATTATCGCGGCCACACATCGGGACTTAGGGGAGCAGGTAAGGAATGGAGGGATGAGGGAGGATTTCTTTTACCGCCTTTGTGGGGATCAGGTTACTACGATCGGCTTGCAGGATATCCTTGCTTCCAGTCCGAAGGAGATTGTTAATTCGGTCCATTACATTTGCACTAAACTTTTCGGTAGTGATGGTGCAAAGGAGCTCAGTTCAAGGGTCGTGAATAAATTAGAATCCGTTCTTCCTTCCCATTATTCCTGGCCGGGTAATTTCAGAGAGTTAGAGCAGGCGGTGCGTAATATTATTGTCCATGATGAATTTGTTCCTTTGGTGAATTCCGATCGGAATGAAGAGGATATAGAGGGAATTTATGCTGGCTCTCAGGTCACTCTTTCTGAATGGAATCAGATCTACGCGAGGAAGGCCTATGAAAATACCGGTAGTTATCGAGAAGCTGCCCGTCGGTTAGATGCCGACCAGAGAACGATTAAGAAGTTGGTTGTAGGCTAAAAGGGAATTATTCTCACTTATCGCGGTGAGGAAAGCCCGGGGCTTGGATTTTAGTAATGATTAGATTCGAGTCGTATTAGATTAAGGGCAATGAGTCCGAGTTTATTGGCGAGAAGAACTTAATGCTCTTCAGCCAGCAAAGAACCTAGATATTGTAGCCCGCCTTGCTGCTCTGTGAATGTACCATCGAGCTGTGCTTCAAAGCATTTTTCGAGAATACGGGAAAAATCAGGGCTCGGAGTGAGTCCTCGTTCGATTAGGTGCCTTCCCATAATGATAGATTGTGGGGCGGAATCTTTGACTTTCAACTCCTCCGACCGTTTCAACAGCCATGGGCCTTCGGGGAAAGTATCTTCTCTTGGTGGTCTGCCTGAAATATCTGCATCGGCGACTCGAACTAAACGGTCGATCCGAATCACCTGGCGGGCCAGTCTGCGAATCGCTCCGTCGCTTGCCTGATCATTGTAGAATGTACGGGGGGCCAGGTGTCTTCTCACTAGTGGGACGACCTGCTCAATCAGGTCATTTTGATTGGTCATTCGGGAGAGGAAGTTTCGGGTCGGTTCTTCGCCCAAGGGCTCGTGCTTAGGAGAACGTATCCTTCCATCCTCACCGATCTTGGTAGTTAATGGTTTGCCAATATCGTGACAAAGAACCGCTAGTCCCACCACGAGGTCTTCCCATTCCTCACCCATTCGCTTTTTGGCAAATGCATCGAGGCAATGCAGTGTGTGGGTCCAGACATCTCCCTCGGGGTGCCACGTTGGGTCCTGTGGACAATCAACCATAGCCTGCAATTCTGGAAAGAAGCGAAGCCATTTGGTTTGTCGGAGAAAATTCAGACCCTTGGAAATCGAGCCCCCCTGAATAATGAGCTTTTTCCATTCTCCAAAAATTCTTTCCGAGGCCAGGCCTTCCAATTCGATTTTTTGACAGAGTTCAATTGTATCGGAATTGGCTTGAAGAGAAAAGCGAGCGGCGAACTGCATACCCCGCAGTACACGGAGTGGGTCTTCCGAAAAGGCAGTACTTACATGACGAAGGATTTTTTCTTTCAGGTCATATTCCCCCCGAAATGGATCTTTGATTTCTCCGGTTAATGGATCGAGTCCCATTGCATTGATCGTAAAGTCTCTCCGCAAAGCCGCTTGTTCAAAAGGTAAGTGTGGGTCGACCTCGATTGAAAATCCCTTATGTCCAGAGCCCGTTTTAATCTCGGTTCGAGGAAGGGCAATTTCCACCGGAATTCCCTTCAGTTTGAGCACCCCGAAAGATTTGCCTACCTGATCGGTCGGATAGTGGGGGCGGAGACAATCAATGAGTTGTTCGGTACTGAGACCGCGTACTTCGGCATCGAGTTCGAGGGGAGTTTCTTGGATAAACAGGTCACGAACCGTTCCGCCCACAAGGAGAAAGTGGCCGCCTTTTTTTTGAATCAAAGTGGCGATTGAACGGGAAAGGTCGGCCAGACTTTTAGGTAGGCGACTTTGCAAATCAATCGATTTGCTCATAATTAGGGGAAGAGAGTATCTTCCACCACCTGGCAAAGAGTATGATAGATCGGAAGATGAAGTTCTTGCACCCGGGGCACTTCGGTTGCTGGTGCTTGGATGCAAAGTTTGCAGACGGTGGACAATTCACCACCTGATTCACCAGTGAGTCCAATGGTATGAAGTCCAAGGGCATTAGCCGCTTTTACTGCATGAACAATATTTCGGGAATTTCCTGATGTACTGATCCCAAGCAGGATGTCTCCCGGTTTGCCAAAGGCTACCACCTGCTGGGCAAAGGCGTACTCTGGTTCATCGTCATTTACAAAAGCAGTGGTAAACCCGACCATGGAGGGCAGGGATAATGCGGGGAGGGCACCGTGCAGGTTTTGGGCCAGGTCCGGGCCCAGTTTTTCTGCGAGTTCTTTGCCTAATGGACGTGGTCGGGAGAATCGTTTCACTAATTCGCCGGCAATATGTTCACAGTCGGCTGCACTTCCTCCATTTCCACAGAGCAGGACTTGATTACCGGAACGAAAACAATCGAGGAGGAGTTGGCAGGCAGATTGGATGTCATCTCGGCAAACTTTTAATTCCGGCCTTCGATTTAGTAACTGTACAATATCTTCCACGGGTAAATCTAATAGAAATATTATTAAAAGTGCGAATCAAAATCATTCACTTTATGACTCAGCCTATTCTTTACTAAATTGGATTATTTTGTCATTATGCAAATTTTGTATTTTGAATGAATCTGTCTGACAAAGAATTATCGGTATTCGATATTGAAATGAAAGCCCTTTCTGCTCAAGAAAGGATTGCTTGGGCATGGGAGCGGTTTGGTGCAGGGGTTGTCCTGTCGACCAGCTTTGGACTGCAGAGTTCTGTAATGCTGAATCTTGTCTTGCAGGTAAGTAAGGAAATTCCGGTTATTTTTGTGGATACCGGTTATTTATTTCAAGAAACTTATCAATATGCACAAACTTTGCAGAAAAAATTGGATTTTCATCCTCGAATCTTCTCCTCTCCATTAACCCCCTCCTTTCAAGAGGTAAAATTTGGTAAGTTGTGGGAGCAGGGGAAGGATGAAATGAAAAAATACAATTTCATTAATAAAAAAGAACCCATGGAGCGCGCCTTGAAAGAATTAGGTGCAACGGTTTGGCTTTCCGGGTTACGAAGAGCGCAATCTTCAGATCGTGAAAAGAGGCCCTTTATCGAAAATCAGGGTGGTGTTTTAAAATTTTATCCAATACTGGACTGGGACGATCGAAAGACCTACCAATACTTGCCCCAAAATAATCTCCCTTATCATCCGCTCGAAGGAATGGGATATGACTCGGTTGGCGATCATCATAGCACTCAAAAAATTGATCCCTCGAAATCAGCTGAAGATTCAAGGCATGGGGGGCATGGTCGGGAGTGTGGACTACACTTAGATGTACCTGAGGGGCTTGACTTTTCGGTTTAAAACAAATCCTGTAACTTATGATTTTACCTGATGATAAATCCCGCCTGCAAGAACTGATCAAAAAGACGAGGCACCTTTGGAAGTTTCTTGATTGCGATGAGAAGAAGAAAGCCATCCTTGAACTCGAGGAACTTATGTCCTCCCCCACATTTTGGGATGACCAAACCGAGGCAAAGCGAGTCAGTTCAGAGGCCAACCGACTCAAGCAGACAGTTGAGAAAATTGAATCGTTCCGAGTCCAAGTCGACGATTTGGATGCCCTCGCTGAATTATGTGATGAGGACGAGAATGACCAGGAAATGGAGAGTGAATTTATGAGTACCCTCGAGGCATTACTGAGCAAGGTCGAGGATTTAGAAGTGGCGAGCTTTTTGGGTGAGCCATTTGACGACCGACCTGCCTTGTTGAGTATTCATGCCGGTGCAGGAGGGACTGAGTCGTGCGATTGGGCTGATATGCTAATGAGAATGTATATGCGATGGGCTGAGCGGCGTGGATTTAAGGTGGAGCTACAAGATCTTCAGCCCGGTGAAGAAGCGGGGGTAAGTCGTTGTTCAATCAAGATGGAGGGTTTGCACGCCTATGGATATGCAAAGGCGGAGCGAGGTGTTCATCGATTGGTCCGAATTAGTCCGTTTGATTCCAATAAAAGAAGGCACACCTCCTTTTGTTCTGTGGATGTAATTGCCGAGATGGAGGATGATGATGTGGATATGGACATTCCGGATGATGACCTTCGAATTGATACCTACCGCTCAAGTGGTAAGGGAGGTCAGCATGTAAATAAGACTGATTCCGCAGTCCGCTTAACTCACTTGCCCACCAATATTGTAGTTCAATGCCAGAATGAGCGTTCACAGTTAAAGAATAAACAAACTGCGATGAGGGTCCTGAAATCCCGGATCTATGAAAAGGAGCAGGATGAAAAGCGGGTGGAGATGGAAAAATTTTACGGTTCGAAAGGAGAAATGGGGTGGGGGAATCAAATCCGAAGCTATGTATTTCAACCCTATCAAATGGTAAAGGATTTACGTACCGGTGTGGAAACTTCGGGAGTGCAGGCGGTAATGGATGGAGAGTTGGATCCTTTTGTAAACGGTTGGTTACGTGCCGGGTGCCCCAGGCAGAGAAATAAAGAAATACAAGTCGAGGATTAATGGAATCACCTGACCTGAGTTGGGACGACATTGAATTGCATCAAAAAAATCCTTTGTTTGCTGGGAAAACTTGGAAGTGGTCTCCCCAGTATTGGTCGATTTTAGAATCTGCACAAGTTGAGATTGAAGCCCTTGGGCAAGCTGCATTCTCTTTTTACCAGGCAATTGAAAAACTGTATGTAAAGTCGAAGAATGGTCAGAAGATTTTGAGGAATGAGGATTTAAAAGTGCCTTGGGTTGCTGACTATTATGATGCGGGAAAACCCGATTGGTTAGTCGAGCATTCTATTTCAAAGTCGGTTTTGGGTTCAATGCCTGCTGTATTGCGGCCCGATTTATTACCAACTCAAGATGGACTTGCTTTGACGGAATGGGATGCCGTTCCAGGTGGAATCGGACTGACCGCATTTGTAAATCAGATTTATTTCGGAAGGAATAGCTCGGAAATGATTAATTCTTTTGGCGAAGCATTAATGGAGGCTTGTCCAGGGACAAAACAGGGAGAATCTAAATTTGCAATTGCCGTGAGTGAAGAGGCAGAGACTTATTTACCCGAAATGGAATGGCTTGCAGAGAGTCTCCGTTCCCTTGGTTATTGGATTGTGGTTTGTGCACCCAGTGATCTTCAAATGAGGGATTCAGGAGTTTTCCTGGAAAATGAGAAAATCGATTTACTGTATCGTTTTTGGGAGTTGTTTGATTATGAACAGGTGCCCGAAATGAAAGAGTTGGCAAGATTAGTGGAGGAAGAAAAATTGGTGGTCACTCCTCCCATGCGTCCCTTTCAGGAAGAGAAATTATCTCTGGCCCTTTTCCACCATCATCGATTGCAGGAGTTTTGGCAGGAGAATTTAAATAAGAAGGAATTAGCCCTTCTTCAGGGCGTTATTCCTAAAACCTGGGTTCTTGACCCGGCTCCAATACCCCCGGGTGCTACTGTGGATGGTCCGCTAGTCCAGGGGAAGCGTTTGGGGAATTGGAGTGAGTTGAGCGGGGCTTCGAAGAAAGAAAGGTCATTAGTGATTAAGGCGAGTGGATTTCATGAAACCGCATGGGGGGCAAGAAGTGTGGTCATTGGGGATGATGTCTCTGGGGAAGAGTGGGGGCAGTCTCTTTCCGATGCAGTAAAATCCTTTCCTTCCCCCGTCTCTGTCCTGCAGGAATTTCATAAACCTGTACTTTTTGAACACCCTGTTTTTGATCATGAAGCAGAGATTGTCCCGATGCGTGGAAGGCTAAGGTTATCGCCTTATTTTTTTGTAATTGGCGAGCAGGTAAAATGGAGTGGTTCATTGGCCACTTTTTGTCCTGCAGACAAAAAAATTATTCACGGCATGAAAGATGGGGCATTGCTCCCCGCGAAATAGACCTTATTTCTGAGCCGTCCGGGGCGTTTTCCAATTCGGGTGCGGGGTATGAGCTTCTTCCATGTAGGAGATTAATCTTTGAGCCAAGGCAGGATGCTCGGATGCAATATTTTTATCCTCATGGATATCATTTGATAAGTCATAAAGTTCGATCTTTAAATCGTCCATATCTGAACGAATGAGTTTCCATTCTTCCATGACAACGGCCTGACGGAAGGTACGTTCATAGAATTCCCAATAGAGATACCTGTGCTTTAATTGTTTATTGGAATCTGTTTTCAGGGTTGGCAGAAAAGATACACTATCTAAAACTTCAGGTTTTGAGGCGCCTGCTATTTCGCAAGCGGTACCCATGAGGTCTCCAAAATAGAAGGGTTGTTCAGATACTGAGTTCTTGGTCACGGTGTTCGGCCACCAAGCAATTGTGGGCACGCGTATACCCCCTTCGGTAAGGGTTCTTTTCATTCCCCGTAGTGGTCCAGATGGGTTGAACCGTTCGGGGTTATGCTTTGCTTCATTGTGAGGGCCATTATCCGATGTGAATATGACTAATGTGTTATCGGCAATTTTTAGTTTTGTTAGCAAATTCAGAATACGTCCAATATCTTTGTCCATTCGCGTAATCATTGCGGCTTGTCCTTTGTCCTGCTTGGGCCAGTCCAATTTTTCGTATATTCCATAATCTGGTACTTCGGCACCATCTCCAAACATTCGGCTACCTTCATTATTTGCGTGAGGAATAGTAAGGGACAGGTAGAGAAAAAATGGATCATTTTTATTTTTGTCTATCCAACTGAGAGCTTCCTGTGCAAAAAGATCATGAGAATATTCCACCCGCTTGGTGGCGGCTCCCCCTATAAAGCCTGCCCTCGACTCGGTTGATACCGGATTTACGATATTGGAAAGTTTATGCTTTTTGAGATTACGCCAAAGAAATTCAGGATAGAAATTATGAGCGTGAACCTGATTGAGGTAGCCATAGAAATAATCAAAACCTTGCTTTAGGGGATGACCCGGCTGGTTCATCTCTCCTAATCCCCACTTGCCAATCAATGCGGTTTTGTATCCCGCTTCCTTTAATTTTTCTGCGACGGTTATATCCACATCGCGTAGGCTTTGTCGCATCATGTCTCCGCCCGCGTTTCCCCGGACATGGGTGTGTCCCATGTGCTGACCAGTCATTAAGACGCTTCTCGACGGTGCGCATACTGTGGATCCGGCATAAAAGCGGGTAAATTTCATTCCCTCTTTCGCCATTTTGTCGAGCTCTGGAGTCTTGATCAGTTTTTGACCAAAACACCCAAGGTCACCATAGCCAAGATCGTCGGCCATAATGAAAATAATATTAGTCTTTGCGAATGCAAATGGTACGGTGAGAAGGAAGATGAACGGAATGAGTTTTGAGTGAAACATATTATTTTCCTTCGAGTTGGGTAACTGTGGTGTCAACAAGACGTCCAACATAACCCTGAAAGCGTTTATCTACTCCTTCCGGAGTTCGGGGCATTGATTTAATTAAGGAGAGGAGGGATTTGGCTTTATTGTCCAAATGATCAATTGCATTCATAGCAAGCATCGAGGGAAAGCAGCCATTCTTTACAGGGTCTACCAGTTTGCCTAAGGTGTTAACGGCAAGAATCTGTTCCTCCTTAGTCCCAAATCTACCGAGAGCTTCGGCTGCAGTTACTTGAACATAGGGCGATTTATCATTCAGTGCATTGAGTAGTTCTTTAGTAAATGCCTGAGTTCCTGCTTTTTTATGAGTGAGGAGTCCAATGGCACCCCAGTATCGAACAGCTGAGTCATTATCCATCAGGAGTTGAGCAATTTCGGGAAGGTCTTTCTTTTTAAGTGAGGTGGCAAGCTCGGCAGCGGAAATAATTTTTTCAAAAGGATATTTGTTTGAATCACGGGCAATTTCATAGGGGGTTGAGCCTATTGAGCGGGAATGAATTTCCCCTTCGGGAAGAAAGCCGACATCACGAATTTTTCGGATATGAGAAGCATGTTCTTGAGACTGGGCTAAATTGGTGACTTCATCAGGGTCTTTTTGTAAGTCATAAAGTTCTTCAGCTGGTTTGGTCTTCCAAAAATGGCTTTGTGCTTTATTTAATTTTCCTTCTTCGAAGAGTTTTTTCCAAACTTGTGTGGTGGTGGTCTGGAACATGTAAGAGACGTGCTGACCGTACGGTTTATGGGGCATATAATTACGGATGTAGATATAACGCTCACCCACTACGGAGCGAACCATGTCGTAGCGTTCGTCCATGCGTCCCCGGAATCCGTAACCATATTGCTGTTCGGTAGTTTCATACTTTCCCATAAAGGCATGACCCTGCATATGAGCGGGAGGCTTTTTTCCGGCAATGCTTAGCAGGGTGGGGGCGAGATCGACAAATCCGACCCGTCGATCGATACTTCCACCAGCCTTGTAATCGGAAGAGGCAAGGTGTTTCCATTTTTCTGGCACATGGATAATTAGGGGGACATTGAGACCCGAGAAAAAAGGCCAGCGTTTGCTTCGAGGCATGCCCGAGCCATGGTCGCCGTAGTAGAATATGATGGTATCCTCAGCTAATCCCTGGTCTTTAAGGGTCTCGAGTTTAGCACCCACCATTTTATCCATCTCGGTAATCTTATCATAGTATTGTGCCCAGTCTTTTCGTACTTCTGGATGGTCGGGATGATAGGCGGGGACTCTAACTTTTAAGGGATCATGGACCTGGGAATGGGGGCGCTTGCGAATTTGGCTTTCATGAGAAACCGTAAAGTTATAAATGGCAAAAAAAGGCTTATCTTTGGACGGGCGATTTTCCCAATTTGCTTTGCGACCACTCTCATCCCAAACCTCTCCCTCTTTCATTAGGTTATAATCTTCCTTTGAATTATTTGTGCAATAATAACCCAGTTCTCTGAGATAGGACGGATACATTTTAAAGCTGGATGGTAGCTTGGCCATGCTGCGCATATGCTCGGATCCGGTCGAAGTGGGATACATTCCTGAAATGATAGTGGTTCGGGCGGGGGCGCATACCGGTGCGTTGGAAATGGCCCGGGTGTAGATCATTCCTTTCTTTGCAAGTGCGTCGAGGTTGGGCGTGGTGGCGTATTTATCTCCGTAGCATCCGAGATGAGGGCCGTTGTCCTCACTTGTGATCCAGAGAATGTTGGGCAAATCAGAGGCATGGACAAGAGGAACTCCTATAACACAGAGGAGTAAGATTTTGGTGATTGTATTCATAATTAGTAATTCGTAAGGGTCAGCACCCGGTTATTCCAACTGTCACAGACCCACAGGCTTCCGTCAGGAGCAAGAGCCACTCCGTGTGGCCGATTAAGGGTGGTCTTGGGGTTGGCTTGGCCACCAAGTATCGTAGAAACGGATTTAGTTTTCGGATCGAATAGGCGAACCAGGTGATTATTGTCATCTGCAATAATGATTCGTCCTTTTGCATCTAGGCAAAGGTGTTTCGGTCCATTGAAAGTAGCTTGTAAGGCTGGGCCGTCCCGCTGACCTTTTTTACCGGTTCCTGCCAATGTGTAAATTTTTCCATCTGGATGGACGACTCGCAGGGCGTTACCACTTCGTTCAAGAACGAATAGATTACCCTCGTCATCCATGACCGCGGCTCTCGGGTCCATCAATGGTTGTTCCAAGGTGAGTTTGCCGTCAACGGGTTTTCCTTTTTGGCCGTTGCCTGCGATGGTGCGAATTATTCCGGAATTGAGATCGACCGCTCGGATTCGCCGATTTCGGATATCCGCAATGAGCAGCGTTTTCTCATCAGGCGTTAGGCTGATGGAAATGGGCGTATCTAGCTTTGCTTTCTCTGCTAGTCCATTGTCTCCGGAAAAGCCCTTTTGGTTTGGAGTTCCAGCAAGGGTGGATAGTCGGTTGTTATTGCCGTTAATTTTACGAACCAAGTTGTTATGGGTATCAGATATGTATAGAAAATTATTCGAAGCCCATGCCAGGTTGTGCATGCTACTGTACATTCCTTTGTCCGCTGAAAGTCCATCCCCGGCATATCCTTTTTTCCCATTACCAGATAAGGTTTGAAGTTTCCCTTCTTTATCGAGTTTGAGGATTCGTCCCCCTTCATATTCAGCAATGTAGGTATTACCCCTGTCATCAAATGCAACTCCGAAGGGGGAATGGAGGCCATTTTTCGGACCCAGTATCTCGTTCAGTTGAGCCTTTCCATAGGTAAATAGAGCGATGGTGAGAAGAGGCAAGCCGAACGCAAGTGACTTCATGGTGGACAGAAGGGGGCGGGGCTTACTGCCCCTTGGTGATCATGGGAAAGTCATCGGTTCGGAAGGGAGTAACCGGAAGAGTGACCGAACCGTCTTTGCGGTAGAGATTACAAACTGGGTTGTCTGCCCAGGCGTATCGGGCCGCGATAGGATTTTCGATTCCTTCTGCCCAGACTTCCACCTGGTTCTTACCCAGGAGCTTAGCTTGAGCCCACACGAATTTCTTGTCCTTTCCACAAATTGCAAAGCCAACAGGTTCACGCACATCAAAGCAATAAAGTCCCTGCCCGACATCACCAAGAGTAATAATCATTTTGTTCCCCTTGATTTCCATTGATTGGTAGCGCGGACTTTGACAGGCGATTTCTATCCCGTAGTCTTTGTGTAGAGCATTACGAACGAGCCGGTTGGCCACAATTTGTTTATTGCGTGGATGAATGTCCCGTCCTTCTCCGACGTCTATGATTACGGCTTCTCCGACATTTTTCAGTTTATCGAGGGTTAATGTCTGAGCTTCTCGTAATTCGGGCCAGGTCTGCTCGGTGGGGGGTTCGGGAACCTCGTTCATAAAATCCGCCAATTGGACCCAGTAGAAGGAGAAATCCCCTTGGTTCCATGCGTCTCTCCAGGACTGAATCATCAATGGAAATACCTCGCGGTAGGCGTGTCCGCGCCTACCATTGCTTTCACCCTGGTACCAGATTGCTCCTTTTATACCGTAGCCAATAATTGGATTTAGAACGCCATTGTAGAGATTGGCAGGTCGGTGTTGTCCGGTGAGTTGGTTGCGAGGGGCACGGGGACGGCCAGAAGGCTGGGGCTTGCCCAGTTTGCGTGCGGCTTGGGCCTTTTCTTGCCACACCTTGAGTTTTGCTTCGTAACTGGCCAGGAGTTTGTCGTAATCAAAGGTTGCTTCAGTCTCTTCCCATTGTTTCATGTAGGGATTTGCGACTGCTAGCTTGTTCAATCTGTCCCTGGGAATCCATGCCTCGCAGGCTGAACCGCCCCACGCGTTATCAATCAGACCAACAGGAATCCCTAATGCCTGATGTAAACGTCGACCGAACAGGTATCCCACCGCAGAAAAATTCTTAGCAATGTCCGGGGTGGTGACTTCCCATTGCCCGTTAAAGTCTTTTTGGGCTTCCTGTGTTCCTATTTGTGGTATGCTGATTAGGCGAAGATTGGGGTAGTTTGCAGTCATTACTTCAAGGTCGGCATCATCAGAATTTCCGAGACCCCATCCCATGTT
>Ga0115570_10002606_pt1 | contig 13710 bp, 19 predicted proteins | sample COGITO_mtgs_1205_3_FD_87294 | JGI IMG/M metagenome (GOLD analysis project Ga0115570, IMG submission 87294) | Pelagic marine microbial communities from North Sea - COGITO_mtgs_120524 | ecosystem: Environmental > Aquatic > Marine > Epipelagic | place: Germany:Helgoland, sampling site Kabeltonne... | reverse complement strand
CCATCCCTTTACGATTTCCAGCGACACTAAAGTCTTGGCAAGGGCTTCCAAAGGTGATAGCGTCAATTTTTGGTAACTGTGTTCCTCGAACATCTGTAACTGATCCGACATAATTTGAATTTTTAAAGTTATTTTTATAAACGTCTATTGCGTATTTATCTACTTCTGAAAAGTATGAGTTTACTTCAAAACCCGCTTTTTCAAAACCTAAGTGAAATCCGCCAATCCCACTAAATAAATCTAAGTGATTAATTTTAATTTTTTTCATTTATTTTATTTTTAAAATGGTACATTATCATCGGTTACAACCTCAAACCTTTTTGTATTTAAATCTACATCCCTATAAACACCGCCGTTTTTAAAATCAGGCGCAATATCAAAGTCTCCTAGTTGTCCGTTTTCTTTTCGTTTTACTTTTTCAACATACATTTTCACAATATCAGAATCAAATTTTGTACGTTGTCCTATGCACCTATAAACTATTAATCCGTTGTAGGCCTTATTAAAAAAGTCAGCAGAGCCACTTATATCATACAAAGTTGGCTTTTTATAGTTTCCGTTTTCGCTTTCTATTTTTCTAGGGTGCGCAACTAAAAACAAATGTGTATTTGTTTGCTGACAAAATTGTGTAATTTCTGATAATACTTTTCCAATATAAGAATGGTCTCTTTGTGCCGAATGGTCGAGCATATTCCAGGGATCAATCACGCAAACATTAATTCCTTTTTGAAATACCAACTCTTTGAAATGGTTTAAAATTGCTTTTAAAGTTAAATTTTCTAAATCTATTTTAACCCAATAAAAATGATCTTCAATAAAATCTTTTGTATTGTTTAATTGGTTACTATCGCAATTAGTTTCGTTTAATTTGTTTGCTATTCTTTTTATGTGGCCCTCGTATGGAAATGATTCAGGAGCAAAGATTGCGCATCTCATATCGTAGGTAGTTGCTAAGTTGCAAAATATTTGATCCATAACATCAGATTTTCCCGAATTTGGTATTCCGGTAACAACTGACCACTCTCCTAAAGACATTTTAAAATATGTATCTGAGTTTGGCAAACCTATTGAATAGTTTTTAACTCCCGCCTCATTATAATTTAAAACCGATTGCCAAATATCATTAACATTTAAAACGCCCTCCAAAGGGAAGTTCTTAGCGCCTTTTATAACGTTCCTTAATGTTTCTGCTCCTTTAGATATTAAAATCTCGTTAGCATCGTTATAATCGCCAAAATCAACGTATTTGCAACGATATGCTCCAAACCTTCTTGCAAGTTCTTTTCTGAGTTCAATCCCCGGATTGTCATTATCTGTGCAAAGTATTATTTCTTTTTTATCTTTAAAGTATTGCCAACAGTTGTCTAAATATTCTAGTCTTTGGCTACCTTTAGACGCACCATTTGGAACAGAACAAACGGAATAAATACCCGCCTCGTGTAAAGTTAAAGCATCCATTTCTCCCTCAACAATATAAATTTTGTCCATTTCTTTGATATTGTCAAGGCCATAAAATATAAGTTCCGCACCTGAAACCATTTTAAAATTCTTTTGCGAATCTCTATATTTTACGTTTACAAGTTCATTCTCTCGGTAGTAGTTAAAGTTTACGGCTCTACGCTTTGCGTTTACTTGCGGAAAATACTCCATTGATTGCCCAACCTTCCAATGCTTTAGAGTTGGCTCTGTGATGCCTCTACCCTTAAACCATTCAATAACTGGCTCAGAAATATTTAGTTTGATTTTTTGAGGAACAATATATTCTTGCTTTTTCTCAAATTTTGTAGTGCCTCCCCAACCGCAGTTGTGGCAATTCCATAAACCCTTTTCAAAGTCTACTGACAAACATTTATCACGTTTGTTTTTTCTTGTATGGCTACACTTTGGGCATTGTGTTTTAATTTTGCCGGTCGTTTTATTGCCGACATCAATATTGAAGTCTTTAAATGTTTTCATTAAGTTTTGTTTGTTTTCGCTAAATTAGAAAAAATATTTTAAATATTAAAACATTCTTATTTGTTGTTTGTGTTCGTTTATTCTTTTTATAGCTGCATCGTAATACTCTTTGTCTAATTCACAAGCAGTCAAGTCATATTTTAAATTATGACACGCTATTGCTATTGAGCCACTTCCTATATGAGTATCTAATATTTTGTCTCCCTCTTTAGCATAATTCATTAAAAGCCATTCATATAGCTTAACTGGTTTTTGTGTTGGATGAAGTCTATTGCTATCATTATTATTTATCTTAACTAATTGAGGTAGTTTATCTTTAGAATACCAAGCATACTCGATTTGGCTCATAGTTGTTAAATAAACCATCTTAGCCCAAGTTATTAATCCCCTACATCCTTTTCCCCAAAGTATAGGAAAGTAATTACCACCCCAAACAATTTGATGTTTACTAACTCTTTTTAATTCATTAAAATACTCATCATTAGGCGTTTCTTTATCCCATCTTTTTTCAGAATATTTAGTTAATCCACCAACACACCCCCCATAACTGCTTCTGTATAATTTATCATCAATACCATAAGGAGGGTCTACAATAGCCAAGTCAAAGTAATTATCTTCATACCTCGACATTAGTTGCATATTATCTTCATTTGTTATTTTCATTTTATAATTTATTTAAATCTGTTATTTGTTTTTTTAAATCATCAATCTTTTGTTGCTTTAATTCTGATAAAAATTTAAGTCTTAAAATATCTAATTTTGCCGGTATAAACCAATCATCAGGATATGTTACCTCTAAATATCTCTCTATTTCTTTTAATGTTTCTTCCATTACTTTAATTGTTTTGATTTATTAATATTTATTGTCGCTACTTCTTTGTTTGTTAAATTGTTGTTTTCAAAGTCTGTTGTTTTTGGCAAAGGTTTTTCAAACCATTTTAATTTTAGATCCTCCAACTCAAATAAAAAAATTCCTTTCGGTGTGCTATTTATGTAAATTGGAACATCGCCATACTTTTTTGATTCTTTTATTAGATATTCGTATTTAGGTTTTTCAATTATTAGTTTGTCATAATGCGCAGCTCTGCATTTTAGTTCGATTCTGTTTTTTGTTTCAATATCGTAGCAATCAGATTTTGAAAAATTATCGCTTGTATCAACTAACAGACTATAATAGTTTTTTGATAACCAATCAAACAAATCAGATTCGCGCCATTTAGATAGGCTTTTACTTGTTGCCATCTATAACGTATTTTTTTAATTCTTGAAACTCTTTTGTTTGCAATGTCTGCTTTATATTAAACTCGTACAACTCTCCGCCTTTTGTTTTTGCGCCTAGTTCTTTTTGACCAGTTGCCGGGGAGGTATAAATATAATATTCAATAATACCTTTTATTTTATTATAGCCTATTGGTTTAGTTTTAGAGCGGTAATCATCCATAAACCTATCAATGTACTTTATGCCGTTTTTATCTGTGTTTCTTAATTTAAGAATACTTAAAAAGTTTTTCGCCCAAAATTGGTCATTTCTTAAATCCTTCGCCACATTGTAAACATCTCGTAAATTATATTTATCAATACGCTGAATTTTATCTAAGCACTCTAACCATTTATTTTTTTGTGCTTTTGTTTTTGGTCTATAATTTAAAGGAAAAAGGCTTATAAAATGTGGAAACGCCTTTTCAGTAATCTCAGTAAATATAGGCGCTTTTACATTTTGTACATTATTCTTTTTTATATTATTATTATTATTATATGTATATATAACCTTGCGCTTTTCGTCAATAGGGGTATTGATCTTTTCGTCAATAGGTATTGCGCTTTTCGTCAATAGGGTAGAAATGTAAATTCTTCTCTCTTTTATGTTCTTTGTACCCTTTTCATAAATCATTTTTATTTTTAGAAATTTATTCTTTTCTAAATTAGAAATCCATCTTGAAACAGTAGATTTTGAAACCTTGTAAAGTTGTGCAAAATACTCATTAGAGGCGTAACAATAACCTTTTTCATTTGCTAAGGCGGTTAATTCGCCGTACATTAATTTTTCGTTAGCCTTTAAGTTTTTAGCGTATCTGACCTCTGCCGGTATAACGGCATAATAGTTTTTCTTGTTTTCCATTTTGAAAAAATATTTTTACAAATTTAGCTGATATTTTAATGAATCGCAAAATTTTCTTAGTTCTTCAAAGATTTTTTTAAAATCCTCTAAAGGTATTTCGCTATCCTCGTACTTATACCAAAGCAACTCAATCAGTAGATCAAACTCAACTCGTGTTGATTTTCCGATATAACTATAATTAGTTATTTTATCTGTTGTTGAACTTTGGGTATATCTTACTTTTTGTTTTTCAGCGTCAAAGTAGATGGTTTTATATTGCATTTTTTTTTAATTTTTAAAGTAATTATCGATAGCTTCTTTGCAATCGTCAAAGTTATTTAACCAAATAGCCTCCCAATTACATTTTTTAAGCCATTTAAGCCATTCTTTTTGCTTTGGTGTAGGTTTGTTATACTTATATTTTAATTCTATCGCTAAACCGCTTCTTTTTGAGTTTGGCGTAAAAATAAGTAAATCAGGTATTCCTGGTTTTGTGCCAAGATATTTTAATTTATATTGTTCAAAAGGCGACCTTTTACCCTCATTCATAGGGTGCGTAAAAATTGCGTTCGGATATTGCATCTGAATATAATTAATTACGGCCCTTTGGAGTAAATCCTCGCCCTTTAAATACTTTTGATATGGATTTGTCCTAGCCATTAAATTGCGTTGTCTAAAACTCCTATAATGTGCCTAATATCAGAACGCTCTAATTCAGCAAAAAACATTTTATTGTTTTTGTAAATTGTTACGTTATAATAATCTTTTTTTGTTTGTTCAATTTTTATTTCTAATTCGTCCATAGTAAAGGATTTTTATTTTCAGTTAGTGTTTTTGTTGTGATTAAATCGTCAGATTTAAATTCTGCCAACAACTTTTGTTTTTCTTTTTTATCTAAATAATCGTTTCTTTTCTGTCTTAGTCTTTTTAACTTTATTAAAAGAATATTCATTTCACTTTCAATATCAGAAATTACAACCTCTTGATTCGCCATAAAAAAAATTCCCTCGATTTTGTTATACATTTGTTTAAAGTGCAAATCATACTTTAATAAATCTTTTGCCGTCCTAACGTGATGAACTACTGTTGCGTGATTCATACCTAAAAAACTACCAACCTTTGCATAACGAAAACCTTTTACTTCATAAAAAGCCAATAAGCAAAATATTTTTTTTACATCGACAACCTCTCTAATTCTACTTTTTGATGTAGGATCAAACTTTAAATTTCTGATAATTAAGTTTCTTAATAATTCTAAATTTTCAATCATATATGTTTTTTATAAAATTAAACTTCCATCCTCTGAAAATTCATTCCAGTTATATCCTGAAACAATCCCGGTTTGCTTATATATTTTCCAATCGCCAAAGGCTCTTTTCCAACCTCTACGCCCTTGGTCAATCATTTCCTCACTTAATCCGTAAACCTCTACCGAAAAAGGATAATTAGTTTCAACGGCTATAAATCTAAAATTTTCTGCCGGTATTCCTAACATATCAGAATAAAATGCGCATTGTAAGTGATACCCATATTTATAAACGTCTCTTTTAAACGCCATTGGTGCATTATCTTGGCACGTTTTAACATCACTAATAAAGTTCTCAACTCTATTTAAACAGTCAGGCCTTACTCTAACTTGTAAACCCTCGTGTTCTAAATAATGCGACAATTCAATTTCTCCTTTGCAGTATTTTTGTGCTAAATCGTGATTTCTAAAGTTGTTAAGAATCGCAGTTATTTTTTGATGCTCATCAAATCCAACTAATTGTTTTCCTTCCGCCTTTTCTTTTTCAATGGCAAATTGCTCTTTTCCCGACTTTGTACGTCTGTCAATCTTTGGCATTACGTGAAAGTCTTTATAATACAATTCAGGCTCTAGCATTGCACAATGTACCGCAGTACCCAACGCCATTGCAGATGATTCAAAAGGCTTTTGATTTAAAAAGTGATAAACTGATTTTTTAAATATTGCTTTTAACCCTGATGCGCTTATTCCAGGCGATGAGTGATAATCCTCGTTTGTATCAAATAACGCTTTTACTTCTTTTTGTTTTGTTTCCATTTGTTTTTTATTTAACGATTGATGTTATAAAAAGAATAATTATTGCCACTATTACTGAAAGCAATAAATAAGTTGTTAATCCTATTCTAGTTTTTGATTTATTCATATTTCTACAATCTATTATCACAGATATAATCTGTCTGTTCTTTTAAAATTTGTTGTAATTTTTCGTTTTGTTTTCCTAATTTTTTGTTTTGTTTTTGCAACGCCTCAACTTGCATTGTTAAAAATTTAATCAATTCTTTTTCCATAATTTAAGATTTTAAATGTTAATATTTGCCTAAATTAAAAAAATACTTTCAATTAAAAAAATAATTTATAAAAAAAAGCGATTCCAATTTGAAACCGCTTATTCATTTTTGTTTGTCAATTACCTAAAATGGTAAATCATTTACTGGAGCTGCCGCTTGTGCTTTTTGCTCAGTTTGTGCCTCCGGTTTCCAAGTATTAACAGAAACAGAAACATCCTTTCCGTATTGATCAGCCTCTTTTTTATCGCTGATATTTAGCTTTACATATTTTTTTCCCTCATATTCAAAAATATGTTCTGCCGGTAGATTTGACAGATTAATTGTTACGGCTCTAAAAGTTCCGTATTCTCCTTTTACTTGTTTACCGCCTCCGCAGTAGATTGTCTCTTTACTCATTGTTTTACTATTTTAAATTAAACTTATTTACTATTTGTTCTCTGTAAACTTTTTTCATTTTATACGAAATTAAAACCTTTTCGGCTTGGTCTTTTGTACCCTTTAAAGTTGCGTTTAGTTGTGATTCATTTAGCCATTCTCTGTCGTCTGTTGTCACATTCTTTTTTTGATTTGTAACGGCGTTTTGAACTTCGTTTGCAGATGCTATGGAAGTATCTATTCCGATTCCCAAATAACCCAATGCCCTACCTAAAGCGGAGGTAAATCCATTCTCTACAAAAGAGGTTTTATTTATGTAACTAGAATCTCTGTATTCTTGTGCGTGTGCCGATACAATAGGCTCTCCATTAGAATCGTAGATTGTTACTTTAAAAATACCTTCAGTATCATCAATGCTGACAATATCCTCTTTAATTCCAAAGCCTTTAAATTCATTTGTATTTCTAAAATAAATTAATCGCTCATTAACTGTGATGTACTCTTTTCCTTTAATGTTTATTGTTTTCATAAAATTTAAAAATTTAAGGTTAATTCAATTCCATTCAAATTAAATTCAGCGCCTTGTAATATTGACACTTCATTAATTGTAAAAGATTTCGGATTTTGTAAGCGTGATTTAAGTGTTGGCATTGTGCAATTTAGCAATCTACAAACATCATAACGCTTTAAATTTAGCCGTTTCATTTCGGCTTTGAAGTTGTTTTCAAACATATTTTCTAATTATTTTGTTACGCAAAAATAAAAAAAAACTTTCAAATAAAAAAATTATTTTTAAAAAAAACCGCCGAGTAACAAAGTTGCTAAACGACGGCTGACAAACAAAACAAAAGAAAAAAGTTTAATTTATTATGCTAGTTGTTGGCGTATCGTCATCATTGTTTGGTAAATGAGATACAACTTTAAACTCTGCATTTTTTACGTTATAAGTAAGGCCATCAATTATTGTGGTTTGTGGATCAAATTCATCAGTAGAAAAGTAACACCATAGTTTATTGTGAATAGACATCGGCTCTCTTTTTAAGTTTCTAAATGTTCCGGTGTATCTTGTAACAAAGTTTCTGTAATCGTTTGCAATATTTCTACCTAAAACAGTCATTAAATCAATGCTATTTGGTTTAAAAGTTGCCGAAGGATTCGCCTCTCTTGTTCTGTAATATCCAAATTTTTGGTCAGGTATTCTATTTACTTTTTTAATATTAGTGTTTGTACCTACATTAGTTAATTTAGATATAAAGGTTTGATCTGATTGGTCTGCTGACGTTTTAGATTGTAATATTTGCATATTATCATAATACGTTGTATCATAATCAGTATCAGAACATTGCGTATTATAAATTGTAAATTTTATTGTTGCAGTTGTATCAGAGCCAACATTTAAATCAGTATCATTTAAAGCAACATTTAAATCAATCCATTTATTTGGCGATGTTGTTGTAATTGTATTAACGCCTCCAAAAGTTGAACTAAATTTTCTAATACTATCATCCCAAAAATAGCCAGTACTGCCTAAAACTGTATTTATAGAGTAACTAAAAGATGATGAAACGTTTGTATTTTGTGAATTTAAAACACTAACATAGTATTTTAATTTACAAGTGAAGTCTGCGTATTTTACCTCTTGCGGATTAAATACCTCTGTTTCAAAAGAAAACATTTGCGTAAATCCGGTAGTCGGTGCAATGTCTGTTAATTTCATTGACCGCCTACCTTTAAATGATATTTCATCAGTTGCTATTTCTGAAAAGTATGGAATAGAAGTTATTTCAAAGGTTGCTAAAACTCCAAACGAATCGTCAAAAGGTATATTAATAACATCTCCAACTAAATAATTTTGTCCATTGTTTACAATAGTAAAAGATTGAACGCCTCCACCGCTTATAGTTGCTCTGACTATCATACCAGTACCACTTCCTCCGGTTGTATTATAGTTTCTTGTGCCATCAGGAAAAAAACCACTTCCCGGATTTGTTAATGTAAAACCTGGCGACGTTGCAGAATCCTCTATAACATCAAAGCCGTATTTACCATATTCAAAACCTGAATTATAAAAGGCGTTTTTAGTTTTTAAATAACTTCCAACAATATGAACTTCAGATGCCGGTTGTAAAAAATCTCTTGTTAATGTGTTTCCGGTTTCCTTTAATTCTGTTTTATTACTATAAAGAACTTGTTTTCTTTCTGTTCCAATAGCAGCACCTAAATAATCATATTTTCTAAAGTCAATATATTCTTCGTACGTGCTTTTTAACTGAGTAGTTATTTTTTCTCTTATTGCAGTTGCACTTGTTCCTGATTGAACTTTATTGTAAATCATATCTTTGACGTAATAGTCAAAAATATTTGTTACCTCAACAATATACCACTTGTTGTAAGATTGATATATTCTTAAATTAAATTGCTTTAGTAAAAGTTCAAGTTGTTGCTTTGCGTTAAGTAAGCCGTATTCTCCGGTTAATTCATCAAAACCAACATCTAAAGTTGTTATTTCCTCAAAATCGCTAGTTGTTACCGGACTAAATGTTCTGTATTTTATATCAGATGCTATGTAAATATCTAAATCTAAATCTAAATTTTGCAGTATTTCAGAAATACGTTGAAGATTTGTTTTATTTACCGGCACATTATTGTTATTGTACCCAATTACGCTATTAAAATTGTTTAGTGTACCTAAGCCATCAAAAGCGTTAAAACTAACCGCAAATGGCTTTGTAGTCATTTTTTCTTTATATCTATCTACAACTAAAAAACCTGACCAATACTCTTTCCAATTTGGAATGTCATTTATTGTTATTTTGTTGTAAAGGCATTGTATAGATTCAAAAGAGCCGCCATCATCTAAAACCTTTCTCCTAAAACTTGTTGAGGTTGTTAAATTTGCATCAATAGAACTATCAACGCACTCAATAGATTCTGTACTTCCACCATCATCTGCAACCCTATTTACATAAGATCCGGTTTGCGTTTGGTTGTAGTAAACAACTACTTTATATTCACGTTCATCAAATTTATAAAAATCATCATAAGAAACGTCATCGGTAACAAATAAATTTAATTGACATTTTGAGCCTATGATTGGACTATAAAAATCGTTTGGCGATTGCCAAGATATTGAAACCGGATTTGCTCCTCCAATCATTGGAAGTATATCGCCGGTATAATCTTTTTTTAATATTTCTATTTTTTTTCCAAATCCTAAAACATCGGAAAATTCTAATCTGTATTTTACGCCGTATGCCATTATTTTATTTTAGTAAACCCTTCCCGCAGTTTCGTTTGCTCTTTCTATTGCAATCAATAAATCTTGTCCATCAACTCTAACCTCTCCCGTTACGTTTATATTTCCATTTTTATTAGATTTTCCAATAATAGATTGTAATTTATTTAGTGGCGCTATAACTTCCGGATTTTGTCTTGCCCCTGGATATTCGCCAACTAATCCCATTGTTGGGCCGCTTATAATTCCTCCATTTGCAAAACCCGTTACAACTCCGCTTGTAGCACCGGCATAACCACCAACAGATGATCCCATTGCTCTACGACCTCCGCCACCTCCTCCTCCAATTCTTTGCGCACCTGACCTAAATGCAGTTCCTAGCGCAACCAATGCAATACCTCCGGCTATTGCTATTGCCGGATGTATTGATTCTAATGCTTTTTTTACTGCTTTTAATGTAATACCAGTACCGATAGCCAATTTACCTAATTGTACCGCCATACTACCAATAGTTCCTAAAAGAACTTTAGATAATTTTCCGGCTAAATTACCACCGGTTGCAATGGCATTTCCTAGAGCCGAGCCAATACCAAAGGCTAAATTTCTTAATCCTCCTTGTAGTATTTGCCTTAATTTTTCAGTAAATTGGGATGATTTTTCAAGTATTTTATTAAAAGACTCTTGAAGTCTTAAATCTTCTTCTTCAATAGCCTCAGTATCAAAAAAATCTTCCCATAACGCTTGTTGATCTAATATTTTTTGGTCATCTACATCTAACGACCAAGGTATTTTAACCTCAGGAATATTAGCGGAAATACCACTTCCATCGCCATTACCTAAAACTCCACCTCCGCCACCAACATCTGTTGTAGTATCAGTTCCGGCACCACTAACCGCCATTTCAACCGGAACAACAATTTTTGCTATTGTTTTTTGTTTTAATGATTCATTGAAATTATCGACAACAGAACTACCCAAAATTGAGGCGTCTGTTTTAATTGTATCGAATGCAGCGGTAACATTGTTTTTTAAGCCATCTGCTAAGTCTGTAAACCCTTGAACAATTTTATCTTTGTCAAAGGTAAAAACGCCCATAATAATATCGCCAATACCTTTAAATAGTGTTATAAAATTATTTGCAAAGGTTTTTATTATTGTAGAGAAAGTAGAAAAAACAAACTTTCCAACGGCTAACATATTTTTAAAATTAGCTATTAATGAATTTACCGCTAACTGAATAGGCAATGAATTATTATATAAGTCAATAAAATAGTTTCCTATTTTTACTAAAGCGGATTTTATACCCGCCCAATTTTTATAAATTACAACTGAAATTGCAGTTAATCCGGCAACTATTAAACCAATCGGCCCCATCATAACAGTTAAAGCCGTTCCGATAGCCGGTGCTAAAGTAACCAATGTTCCTAAAATATAAAGAACTGGGCCTAAAGCCGCAGCGATACCCGCAAATACAACTATTAGTTTTTTTGTTGTTGGGCTAAGATCTGAAAATTTTTGCAGTAAGCCGTTTGCAAATGATACTAATTTAGTAAATACCGGCAGTATAACTTGACCAAACTTAGCTGATAATTCTTTTAAAGATTCTTGAAATATTCTCATTTGGTTTGCAGCTCCTCCGCTTGTTCTACCAAAATCGCCCTGAGCGTTTGAGGTTGATTCCATTATAAACTTATAACGTAACGCAACTTTTTGCGCTTGTGTCATTGTTTTTATATTGGCGTTCATACCTCTTTCCATTGCAAAACTCTCTAAATTTGTCTGAGTCATAACAATACCCAACCTTTTTAAAGATTCGGTCTCTCCGGTAAAAACTCCCGCTAATGCAGTTGTCGCTTGGTCAATTCCTATGTTTTTAAAAGATGCTAAATCTCCGGCTAAACCAACCAAAGATGTACTCATATTAGATGCAGCGCTTTGATTTAATCCCATTGAGGTAGCCATATCGCCAAACAAGGCGGCCATATCTAAAGCACTACCCTCTGCAATACCGAATTGCTTTAATGTAGTTTTTGCAAAGTCTTTTACCTCTTTTTTAGATTCGCCAAAGGCAACATCTACTTTGTTCATTGATTCTTGAAAATCACTTGCAAATTTAACTGCTGCGCCACCGGCAACGGCTAAAGGCAAAGTTAATCTAGTTGATAAAGATTTTCCTACGCTTTGCATCTTTGAGCCAAAACTTGATAATTTAGAACTCGCAGAACTTAGCGCATTGTTTAACTTGGAGGAATCTCCAGTAATATTTATTTTTAAATTCTGTTCGGCCATAGTATTAAATAAGTTGAAACAAAAATACAAAAAAAAAGACGCTTTTATTTTAACGTCTTTTTATTAGTCATTGATTGATATTTTACCATAAAAGCATCCATTTGCTCTTTTGTAGATTTAGGCTCTGCCCTTTTCTTTTTTCTTGCAATATCGCTTGGTAATTCAAATAAATCTTCAGGCTTTAACATCTGAGATTTTTTCTCACATTGAACGTTGTGAATCATAACCGCAATGTAACGAGTTTGTTCCCAATTCAAATTGATATTGTTATGATAATGTTGAGCAATTAAAGCATTTTCCCTCCAAGTTTGCCGCCAAAAATCGTCAGGCTTAATTCCAACTAATCCAATGTAATGATCAGTTAAACTTTCAAAATTTACTTCTTCTTTGACGGCTGACGCTTTCCCTTAGTTTCAGTTTCGCCATTTAAACTATTACCTAGAATTTTAGATTGTAACATTACCTCAACAATCTCATTTATTTTTTCGGCGTCTAATTCATCTAACCAAGCGCCAACAGTAAATAAATTATAATCTATTTCGTTTCCGTTTTCTTGGTCGTTTGCTAAGATTGCTGAATAAACTAAGGCTCTTAATCCTTTTATTGATATTCCGTTTTGAAATGCTCCGCCAATATCGGCTAAATTTATTCCTAATTGCTCGGTAAATTCCGACCAAAAGTTCATTGAAAAATGTAGAGTTCTGTTTTTGTTACCGACTTTGATGTCAATGTAACCCCTTTTTTTGTTTGTCATTTTTTAAGGTTTAAAATTAATATAAAAAAAGCCGTCGCCAAATAATGACGGCGGCCTATATGATAAAAACTAATTATTATTAGTTAGTTGATTTTGTGATTGCTCCAGTGATAGTTAAAGATCCGCTATAAGTTACGGCAGCTTCCATCTCAGCAGACATTTCTACACTTGATAAAAATGCTTCAGCAGTATAAACTGCATCTCCAGTTTCAGCAGTTCCAAATACACAAGTTAATTGAGTTCTAGCTAAAAGAAAATCAGCCATCTCAATAGCATTTGACGCATCGTCATATACTACTAATCCCTCAAAAGAGATTTCTCCACCCTTTACGCCTCCGATATACTCAGAAAAGCCGTTTGAATCTTTAGTTGTAGCTTCCGGCGTGTCCATTGACAAAGACATTGAACAACTTGTAGTATGTCCAACTGTGGCACCTTCCACTGTTAAAATTAAGTTAGTTCCGTTAAATACTCCGGTTGTAGCCATTTATGTAATTTTTAATATTATTAATTTTGTGTAAATATACGAAAATATTTATTTATGAAAATAGTTCAATTTATTGTCCTATTATTTTATTTATCATTGTTTGTATCTCCTTTGGGTCTACATTTAAACTCATTGACAAACCACCTTGCCATACCCTTTTAAGTTTATTATTTTCATCAAACAATATAATTGCTGGTACAGAT
>Ga0115570_10002599_pt1 | contig 13734 bp, 7 predicted proteins | sample COGITO_mtgs_1205_3_FD_87294 | JGI IMG/M metagenome (GOLD analysis project Ga0115570, IMG submission 87294) | Pelagic marine microbial communities from North Sea - COGITO_mtgs_120524 | ecosystem: Environmental > Aquatic > Marine > Epipelagic | place: Germany:Helgoland, sampling site Kabeltonne... | reverse complement strand
CGACATCGTCCTGGGCCAGGAGCATATCTAGTTCGCCCTCGGTGACATCCTCAAACTCTTCGTAATCGAAGTGCGCGGATTCTTCCCAGAATACTTTGGCAATGCCTGCCCTGGCAATTAGCCCATCATGTATAACCGTAGACATCACCTTGTACATATCATTCTGACGATGAACTACGTAGTCAGTGTACTCAGTGCAGATTTTTGCCTTAGCAACATCGTCCTGGTTCTGTGGGCTAAACTTTACTGTCTTATTGCCACTACTGAAGGTTTCAAGCAGCGCAGCTTTAAGGCTCTCCACTGCATCGTACAAATCTAAAGACACGTACTTTGAGTTTCCATCGTGCAGCGGCTTGGGCAAAGTTCCGTTGTAGTAGTCGACAACATTTGCACGTTCCGTACTCAACTCTGAATCTGCATAGCCTACTGCTAGGCCAACATTCTCATCGACCAGGGTGACGATGTTAGTGTCCGACAGTTTCTTGTAGTCTTTACGTTTTGCCATTATTTATACCATTTCAATGTAATAAGAATCAGAAACCTCAATGGGTTCCCAGGCTCCTTGGTGGACATAATTTGCTAATGCCAGGCTCATCACGCAATCGTCATAGCAGCCACTTTCAGCTTGCATGGCTCCAGACTCAGTCACGATGTATGTCAGCATTTCTCGTATAGTGACCTTGTCATTTAGCTCCAACTCTTCGTCACGCATGGTGGCCCTGAGTTGGTCAATGATGAGGGGTTTGGTTTTTGCGGTAGTAGAGAACCCTAGTTTTACAGTTTCTCGATCAGTCACCTTGTCGTGCTGAATCTCTGTGTAAAAGTTCGGGTAGGCCATGTCTTTTCCAAGGCGTGTACAGGTAAGAATGCCGTGAGAGTTATTCTCGACGCATATCAAGGCTTCGTTGTAGTACATACCTAAGTTGTACAGGACCTCAGCGAAGTAGTCAGGGTGGACGTGTGCCCGAAATGTGGCTACCTGTCGCTTCTTGGAATCCAACACCTGGGCAACACTGTAGTCACCCCCTCTGACACCCATGGAACAGTCAGCACCGATGCAATACTGCTCACCCTCGACGTGAGGTCGCCAGGTAAACAATTCGCCACGGTGATTAGGGTTCCACTCGTTATTCTCCAGGGCCATTCGGGACTCAAGGTCCCTGGTAGACTCCAGGTTTTTAACTAGCTGGTCTGGGTTAAACACGGGGCGACCAGTTGTCAGGAATGCCTCGTCAGGTTCGCTTGGGTACTCCTGTCGGAATAGGTCCAGGCCATTCTGGGCAACCTTTTTGCGACGGAACATTAGCTGCTCATCGTCCAGGTCAAACTTCTCGGCTAACTCTTCCTCTTCTGGCGTTCTTTCAAAATGCTCAGTAGTGGGTTCACGGTAATCAGGATCAGTGAACCAAGGAATAAAAACAGGAACGTAACCATTAGTGCCGTCAACCGCACCGCGCCATAGGTCATAGAAAATACCGTTGACACCATTGGCGGTAGACTCAACAAAAATAGCCGTGCCTTTTGTATTAGGTACTGCTTGCGTGAGGCCATTCCAATTGTCCAGAGCAGTGCTTTTTTGCCAGAAGGCGAGTTCCGAAGCATGGACGTGAGTAAGCGTTTCACCACGGCCAATGCTTTCACCACCTGCTGTTGCAACGACGAAACTAGAGTCAAGAACATCAAAATTCATCTCCCGCCTTGAAGAGTATTTCGTGTGGGGCTTGAGGATATCTGGACAATGCTCATGGAATCTCTTGGTCATATCAAAGAGTGCCCTGGTACTGTCGGCATGGTGTGTGATGACCATCCCCTTACACGCAGGACGTTGGCTTACCGAGTAATAAAGGTAGCCGCCTGTGTAAGTAGATAAACCTTGCTGTCTTGCTTTTAGAATAATGACCCTGACTTTGCCTTCGGTGGCCATCTGGTCCTCAACCGCAGCGTTTAGAATTTGCTGGGCTGGGTTTAACTTGAGGGGGGTGATCTTGCCTGCTTTTGTTCTTATCTTGAGTGCTGACTTGCTGTAAAACTCAAAACTATTTAGTAACTTCTTCCGCACTTCCTTCAATTGCTTGTTCATCGGTTTGCTCATCCTCGACTAACAATGATGCTAAAAAGTCTTCTGCTTTATGGATAGAGACATCAGACTTTGACGCAGGCTTGCTCTTGGTAAAATCTAATACCAGACGTGCTGCTGCGAGTCTTTCTCTGGATTGACCGTCGACACGCATAACTTCTACTGCGGTTTTCAAGGCTTCCTTTTGGTACTCGTCTTCAATGTTGAATTTCTCTGACATAATTTCCACTACCTTTTTAGCGTCTTTTTTAGCTTGTTCACGAATAGGTTTTATTGTCTCCGCAGTGTGCCCGTCAGGGACACCCTTCGGTCTACCAGCATTCTTGCGAGGCTTGGTGGACCACTGCTTTCTAAGTGCCCTTCCCTCTGGTGTCGACATGAGGTTTGCAAAGTAATTATTTTTTGGGGCGTTTTGGGGCCTTTTCAGAGGCTTTGGCGGGGACTTTTTTCTCTGCTTTCTTGGGCTGGGCATTTGCCACCTCTCTATCAATAACTTGTTCGACAATTCTCCTAACACCAGGGAAACCACTGCATAGCATTTCCGGTGGCAGGCTTGTCGCCAACTCTCGTAGACAGACGGCCTTGTCCTCAGCAGAAAGTAACTTGCTGTTTTTAACCATTTCTATTTGTGGCAGCATGGCCACCACATCAGTTGCTCTCTCTTTCAAGGGTTCTCCTACGCACTCAGAAGTGCAGGTTGTGGACTAAGCGCACCAGGTGCCATTTTCTCTTCTTCTTCCTCTTCGCCTTTCATAAGCGCACCTGCCATTAGAATGGACAGGATTACAGCCATAGGATGGGCATGGAATTTAACTGGAAGATTAGCTTTGTCGAAATGGTCGCGTATGTACTTCGCGGTAACCGGAGCCACGCGCTTCATGGTTTTAGGGTCCATTAAATAAAGGATAACGGGGTCTACAGCAAACTCAGCGTCTTCTCGAATGTACTTCCGGTATGGGTCCATAACCATTCTTACACCGTTTTTGTATGCCTTTCTTCCTGCTTTAATCTCATCGGAAGTTATTTCTCGGTCTGGCATCCCAAGGCGTACAAGATCATTTTTCAAGAAATTTGCAGTAATAGAATCTGGCGTAGATCGAAGATTCTTGCTGCCTAAGTTAGCCATGCTTGGATTAGAAACTGCCATACGTTGTATCTTTTCGATTTCGTTCTTTATCTTCACTGCGTCCCCGTATGTAAGAGACACACGATCTGAATTTATTAACTCATCGCGGTAATACTTTTTGTCGGGCTCATAGTCGATACCCTGGTACCAGGCGGCAGAGTGTACTGCCGAGGCTATTTTATGGCGCAAGCTCCCTGCGTAATACAAAGACTTTCTATTTTTAGTTGCCCCAGGATGGGCATGATTATTTTGATAGAGTGTATCGTCAGCATCTGCATTTTCTGGACGGTTTTCCATGCCGTGGCTGACTTCGTGAGTAAGTGTAATAAACGCAGGTAATTCTCCTAGTATTTCTTTACCTTTTACCCATATCTCACTGCTGCGAGGGCCTCCACGGTGACGGCCATTTGTATTTCTTTCCGTGTCCTGACTCTCTTTGTAGTATACCTCTGCGTCATCATAGATTTTGACGGCTATATCGAGATGGTCTGCGAGTGCCAGTAAGTCTTCTTGGGTACCTATGCCATTTTCGAACCTGGTGCCTTTTTTACCGATGTTAATAATTCCATCGACAACAACCTGGGCTTCGGGTAGCTGGTCTTTTACTTTGGATACTGTGGGAGGGAGAAACTTAGTTACATCGGTGTAATCTATGTCTCTTTCGTCTTGGGTGAGGATTGGGCCTTGATCTTGTTGTACAGGGATACCAGAGCGTCTGTCTGCTGGTCTAGCTGCTTGTTGGTCAACTTGGCCTGGGCCTTGTCGAACTTGTCCTGCTCTTTGTTCTCTGCGGCTCCGAACCCTGTCGATTGCACTGTTGAGGTCGTTTTCATTGTAACCTTCCTTCTTTAGTAACTGTTTTGCACTGTTAGCGTAATCCTGCCTGACGTGCTTTAGCTGCACACCTAAACTTTTGTAAAGGTCCTGCTCAGGATACCAGATTAATGCCTGGAATGCCGCAGGCTCGATGTTAAGACCAGTTTTGTCGTTAAACTTAGCGACGGCCTCTTGAACCAGGTCACGGAGGATATTTCTTTCTCCACCGCTCTTTGGTGCGTCAGTAGTTGCTGTCAGAGATTTAACAATAGTTTCAGCTGCAAGGGTAGCTTCAGATTTGGTTTTGATTTTTGCTTTGTACAGCTTTTCGTTGTCTTTGTAGTCTTTCTCATGGGCTTTACGTAACCGCATAGCTTCTTCAATTAGCTTTTCACGGCTGATACGCTTTCTGCCCAGGGCAGTCTTCAGTCTATCAAGCTGCTTTTGAAATTTAGCCTCATTGAATTCCATGAGGTCACCTTTTAGGCGACCAACAGTTCGCATGAACCACATATCCATAGTGACGGGAGTAAAATCACCACGTAGATTAGTGTAGAAACCATTGCCAACTTTGGGTCCAAAGATTGCTGAACCATAGACAACAGTGTCCATGTTTTCACCACCTACTTTACCATCGTCACCAAGCATACCCTGGAGTGCTGTATTCATATCTTTTACAGGTAACTCCATCTGCAAAAACTCTGTAAAGGCTTCCATGCTTCCGAGCTTTTCAATCATCCTGTTGGCTTTGTCGAAGTTTTGTTTCATTACGGCTAGGCTTTTCCCAGTCCCGTGTATTTCAAAACGACCGTTTTCCCTAAAGTATTCGTATGCTTTTTCTGCCATCTTTAGATTCGTTGGAACATCTAAGTTTTGCGACATGATAGCCAGGGAAACCAGCATTGGTGTTTTTGCGTTTGGATCGTCTGCAATCTCTGGGTATTTTAGAGACAACATTTCCAGCATACTTTCGATAGTAGAGTCATACCATTCTACTGCGCTGTCTTTAGACTCCATCTCGTAGATTGCTTCTGACACCAGGTCATCCGCAATTGCAGATCGGTCTGCGGGGTCGTTTAGATCGCGTGGTATGCCACCAAGTTTTTCCAGGGCGCGAGTTTGCAGGAAGTTTCCTACCTCAGCCTTCACGGTCATTTTCGGAGGTGTTTCCGTACCGTCTACCAGGGAAATAATATTTGGGCTTGATACCTGGGTAAGTGCGGGTATGGACGGGCTGCGCGAATCAGACAGGTTCGCTGAATCTGTTTTTGCTGGGTCAAACTGAGCATTTACTGAGCGTATGTTTGATGGCTCAAAGATTGCTACGTGGGTAGACGGATCATCTGCAAGGCCAGCAGAGTCATTTAGATTAAGGAACTTAACCCCTTTTAGCCCATCGCTTTTTGCAGACTTTAGTTCCTCAGAAATTTCATCAGATACACCAAAGTCATCAAATGAGCGGCCTCTCATATTTTTAATTCTTAATGAATCATCGTTTGGTAGGTAAACAGGAACAATGTTTTGTCCGTTCCTACGATCATCATCAAGGCGATTCTCAAGTGCCTCTGCATCGCCAATAAGTGAATCGTATTTATCAAAGTCGCCTTTACGTTCAGCTGCGTCAGCTTCTCTTAAAACTTTAAGAACAGGCAATCTAACTGCTGAGTTATGTGCGTAACTTTGGGCTGTACGTGCGCTATCACTAAAGAAAAAAGCCTGTTTTGCAGAACGTGCGCCAGTACCATCCCCCCGCTTGTCTTTGGAAAACGCACTAAATCCAGAGGCTGTGCCGTGATAATAGACAGTACCTGTATCATACCCTTGCTCTTCTGCACGTTGCTTACGCTGCGCTACAGTCTCACCGACTGGCTGAGGGGATCGGTCATCGTTGAACTGTTGGCGATCTGCACGTTTGTCCTGGATAGTCACCTGGTCATAAACAGGGTGCAGTTTTCCACGTACAGATATGCTGCCAATCTTATTCCCCAGGACAACTTTTCCCTGGCTAGTAGGACGTAGACGAGGTTCCGAAGGTTGTTTAGGGTAAGTCTGCAATGTAACCGGAGTTTGGAAATCTGTATTCAGACTGTAGTGGTGCTTACCACCTTGCTCTGTGGATACAATCGTATCAGGGCCGTCATAGTCGACCCAGGACCACCCAGCTTTTTTCTTAAACAGGTTTACCTTTACTTTGTTTCCACTGTCCCTTGTAGCTGGAGCAGCAGGGGCATCATTTGTTTCTAGTAGTGGCTTACCGTCGATTATCTTTACGGAACCTAATGCATATGTGTTGCCTGTAAGGTCCTCTCTGCTATCTAGGTCGATATAGTTACCGCCCTCGGTAGGAGAGTTAACACCGAATGCATTTTGCATCCCTTGGTTATTGAAAGGGACAGGAACAATACGTGCGTCATCCATAGCATCCTGAGCAGACGCAATAGTTTCTGAATCGCTTAGGTCGGCCTCTCTCTTTCTCTGCGCTGCCTGTTGCTGCTGCTGTACTCGCTCCATGTAAGGTAGGAAATACTGCTGTAGTGCATCCTGGCTAACACCGCCATCATATAGACGCTCTGCGTGAGCCTTTAGTGCAGCGATTGGGTCAGCACCCAGGTCAAACTGCATGCTGTTTAATGTATCAAGTAGCTTGGCTTTCTCTATAGGACGTACAGACTTGTCATCGTTCAGCTGATCCTGGAGTTGCTTGACGAATGCCAGGTTGTTCTCGATCCCACGCTGATAGTTTTGGTCTCGCTGGGTTAGGTTCTGCTGCGCTCCTGCCTGGGCAGTTGCAGCTGCACGTTGTACATTTGGTTGCCTATTACGCTGTACATAATTTGGGTTAGCGTCGACGAATGCGTTGATGTCTCTAATCAGCGAAAAGTCCATCTCGCCACCGACTGCGATACCTTGCTCGTAGGCATCAATGGCGCGTCTAACAGCAGGCAGTGTATTCGGGTTAGCCTTTAGTATTCTAAGGACCTGAGCAATTTCTGCACGATCTAGGCCAGTGCCATCACGCATGATGTCTTCGGGGCTACCGAACTGTGGAGGTGCGCCTGCCTCGACACGGGCCAGGTTGGCATCACGTTGCTCTGCTGCCATTTGTTCTTGTCGTGCAGCTTCTTCTGCTGCCAGGCGTTCCTGCTCACCGATATCCGCAATATTTTCTTCGCGTACACTTGGACCAGTAGGTGCAGGCTGACCTGGTTGCTTACCGTATTTACGTGCAAACCTGTCAACAGTTGATCGTCTACCAGTAACTTTGTCGATAGCTCGTCCGGTGCCCATTGCACCTAACTGACCCAACAAAGAGGAACCGCCTGTACTTGCAAATGCCTGGGCAGTTACCAGGGGACGCAGTAGACGCTCTGAGATTGCTTTGCCACGGTCGTAACCTTCGCCACCCAACCCTAATGGGGCCAGCTGATCGGTGTACTGAGATACACCGCCTTTGTAACCACCATTGTGAATGGTAGTCATCTGATTTAGTTCGTGCATTAGGTTGATCGCACGTCGCCCTTCCTGCGTGTTGCCTGCAAGTTTTTCTACTGCCGCAAAATCTTCTTGTTCGACTGTGTTTTTAGTTTTGTTATTTGCTTTTCGGTAGGCAACTTTTGCTAATACTTTTTCTGCTACTGCGTCCAGGCTGTCAGTATCTTTAATGTCCAGTATCGGCTTGAGATCATCAAACAGCTGGCGAAGGCTTACAGACATATCGACATGAGTGCTATCTACTGCTTTCCTTGCTCCTTTGTCTGAGCTTGTATCAATGTCGCGTAGGTCATACCCGTTGGCTTCTGCTTTCTTTATAAGACGCTGTGCGTAACTTGCAGCTGCCTGGGACTCTTGGTCCGACATGTTTGAGCTTGGGCTGCCGCCTGTGACCAGGTTAGTTGCTGCTTTTACAGTGCCTGTGCCGGTTTTTATAGTGCCAGCCATCAGGCCGCCTGTGATGCCTGCATCGGTAAGACGTTGTTCTACTTCCTGTCCTGTGTACTCACCGCCTAAAGCTGACGTTGCAGCGATATTGGTGCCTTCCTGGGCAGTCTCTGTGATTGCCTCGGCTCCCATACCTTTTAGGAATTCTGCGGCCTTTGATCCCATGCCCTTTTTGCGTAGCTTGTCTGCGATTTCCTGGGTAGTCATTTTCTCCAGGTCCTTCATGCTAAATACTTTACGGACACCTATCCGATCAAGCAGACCGCTAATAACACCGACACCAATAGCAACATCTGGGTTGAGCTTACCTGTTTTTTCTTTTTGTTCGAGGGCATTTTCACCTATTCCGAGGCCAATACCTCCGGCTGTCGTAGCCCCACCTAATGCTGCGACTGCCCAAGCAGGGGCACCATAAAACGCAGCTAGAGCAGTTGCACCACCTCCTACTAAAGTTGCACCAGTAGTGGGAAGCCCAGCTGCTACAACAGAACCCCCGTGAGAGGCAAACCCGCCAAGACCACCTTTATCGATAGCATCGCCAAAAGAGTCATACTGGAACTGGTAGCCGCCTTTGGCCATGTCTTTTTCTTGCTGCTCCTGCACGTTTTGTCCGTACTGCATCATCCCCTGGCTTCCAACTTTCTTACCGACAGTTTCTACAAGGCCGCCATACAGGCTTTGTGCCTGGTCCAAACCATACTCAAATGCATTATCTCTCTGGCCCTGCGGTACCTGGGAACCTGCTGGCTGTTGCTGCTGAGGTTGCTGCTGAGGTTGCTGCTGCGCTAATGACTGACGATAAAGCTGCGCTACCCTTGCTGCTTTCTGTGTGTCGCCTGCGTTCTTGTGATGTTCGTAGGCAGCTTTAAACTCATCAGGTGTTCTTTGCGTCATATCAGGGGAACCTATTTTTTAGAAATCAAACAATGCGTCATCGTCGGCTTGGGTAGGTTGAGTACCGCCCTGGGGCTGGACAGAAGATGTCGTTGGCGCTTCATATTTATTTTTGAATCCAATATCAGCATCACGGGACACAGTGATTCCGTTGGCCAGTCTGTTTCTGATTACGGCTATGTTTTCTCGACGTGCTGTGATCCATGCTTTCCAGACTTCCTCTGACTGGTTCATGCTTGGAACAGCAGATTGGAATAGTTGCATTTCTTTATCAGAGATAGCACCCTTGGTATTAGCAGTTCGCAAAAGAGTTTCGTCGACCATGATGGCCTTGAGTTCAGTTCGGAACGCTTCTCGCTTGGGATCACCAAACGGGAGATTGTCCCAGAATGATTTTGCAGTCGAGTCAAAGACACCCGTCACATTGTTACCGAAGGTATTAAACTTGTTGAACGCATCCTCAAGTTTTCTATCCTGGTCACTCATGCCATTCAGAAGGTCCTGCTGCTCCAGGATCGCATCCTGGTAAGCCGAGGCCGCTGACAGTTGGCGATCAGCTTCAGCATTACGCTGGGCTTCTTCTTCGTTGATTATCATGCCCTGCTGGTCAGCCATAGCTCCAAGCATTGCATTGCCGCCCAGGTGAGCATTTGCATTCATAGCTCCACCCATACGAATGAGACGTTCCGCTAGTCGAGAGTAGTCTTTGCCTGGGTTAGCCTGGCCGACCTGGGTACCATCTCTTCGTTTACCGGTTTCTACACTTGTAGCTTCTGGGGGAGTCTCTACGGGAGGTCCACTTGGGGCAGCATTGCCTGGGTTATTTAGGATTGCTCCCTGTACCGGCTGGTATGGGCCTTGCGGTGCATTAGCCCCTATAGACAGAACAGGCTGCTGTTGCATTACAAAGTTTTGCTGGCCGTTGGCAGATAGCGCAGGCCGCTGAGTAACAGGTGCTGCTGCATCCATTGCTGATCTAGTAAGAGGCCCACCTGTGCCCATCGACGGTACGTCCTGTGCGGTCCTTGGACGCGCCAGGAGAGGGGGTACTCCAGAGTTCATAGGCTGCATTTGTTGCTGAGGCTGTAAAGACTGCTGTGCCCTCATTTGTGCAATTTGCTGCATACTCATGTTGGGGTGCTGCTTGTAGGCAGCCATACGAGCGTCATGGGGCATAAGTTTCATGGTTTCCCAACCGACCTGCGCGTTCAAAATGCCCTGCTGATTTCTTTTATAGGGATCATCATTTAGGATTGGTCGGGTATTAGTATTGACGTATTGGTAGGCCATATCTGTACTTATCCTTTAACCTATTTCTTTAAAAGTTTTAAACATGTCTAGCATCGTCCCTGCCCCCTGCATCGCACCACCGAAACCAGCCATGGACGGGTTGTACAAGTTTGGAGCCACCGTGGGATTTGTATAGACGGCATTGTTCAATGTGCCCTGCTGAAACTTTTGTTGCTGGTTAAATGCAAAGTCTCGTTCAGCCTCGAACCTGGCTTTAAGATCATTGAGTTGCTGCTGATCAAGGTTCATCAAGTTTTGGCCAGCCCCAGTCATCCAGTCGCCACCTGTGCCTGCTGCATTGATACCCTGCTTAAAGGCATCTGATAGACCATCGTTGGCGTTCATTGCCTGGTTAAACTGAGTGTTCTGCTGTCCCAGACTTTGATTCATTAACTGGTTCTGGATGTTTGCAGAGACATCGGCCTTTCGGTCATCGAAGGCGCGGTTAGCAACCGCATCCGCAATACCCGCTCTCGAAGAGTTCATGTTGCCGCTGCCTGACGCGCCCATGTTTATGCCAGGCAAAGTTTGCTCAGTAAGATTTCTATAGTCATCGCGCATTGCTGCATTTATTAGTGGCTGACTATTGTCCAGGGCATACTGCTGGGCAGTACCCATTCGGTCTTCCTGAGACTGTGCAAAAAGGTCACCGTAGTTATTTGCAAAAGCAGATCCAGTGTTAGCCATGCCGAAGGCCATAGGCATCAACTTCTTGCCCATCCCAGCGATCTTTTGGTTACCCTGAACCAGCTGCCAGGGAGTGTTGGCGAGTGTCTGACCCTGATAGTTGCCGGTGTTTAAAACGTCCTGGTTAAAACCTTGGGAAGCGTCGTATGATCGCTTAATGTAGGGTTTACTAAAGCGGAATGCTTCTGCACTGGCCTCTGTTGCCCTGTCTTGGGCTGCGGATGCAGACTTAGCTGCGCTCCTACTTGCGGAACTGCCTAAAACGGCCCCGCCTATAGCAAGACCAACTTTAATAAAAGACATTAGGTTTTCTCCAATATAAGACTTAGATCGGGCTCTTCAAGACCCATAGATTCATATGACGGAGCAATTAGCTCGTCCTCTACTTTATCTATCTCATCTGTTGTTAAGTGTTTCGTGATATGCACTGTTGAAAGTATTGATTTCTCTAGTGCGTAGAATGCTCTCTTTGCTCCTACGGGAGACACCCATGTGTGCGGGGCCTTTATTCTCTCTTTGCCAGTCGCGGATACAACTAGCATTTCGCCTTCTAGTAAAAAGGCCACATGAGAATGCCGATGTAATTTACCGACAAACACTAGGCCCTTTGGCACGGTGAGTTCCCTGGTATAAGTTCCGCAGCCATATTCATCTATAGATTCAGTGAAAAAGTGACGCAGACTACTTTGGTCAATAGCGCACTCAGCTTCTCCAGATTCAATAGCCTGTTCCAGGGAATTCTCTAGGTGGGTTACTGCTGCCTTTAGTGACTTGTCTATATTCATACCGCCACCCAGGCCGTGCCGTTGTAGACGACCAGCTGCTGGGCGGTGTTGCCCAAGGGATTCCAGGGGAGGATACTGAACCGGACCATGCCCTTCTTTGGGATGGGCGGGGGGTTGTCCGTAGCCTGTACAGCAGCATCGCCCATGTCCCTGACGATACTCTCAAGCCGCTGTAGTTCCTCTGTGAGGTACCTGGGGAGGTCATCGGTATCGTCGGGTACGCTGGACCTTGTGTACCTGTTTAGGATTAGGTCGGTGTTTCTATTGATGGGCATTTATCTTCTCCCAGTGATCGACACGTCCAAATCAAAACCAGTGAAACTAAAGTCTTTAGCTACAGGGATATCTACCTTGTAGGACAGGTACCGGCCTGATGCCCTGGAGTCGATCTTGTAGTCTACCGACGAGTCAAAAGATACTGTGGTTTCGTAGGTAGGGGCAGCGGATAAAAGGTTGGCACCACCCATAGAAAAGTTAAAAACTTTGTCTGAGCTGGGGGTCTCAATCTGAGGGTATAGCTTGTTGATTATCTTGTAGCCAGACAGTTGAGACATTTCGTCCAGGTCAATACCGACACGCTCAAGGAACGCTGGCCTGGTTGCATTGGTATCCATGGGGAAACTTAGGGTACCGGTGTCTGCATTGTCTAAACCGTAGAGGCCGTTTTCAGTTATTGCACCGACAGAGTCACCGACAAACAAAGTGTGGTAATCAAAACCACTAGACTGGCTCTGGTAGCTACCACCGGCAGTATCAAAGGTCAGTGCAGTTGTTGCGTAGGTCGCACTAGACTGAACATTGGCAATAGTACCGGAGGCCACATTGGGCATATCCACGAAGGACCAGGTACTGTTTCTGTAGTTGAATACTGCGGCACGGTTGCATCGCTCACCATCGGTAAACACGGCCATGTCATCACCCGACTTATAGCAAAAATAGATTTCGTTGAGGTCGGGGTTGTGCTGTACAAAAAACTTACGGTAGGCCGCTGTGTCCATGCCATTGAATATGTAGTTCCTGACACGTTCATCTACGATAGATTGACGTGAGCCACCGTTGTGGACATAGATGTCATTCTCGCTAAAGACGAAGTGCTGGTTCTCTACTTCGACGGCACAGTTTTGGTTGATGATCCCTGCATCCGAGAATAGCTTGCGGGTATTCATAATGAAGGTGCCACCGACAAACTCCATCAGGTAAACCTGGTCGGCACTGTAGATAATAAAGTTTTTACCTAAAGGGAAACCATCGATGATGGGGGTCTTGAGATCGACCAGGTCAATGAAGCCTGCCGACTTTGTGGTATCCGCTGCATCCCAAGAATCAGGGGCCTGGCCAGACAACACCAGGTTAGAAAACCTTACTCTGCTGGGGTAATCAGTGCCACCCTCGGACAGGTTCATGGCAATCATAAAGTCGCCATAGGACCGAAGGGAGCCTGCTCTCCAACCTGAGTTCCAGTTGGTTAGATCAGCAAAGTTAGTACCACCGGCAGTGCGGAAGACAGGCACACGGTCCTCACGGTTGACATAGATTACGTCAGCCAGGGATGTTCCTGTGTAGGCAGCATCGGATGCAGACATAGCCGAGATAGAGCCGCTGCGGTCACTAAGGGTACCGTTGGCATACTCACTGAGTACGAAGGTATCCGACACTAACAGCACAGTGTTGTAACCGCTGGCTGCTTCGATACCAAATACGTGCCTGGTACTGAAGTTGCTAGGGATGTCTTTTACTCTGCGAAAGACTGGGGACCTTACAACAGCACCCTCGTCAAACCGGACGTTCTTGGCCCTAGTGAATGCCGTAGGGGGTAGACTGCTGGGACTCTGGTCAGTGACTACTCCTACGTCGGAAAGTTTACGTAGAGGTAGAATTTGTCCCATATATTAAATACTCGCTGCTGCTATTACATCGCCTACTGTTCGGATGTCACCATTGGAATCTATGCGTACTTTGTTGACGCTGCTGTTGCCATACTTAAAGTACAGGGACCCACCAGACTCTGTGATTTTCCATGCACCTAGAGCAACCGATGGGGTTGATAGGTTTCCAAAGGACACAGCCTGCACACTGCCAACACCTATTAAGTTCCTGATTTCAGCCGTGGTAATACCTGT
>Ga0115570_10002586_pt1 | contig 13779 bp, 11 predicted proteins | sample COGITO_mtgs_1205_3_FD_87294 | JGI IMG/M metagenome (GOLD analysis project Ga0115570, IMG submission 87294) | Pelagic marine microbial communities from North Sea - COGITO_mtgs_120524 | ecosystem: Environmental > Aquatic > Marine > Epipelagic | place: Germany:Helgoland, sampling site Kabeltonne... | reverse complement strand
TTTAATGTAGAATTTGTAAGAATTAGCAATATTGTTATTAATATGTCGATATTCTGGGTCTAATCTTTCAACTTCCAAGTAGCTTTTAAGAGCTAGTTCTTGCTTATCAAGATTATTCTTTAATAAATAACCCTTATCAAAATGCAAGTCTGGATCTGTGGGGTTTAATTCTATACCCTTGTTAAAATCTTCAATGGCTTTATCGTAATCCTTAAGATACTCTCTGTAAAAATTTCCCCTCATTTTATAGTTATAGGAGTTTTCTGGGTCTACTGTTACAGCTTTATTATAATCCTCTAGAGCCTTATCTAGATCCTCTAGTTTGCTGGCATATAAATCTGCTCTATTTCTATAAGCCATAGCATAAGTAGGGTGTAGCTCAATTTCTTTGCTATAGTACGCTAAGGCTTTTTGATAATCTTTAATATTGATTTCATAGATTAATGCTATGTTGTTATTGATATTTTGATATTCTGGGTCTAATTTCTCAACTTCTAGGTAACTATTAAGAGCTAGGTATGGTTTTTCATCATTCAACAAATACCCCTTTTTAAAATGCAAGCCTAAATCAGTGGGGTTTAATTCTATACCTTTATTATAATCTTCTAGGGCTTTATCGTAATCATTAAGATATTTTTTGTAAAAATCTCCCCTCATTTCATAGTTAGAGGAGTCTTCTGGCTCTAAATCTATGGCTTTATTTAAATCTTCTAATGCTTTGTCTAGATCCTCTAGTTGCCTGGCATATAAAATTGCTCTATTTCCATATGCATGAGCATCAGAAGGGTGCAGCTCAATTTCTTTAGTATAATACGCTAAGGCTTTTTGATAATCTTTAATGTTTAATCTGTATAATTGGGCAATATTGTTATTAATAAATTTATATTCTGGGTCTAATTTTTCAACTTCAAGATAGCTTGAAAGAGCCAAGTCCGGTTTCTCTAAATAATTTTGATAAATTATTGCCTTATTAAAATGCAAGTCTGGATCTGTGGGGTTTAATTCTATACCCTTATTATAATCTTCTAAGGCCTTATCGTAATCCTTAAGATAATATTGGTAAAGATCTCCTCTGAGTTCATAGTTATAGGAGTTTTCTGGATCTACTGCTACGGCTTTATTGTAACTCTCTAATGCTTTGTCTAGCTCATTATTAGATCTATAGCAAAACCCTTTTTGTATAAAATAGTTACTATTGTTTGGGTCTAACTCTATAAGGGTTTCATAGGTTTCTAGTGCTTTAGAAAAATTCTCTAGCGCTATGTAAGATTGCCCAAGTAATTCTAGTGCTCTTAGATTTCCTGGCTTATCGTCAATAATGGGTGCAAGAATATTTAAGGCGTCTGTAAGTTCCGTTTTTTGTTCTAGTATTAACTCAATTGCTTTAAATTCGTCATCGTAATTTCCAGGATTTAAATAAAATGTTTGCCCTGTTAATTGAGTCATTTCAAGCGGTCGTTGATTTCCATCTGTTAGTTCTAAGACATCTGCTCTAACATTTCTAAACACTTGGTCTAAGGAAGTGTCTTCTAAAAGAATATTTTTGTAAAGACTTAGAGTATAGTCACTGTTAATACCTTTTCCGTCAGCAGCTGTTTCTCCTGCACTTGTGGAAAAAGCAATTAAAGACCCTGTAGGTGGAGGTATTTTAGCAAGCCCGCCACCTTTTAAAGATCGGGTTTTATTCCAGTTAGACTCAAAAGGATTGTCTCTACAGGCATCCAGCACAAGTATATTAACTTGATTTGAGTCACTTTTTAACGAATTTAGAACAGTTTGTATGCTTACAGCATATTCTACTACTTCTGTTTGTGTAGAATATTCTTCTTGTGTAGGTAGTAAGTAATTTTGATTGCTTACCTGCACTCCGTGCCCAGCATAATAGACAAAGCCAACATTTGCGCTGTCTCTTTTGGCTCCAAATTCTAATATGGCTTTTATAAGTTGTCTTCGTGTGGTAAGATTATAATATTCTAGCACCTCAAACCCGAGTGAGTCTAGTGCTTTTGCAATCAACTTAGCATCATTAACAGGATTTTTTAAGGCGCCTTTTGTGTATTCTGCGTTTCCTATTACAAGTGCTAGCCGCTTTTCAGTCTGTTGACTGAAAAGAAAAAGGGGTAGAAGCAAAAGAAAAAGAAGTTTGGTGTATTTCATTTAATCTAAATTCATTAATAGTAGCAACATAAGATTATTATTTTTCATCTTTTTTATTTAAATAAAACACTTCTCCAGTAAGTTTAGACTCTTCAACTGTACTTTGTTTGTTGTTTGAGAGATTTAGAACCTCCGTCCTTACATTTTTAAAAACCTGTTCAATACTAATGTTTTCGATTAATAGATTTTTAGCTAAGGCCTTTGAGTAAATACTATTTTCTCCTTCACCATCTGCAGCTGTCTGTCCATGATCTGTTGAGTAGGCAATTAAAGAACCTTTTGGAGGCGGAGTTTTAGCCAGTCCACCTCCTTTTAAAGACCGTGTTTTATTCCAGTTAGACTCAAAAGGATTATCTCTACACGCATCCAAAACAACAAAATTTAATTGACCCTCTCTGGATGTCTCAAGATATCTTAATACTCTTTGGAGGCTAACTGAATTGTCTTCAACGTCTTCTTCATATTCAAACACTTCTTTTGTAGGAAGTAAATAATTTTGATTGTTTAATTGTACCCCATGGCCGGCATAATAAACAAACCCTATTTCATAGTTATTTCTTTTTCTGCCAAAGGTTTTGATAGCGTTTTTCATTTCATTTTCAGTGGCAATATTTGTATAAAGAAGCACTTCAAAGTCTAACTCTTTTAATGATTGCGCAATCAAATTTGCATCATTTACAGGATTTTGTAAATTACCTTTTTCATAATTTGCATTTCCTATTACAAGCGCTATTCTTCTTTCTTTTATTTCCCCATCAATCCATAACTTAGTATAATCTACTTCCCCATTTTCTAAATAAAATACTTGTTTACCTTGAGCTAAACCATCAATGTAGTTTTTGGTAATTTGTATTTCTCCTGACTCATAATAATCAATCCTTTCCCCCTCTTTTTTATTATTTATCCAATTTATATAATATTTTTTTTCCCCTGACTTGTAATACCCAATATAATCACCCTGTATTAAATTATCTAAATAACTTACAGTAGATTCTAATTCTCCAGACTCATAATAGCCAAACTGTTTACCTTGTTTTAACCCATCTATAAAGTTTTGGGTATATTCTATCTCCCCCGATTCATAATAAAAATTCTGCTGTCCTTGAATTATATTATCTGCATAAACATATTCACTTTTTATTTCTCCCGACTTATAATATTCAATTCTTTTTCCCTGCCTTAAATCATCTACAGAATTTACTGACCAGTGCAGTGCTCCTGACTTATAATAAGTTTTTTGTTCACCCTGAACTAATCCGTTAATATATTTTCGCTCCCAAAACAATTCTCCAGTATTGTAATAACCTATTCCTTTTCCCTCTCTTAAACCATCACTTATGTTATATACAGTTTCTAATTCTCCAGAGGAGTAGTAATGAGTTTCATTCCCTACCTGCATACCATCAAAAAATGATTTGAAAATCTTTTTTTTTCCATTAAGAAAATATTTAATCTCTGGTCCATTTTGTAGAGCAATAGAATCTATCCCTTTAGAGTCTAATCCAACATAAAAAGAATAAAATGTTGAGTATAATTCACCAGTAATATGGTAATCCTCAATCTTGCCAGAAGGAATATTTTTCTCTTTGAAATTTACTACTCTGTAAAAGTCTGCTGAATCTATTTCATTTACTGATTTCCAATCTTTATCATATAGTATTTTTACATTCTCACCAATTGGATAATCACCTGATAAAAAATCAATAACAGTTATTTTCTCTTGAGAAAAACTAATAAAAGCGGTAAGCAAAAAAAGCACAAGTAATTTTCTCATAGTAATAGTTTTTAGTAAAGTAAAATCGCAATAAAAATGATACTAAAAGAATATATAGAGTAATACAAAGCATTTTTTGTGGACTGGAAATAAGGAAAATATGTTTTCTCACTTTGTTGTAAAACCATCACAAGAATATTTATAAAAACCATAAATATCACCAAATTACTTACTGCATCTGCTTTTGTAAATACCTGTATTTCAGGCAAGACAGAATCTACATAATAACGGTTGCCTATGGCTCCAAATATCCCACCAACTCCTAGGTTTATCTTAGATTCTAATCTGCTTTTTATTGGTAATAAAAAGATTAGGCAAGAAATTAAAAAAGAGATGATTCCGCCCAAAAATAATTTTAAAAACAACCACGACCCTTGTCTGTCTAGTGTTAGAATAATTTCCAGGGTTTCAGTTACAATACCTCTTCGTTCTCCTGGAGATATTAGTATAAGATCACTATTATCCTGATTGTAGGAGTAATTGTATAATATACCCTCAACGCTATACCCATCTTTTAAATTTTCTAGGGTATTATTAATACTACTTGGAAATATTTTACTTGGTCTTAGTTTTATTACTGTTGTATCTAAGGTGGTGGTGAATTTAAATTTAAGCTCTTGTTTATCAAAAGGGAAGTCTCTTAAATTCCAATTAATATCAAATGGAGCATCGACTAGTTTTACACTCTTAGTTTTAAAGTTATCATAAAATAAGTACTCATAATTTTCTGAGTCATAATATTGAGTGTTAGATATTGATTCGCTAGTTAAATCATTTTCTTTTAGATAAATAGCAAATAACGTTTCGTGACTTAAATTTAAAGTGTCATTCTCTAAAGTCACGTAAGATTTCTCATACTCAGAGTAAGAACTAACAATTAGTTTTGCAAAAAAATCATCATTTTTTAAATCAATATTTTTAATATCTTTAATATCTATTGATATATCTAATACTATTGGCCATTTAAGGCTATCATCACTTCTGAGATACTGCCCTGGGTAGTATGGTTCACCTTGATATTTGTAGTCCAAATCTATAGTCTGGCTTTGTTGTTGGGCAAAGCAGCCTAGAGTTACCAATAATAAAAATGCAAATAACTTTATTCTCAATTTAAGGCCTTTTTATTGTTTTGAAGTTTTTGGTTTATTGGTTTTGGTAGAATTTGCTTTACGCAATGAAAATTCTGAACCTAGTTTTTCAAAAAATTTCTTTGCAGAAATTTCTGTTTCCATTAGTTCTTCACTACTTCCAAATCCAAAACTTTCAACATCTTGAAGGGTCCCGTTTACAGCATTGGCAGAGTAGAATCCATCCTCATCTAGAATTAAAAAGTATCCTGTCATTTCTGCGTCATCATACTTCCCAACATAGTATGTATTCGTGTCTTTGTCACTCCATATTCCGTATCCATTCAGGCCATTATTTTTGTATTGCCCCTCATAAGAGCTAAATGTATTAGAATTATTTTTGTAGTTATAACGTGTATAATTTTCTGCCTTAATTTCTGCAGGGGTTAAGTCTTTAATATTTTCATTCAACTCAACAGCATATATTTCACTAACAAATTCGGCAAAATCATTATACTTCACCCACATAAAGCCGCGGTCTCCATAGTCTGTCCCCCAACTGTTTACAATTCTAAATGAACCTCCATATTTAGTATCGTCATAACCAATCACACAGAGAGCATGGCCTCCTTCTTCTTTTTCATTAGTACTGGGATCCCATAAACCATCATTTTTAACACCCAATAAATTTTTTGAAGTATATGAATACATTGAATTTGTAAATTTAAAGCCAGTTATTATTGGTATATCTTTGTATAAATGCTGCTTTACTATATTTATTATATCTCCACTAGTCCTCTTATCTGGATCCCAGCCATACCAACCATTGATGTTGTAGGGAGTAGTATAATCAAGTGTGTTCATGAATTTTGTTTCTGACCATTTAGTTCCACAATTTGTAAAAGGTGGGAATAAAAGTTTTTTTGCTCCAATTTTGCCTAGTTTGTTTAAAGTATTTTGAATACTCAATCCTTCGTCACAATCTTCTACATTATTGTATGTAATTGAGTAAATGAAGTAAGGATCAAAAGAATGTACAAGTTTCTCATCTGAATCTGTTAGATTAAATTTTATGTTATACATCGTAGAAAGACCATAATAAAAAGTTGCAAATCCAACACAAGTTCCACCAACTTGATTTTTAACTGGTGGCACATATTTTTCTAGGCTATAAGAAAATGGTAATATTTCAGTGAAACCAAAACTATCTGCTGGAAACTCCGGAAATGAAGCTTTATCTTCTGGGCCAGATAAGATAAGACCTTGCCCATTAACATTAGATGCAACTATAATTGATAATAATAATAATAATTTTTTCATGAGGTTGTATTTTTTATAAATTTAATAAAAATCAATGTGTAATGGTAAATATATTTAGTTGATTTAAAATTGTATGCTGGGGTGAACCAAATCATCGGTTATAATAAATAAATAACCCAAAGCCAATAACACCGACACCTGCTATATACCATAAGGCATTGCTGTCTTCCGTGTTGTCTTCATATGCACAAAACCCGTTTGTGTGTTGATGTGGTCCCATTCCATGATGAAAGTGATAACCTCCATTTATTCTATCGTTATGCCCTCCACGACTATCAGTACCTCCACTGTGAGAATATATTGGGATAGAAAAGAGCACAATCGAGATAGTTAAAAATATCTTTTTCATTTTTTTTAAATTTAAACTGAAAGTAATATAGAGATTTAACACATATTTTAACTACATTTATTTGGCTTTTTAATTAAAATAAAAAAAAATTGCAAGAACTTATTGATAAATTTGGTTTAGAAAGAACTCTAAAATCTATATTTCCAAACCTAAACGGTATTTTATTTAATGATGTTATCTATGATAGTCTCTTAAATAAAACAGACCCTATTTTGTATTTAACTCAAGACATTGATGATAACTGGTATTTTGGCCAGGGAACGATGTCTATGATTTTCAGGAGTGTCAAGCCATCTCAGAAAAATAAAATTTTAGGAGCTATTCTTGAAGCAAATAATTTAAAAACCAATGAGCTCTTTAAAGATGACTTTAACCCAAATATTAGTTACTGGAAGGGGAATGGTTTTAAAATTGAAGCAGCAGAAATTAAAGGGCATAGTGTTATTATTATTACCAACGAAGAAACCTTTTCTGAAGACAATCTTGCATTGAGAGACACAAAATTAGCAACTATTATAGAATCACCAAGATGGGTTAGGGGTATTGATGAAATGTTCGATGGTAGTTCAATAAACTCAGAGAATAACAACTTCTCTAATTTCATAAATACACCACTTCATTATAATGAAAATGATGATGAGTATATTATAATCCCAGTTTCAACCTATGGTATAGGTAAAAGGATTATAGATAGCGTTATATCTGATAATGGAGGAAAGAATAATTTTGATTTAATTGACAATTATAAAACCGATGAATGGGACTATTTTCATAGCGGAAAAATATTTAGTATTGGATATCTTCCTAAACAATCTTGTATAAGAATTAATGCGCTACCTCAAGCTCAAATTGCATTAGATGGTACCCAACTAGAACGAGGTATTCATCCACTTTCAGATAAAATAAATCTACTTATCAAAGGGCTGAATTCGCCAATATACAATCCAGGTGAAGGAGGCGTACCAGACGGAAGATTCTATGCTGTTTCAAATAAAGCCAATGTCATCGTCTCTTTTTCACCAGATATTGACAAAGCAAAGGATAAGTTTGATCAAATTGTTTTAAATCATAATCCTAATGATAAAACATTAAAAATAAAGAATAAAAGCATTAGAGAATTTTTTGAAGAGAATCCTGAAGAGCTTCTTGAATTTAATGTTGACGGAAAATTTCAAATGCAGTTGTCTAAAGGAAACGTTCATTACAGAATAAACTTATACCCCTCTGGCGGACTAACAAATGACTGGAGTTTTGACCAAACAAAAGAAGACCTCAACTTAATTCCAGAATCTTCAGCTAGTAAACGCATAATAATTTCTGAAGAAATTAGCTCAAAACCAATTGCTGAAGCCCAAAATAGTAAAGAAAAACAGAAAAAATTTCTTGAACAGTCAACAGAACAAAAAATAAAGAATAAAGAAAATAATAAGCGGAGCAAATCTAAAAAACGAAAAAATACACTGTCTTGGACAAAAAAAATAGACTTCCCATATTTAAAAAGGATTCTTAAGTTTTTAATTTTATTGCTTTTGGTTTTGTTTTTATACAAATCTTGTTTTTACGATGAATGTAGTAATAATGCAGTTTGTTATTATTTAAAAGCACAAGAGGCTGAAAAAAACGCGGACTTTGAAAATGCATTTAGTTTTTACAAAAAGGCAATTAGAGTTGATAGAAAATATATTGATGCATATAGTTCTAGGGGTTTATTGCATCAAAAACTTGAAAAGCATGACAAAGCAATTCGTGATTTTTCAAAGATCATTGAAATCGATGAGTCAAATTGGTTGGCATTTCACAATCGTGCAAATTCATATACTGCTCAAGGAGATAAAAAATACAGTATCGAATTAAAAAAGGCAATGAAAGACTATAATAAATCTATTGATTTGAATGATACCAATGAAAATGGGGTTAGTTTTTTTAATAGAGGTTTATTGAAAGAAAAAATAGAAATTGAGGCTTGTGATGATTTTGTCTTCAGTTGTGATCGAGAATATTCTGAGGGTTGCGATAGATACAATAACAGTTGCTATCCGCAAAATGGAGATTTCGTTCTTTTTAATGAATTTGGAAGGGGTGTTTTTACCAATAATGGATTGGGTAAAATAAGTCATAATAATTCAAGAGGTAAAGAGGATTTAGTAGTTGTTGTAAGAAAATATTTAGGAAGAAGAATAGATGGTCCTAGAATAAGAGCTCAGTTTATTAGAAAAGGTGAAACCATAATAATGGATAATATTCCTAATGGTACTTATTACATACAAACCTATGATGGTGACTCATGGATTAAGAATTTAAATCCTAAAAATAGATTTTTAAGGAGTAGTTCATTTACTGACTATAAATCATTTCCTTTTTCTATATACAACAATACGATGAGGTATAGGTATAATATGCCAGATGGAGATCAAGGAGATTCAGTAAACAAAGATGATTTTTTTAATTAGTGTATGATAAAATATTTTAAAATACATTCAAATTATCTAATAGAAGGAGTATCTACTGAAGTTTCTTGGGAAACCTCTGGCGCATTGTTTGTAAAGATTCATACTGATTCTTGGAAGAAAGGGTGGTATAAAAAAAATGATAAAATTCAAATCAACCTCTCAACGGGTTTAAAGAAAATTACTTTGTACGCTTTTGGTCTTACCAGAATTGAAAAAAAAGAAATACTAATTCAATTCAATAAGCAAAAAGAGATTTTACAAGAACATAAAAAAATTAAAAATATTGATATTAAATCTAAAGTAAAACCTTTAAAAACATTGACAAATTTTAACACAAGAGACTTAATCAATAATATTAAGCCAACCAATTTTTCAATAAAAACAAAAGAAATAAAACCAAAAATTAATTATTCGAATTTAAATATTAACAACAATGAATAAATCATATTACAACACCCCAAAACCAGGATTGATTACTAGGATGTTATGGAAAGCAGCTGGCGCAGATCGTTACATCCTCGAGAGAAGTACCTTTTCAGACCACATTAAATATGCTTGTTTGGGCGGTATTGTTGTTGCAACAGGACTCATGGCTGCTTTGGCTGGCGGGTATGCTTTTTATATAATTTTTGGCCAACAAACTGCAAATTTAGCACAAGGAACTGAGGCAACAATAGAGGCTGCTTCTTCACAAACACTATCAATAATTTTTTCTTTAGTATTTGGTCTAATTTGGGGTTTAATAATTTTCAATATTGATCGTTTTATTGTTGCTAGTACTGGAAAGGGAGATGGTTCTGAGGCCATCACTCTTAGTGAAATCAAAACGGCTATCCCAAGAATTATAATGGGTATTATTATTGCAATCACCATTTCAAAACCTGTGGAATTACGTATGTTTCAACAAGAAATAGAGGTTGAGCTTAATAGCAAAAGAATTAAAGAAGTCGACAAACAAAAACGGGAAGTTTCCCAATTATATGAAGGAGAGTTTGAGATAATAGAAGAAGAAATCTTAAGACTCAGGGAGGACATCACCAAATACGAAGTTATAAGACAAGAAAAAGAAAATATTTTTAATGAAGAAATGAATGGTAACGGTAGTATAGCAGGTGAAGGTTATGGAAAAAGAGCAAAAAAGAAAGAAAAACAACTTGAATTAGCTAAAAGAGAATTAGATTCGGTTAAAAATGTAAACTTAGCAGAAATTAAAATTCAAGAGATAAAATTTTCTAATACAGATTCAATCATGCAAAAAGAGATTGCTAAAGCAGAATTATCCGCAAAAAGTTTAGATGGTTTAATGGCAAGACTAAAAATTGTTGATGACCTAGCAAAAGGGAAAGATGAAGACGGAAATGTAAATGAGGATGCCACCCCTTGGATTATAATCTTTATTACGCTGTTATTTATGGCAATAGAGCTAACCCCTATATTTTTTAAAATGATGCTTATAAAAAGCCCCTATGATTATTTAGAAGATAATATAAAAGCACTACAAAGAGCTGAGCTTGGCATAGAAGTGAAATATGATTATCATGAGGATCGTGAGGGTGTTCAAAGAAACCACGTAATTCATCACCAAGCCGATAAATTACTTGCAGAGAAAATTAAACTAGCTCAAACTCAGACAGAACTCAACGACTTTATCATAGAAAAATGGAAAGACCAGGAAAAGAAAAATATATCTAAAAACCCTGGAGATTTTATTGAATAATGATGATCAAACAATTTTTAATTTATGTATGCGGTTTTGACCCTGTAATTCTTGAAAAAGAGCATATTGCCGATTTAACTTTTAAAAGGTTTGCATTTGGCTTTATGCTGGTTATTATATTAAGTTTTTTTTCAACTTTTATTGTATTTGTTAATACAATTGAAAATTTATTTGGAAGCTTTATATTAGCCGTCTTTTTCTCGCTTTTGATTGTCAATTTATATAGACTAATTATAGTAACTTCAAGTCCAAATAATTTAAAATTAAAAAAAGATAATTTTACAGAAATGATAGGGCACTATACCGTGAAAACGGTCCTCTTGTTAATGATATTTTTTATTATCTGTGAACCCTTAGAAACTTTCGTTTTCAAAAATAGTGTAATCTCACACCTAGATGATTATAAAGAAGAATTGATTTATAATTTTAAAGACCAATTACAATCAAGCTCCAGTATAGAAATTGAAAAACTCAGATATAACAACGAATTAGATATAAAATTCAAAGAAGGAAATGATTTAAATATTGACTCTTTAAGTCAGAAATTATTAGATGAAAATATAGTTTTAATTTTACAAAAAGATCAAAATCTACTTTTTGATCAAGAAGAAAAAATATTGAACTCTAATTTTTTCTTTAAACAAATATCTATTGTTAACTCTAAAGTTCCTCAGAGCTATTTGTTTTCAATATTGATTTTATTAATTGTTCTCTATCCTGTATATCTTATCATGTATGATGAGAATTTTAAAAGTTACTTTGTAATTGAGGAAGAAAGTAATAATTATATAATTAAGAATAACTGGAGCAAATATTCAGTAAAACAAGAAGAATTATTCTTTGAAACAACCGGTAAAAAATTAATAAGACAAAACTTATATCAAGACCCGCCCTTTAACAAGTTGATGACCCTTGATGAAACGAAATATGTTAAAAAAGGTTCCCTAATAAAATGGTTTAATAAAGAGTATTAATTGGAGAAAATAAATCTTACAAAAAAAATAATTATTCATGGTGACTTTCAAGGAAGATACCATGCAAATGAGATTACCACCCCCTCTTCATTTGATGATTATGATATCAACATCATTGATGGTAAAATCACAAGTGCTCAGAAAAGAACGTATTACTAAGTTATTTCAGATGAGTCTATTTCATTTCGATTATCAAAATTAAAGGACTTAAAAATCAACCTTAAAGAAAACCAAACCCAACACGTTTTTGTTGAGGATCTTGAAGATGTTATTATTTATGATATTAAATTTATAGATGTTACAAAAGAGGGGAAAAGTACCTTAGGAACCCTTAAAGGAAAAATATACGGTGCGCTCGTTTATAATGAAGAAGTTGAATTAGCTAAACCTAGACCTAAACCACCAAAAAAAAATCTTGAGATAATTAAGGATTCTGCTTTAAAAATAAAAGATAAAGCTGAAAGAAATTTTTTTCCTAGTTTAAGTATTCTTTTTTATATTTTCCTATTTGTTTGTTTAGCTATTTTATTCAAAGAAAAGTTACTGATTTTCTTACTCTTTGGAGCGGGTCTTTATATCTTAAGATCTGTAGTCATCTTTTTAATTAACTTATTATTTAAGAGCGCATACATCGTATTTGTTTTATTGATTGCATTTGGACTTTGGTCAGTTTTCTCAGATGGTTTAGATACATCTATAAAAGAAAATGAAGTTACTGTTTCCGAAGATCCCCCAGAATATAATGAATTAGTATCTCGTGTTTTTTCATGGTCTGATTATAACAACAGAAAATACAGTGGAAATTTTAAATTTAAATATGGAGATTATATAAAGTCTAAAGAGAATAAGGAGCAAATGAACCCTTTTTCTGTAAATGATCTCTATCTAAATTTAAATAAATTCGATAGTAATAAATTAGATTTAATCTATTCAACATTGCAAAAAGTTAGAGATGATAATAATTTAAATCGAACTCAATTTGCCGATGTTATTGTGTCCTTAATTCAATCAATTCCTTATTCTTTTACGATTACAAACGATTGTAACGCCGAAAATTTACCAGATACTTATAAAGATGCCATCCGAATTGGAATTCCTTGTATGAGCAACGTAAAACATGGTATATTGACACCTTTAGAATTTTTTTATTACAGCAAAGGTGATTGTGACTCAAGGACTGTTTTAATTTATACTGTTCTCAAACATTTTGGGTATGATGTTGTAATCTTAAATAGTGATTTATATGCACATTCAATGATTGGAATCAATCTACCTACATATGGAAAGTATAAATTAATTAATGGTAAAAAATACTATTTTTGGGAAACCACTTCTAAAGGTTTTACTGCAGGAGTTTTATCTCCAGGCTATTGGAATATAAGTAAGTGGTTTCTTGCTTTAAAATAATTATTAATTTTTAAATAAATACTAATGAAATTTAATGAAGAACTTTTTTTTAATTCGATAACACAATTACTGATTTCTGTTCTAATTGGAACAATTGTATTATACAGCAGCTATAAACTAATCGATAAATATTTAAGAAGAAAACATGAAATTGAAATTGATAATACCGCTTATGGTATTGTATGTTCCTCTATTTTGTTTTCGGTAGGTTATTTAATTTCTGGCATAAAAGATCCTATTATCAATTCAATTGATTTAATTAAGAGGAACCCAGATTTTTCGGGTTCAATTATTTTTGAAGGTTTAAAATATACAGGATTATTTTTAGCTATTTGCATTTTAATAATTTGGCTCATTAATGTTTTATCAATTTATCTTTTTACGATAATGACTAAAGATGTTAAGGAATTTGAGGAGATAAAGAACAATAATATAGCTGTTAGTTTAATTACAGCAGCCATCGTTATAGCTATTTCATTGATGGTAAAACCAAGTTTGTTTTTGATACTCGAATCATTTGTTCCATATCCAGATATGCAATCATTTAACTAATTATTTTCAAGA
>Ga0115570_10002561_pt1 | contig 13845 bp, 10 predicted proteins | sample COGITO_mtgs_1205_3_FD_87294 | JGI IMG/M metagenome (GOLD analysis project Ga0115570, IMG submission 87294) | Pelagic marine microbial communities from North Sea - COGITO_mtgs_120524 | ecosystem: Environmental > Aquatic > Marine > Epipelagic | place: Germany:Helgoland, sampling site Kabeltonne... | reverse complement strand
TATTGTCTCACCGCTGCATTGCCCTTGGGGTGAGAAAGCGTTGAGTCACTACTTGGGCGCTGACCGTTCCACCTGGCGCCAATACGATACCTGTGCCTTGCTGGAAGCAAGCCGGCGCCAAATACCGCTGTTGATTGATCAGGGCACCGCGGATGACTTTCTTGAGGTGCAGCTCAAAACCGAAATGCTGGTGGACTCGGCGGCGAAAGCTAATTATCCCGTTGAAGTGCGGCTGCAGCCGGGGTATGACCATTCATTTTATTTTATCAGCAGTTTTATTGCCGAGCATATGGCCTTTCATGCCCGACATCTGCTGATGCCTTAGCCCCGGATTCTGCGCTGCGGGCTATCGCCCTGCAGCGCAGTGGGGTTCGGGTTTTACTTATCAGGCGAGGCTAACGAGTCGCTGCTGAGCTGCTGCGTATTCTTGACTCAGCCGTTCCACCAGCTCTCCCGCCGAGACAATATCGGTCACGGCACCGATGCCCTGGCCACAGCCCCAGATATCTTTCCAGGCTTTAGCCTCGGCATTGCCCCCAGAGCCGAAGTTCATCTGCGAAGCATCGCTGACGGGCAGGTTATGTGGATCGAGACCATTGGCTGCAATTGACGGCGCCAGATAGTTGCCATGGACCCCGGTAAAAAGATTGGTGTAGACAATGTCGCTTGCGGCATAGTCTACCAAGGCCTGTTTGTAGGCGAGGTCAGCATTCGCTTCTTTGGTGGCGATAAACGCCGAGCCAATATAAGCCAGATCGGCGCCCATGGCCTGGGCTGCCAGCACCGCGTTGCCATTGGCAATGGAGCCTGACAACAACACGGGTCCGTCGAACCAGGCACGAATTTCCTGGATCAGGGCAAAAGGTGACAGGGCGCCAGCATGGCCGCCGGCACCGGCTGCGACAGCGATCAAACCATCGGCACCTTTTTCGACGGCCTTTTTAGCAAACCGATTGCTAATGATGTCGTGCAGCACAATGCCGCCCCAACCATGAACGCGATCATTGATAGCCACTTGTGCGCCTAAGGATGTGATGACGATGGGTACCTGGTACTTCTCGCACAGATCCATATCCTGGTCGAGCCGGTCATTGGATCGGTGGACGATCTGGTTGACGGCAAAAGGCGCCGAGGGCTTATCCGGATTGGCTTCATCATAGGCTTTGAGTTCGCTGGTGATGCGGTCTAACCATTCGTCCAGGACCTCGATGGGTCGGGCATTCAGGCTGGGGAAGGAGCCGACGATACCGGCCTTACACTGAGCGATGACCAAATCGGGATTAGAAATAATGAATAATGGCGCGGCCACCACCGGAATGCTTAGCTTGCCGACCATGATATCTGGAATTGCCATAAGTAAGTGTCTCGACTTCAGTGAATAATATGCACATTGTTGCATAAGACAAATTATATGCAACGATTTGCATAAAGATTTTTGTATTGATTCATTTCACCGTTACACTGCAAGGAACGCGATTACCGGGTTCGATGCTCTTCATGTCCTTATCCCATGCAATTTTAACGGCGCTGCTCGATGAGGATCTGACTGGCTATGCATTGGCGAAGCAATTCGATGTGTCTCTCGGGTTTTTTTGGCAGGCCTCGCACCAACAGATTTACCGTGAGCTTAAAGTCTTGCACAAGGCTGGCAGGGTAGACGTTCGAGAAGTGCCGCAGCATGGCAAGCCAGATAAGCGGGTTTATTCGTTGACGCCGCAAGGTCGGCAGATGCTGGAATCCTGGGTCATGGAGTCTACTCGACCGCGGGGTGCCAAGGATGAGCTCTTCATCAAGCTGTATAACGTCGGTTCAGTACCCGTCGAGCTGATCGTCGCGGCAGTCAAACAGCGCCAAGCGGAACATGCTGGCAAGCTGGAGCTGTATCAAAAAATCGAGGCTCGTAACTATGCTCACCCTTCGAGCTTGTCTGATCGTAAAAAAGGCATCTATTTATCGCTACTGGCAGGTATTCGGCAGGAGCAAACGGCCTTAAGTTGGTGCGAGGATGCGTTGGATTTATTGGCGACGGTGAAGTCCTAAGCTGCCGTTAGGGTTTTGCCATAGCGTGACCGACACCTTGATGACACTGGATGCAGGTGACGCCGGAAGAAAATGCGTTGCTGTGCGCCTGTCGCGCCATTCTTGATTGTTGGTCGAGGTCCATCGTCGTGTCTTGATGACAGCCCCGACAAGCGGCGGAGTCTGATGCGTGCATCTGGTCCCGAACCCGTTGTGCCATCATGGGTTGACGTGCCGCATATTTTTCAGGCGTATCGATAGTGCCCAACAGGGTATGATAAACCTCACGAGCAGCTTCAATTTTTCTCGATACTTTAGCGACAAAGGCACGAGGTTCATGGCAGTCAGCGCAAGTCACATGAATCCCTGTGCGGTTGCTGGCGTGGACTGTAGATTGAGTGCTTTTATAAGCGTAATCACGCATTTCATGACAAGCTACGCAGAAAGATTCGGTGCTGGTGGCTTCCAGGCTCCATTGGAACCCAAGGGTCAGAACGACACCCGTCACCAAGCCCACTGTCAACAGTACAGCGTGGCGCCTGATAACTTGCCAAGTGCGATTTATCCATGTCATGGTCATGGCGCTCCTCGTTTGATCAAGACCTGGCAAAGGTGTTATGCCAGTTGATTCTTTGCACTACTGTAAGACGTTGATGTCCTGTAACAGCTGATTTGTGTCAACTTGCCACCGCCGGCTATGAGTCTCCTTGATTAACGGATTCACTCCGGTGCCAGTCCGTGCACGGTACTGACATCACTAACGCGCCCCGGCCCATGGCAGATTACGCAAGACTCACTATTGCTGGAAGACTGGCTTGCATTGAAGTCAGCGCCGTTTTGCAGCATATGGATGCCAGCTATCTCACTATCGTGACAACTGCTACAGACCGATGCTGTGGCCGATATCATCAGGTCATCGGCATAGTCACCTGCGTCGATGCCACTGTCATAGGTGGACGCCAAGACGCCGCTTGCCAGTGGCAAGGTATAGGAGTCATTGACGTGGCAAGCGTTACAGTTCGACAGGTTGCCGGGATACTGAACCACCGCCGTGCTGTACGGTGTCGTGTCCAGTAACAAGGGTTGCTGGCGAACTCCGGCCGCGTGGATACCATGGATCATGCTTTTAAAGTCCAGAGATTGCTTGTTGGCGCTGGCGAGCCGTGGGTTATGGCAGCCCTGACAGCCGGTCTGATTGTTCGCGCGGTTTTCCCCGTGGGCTGAGGTCAGGCCGTGGCAGCTGTTACATTGTTCATCGCTAACCACCTGGCGCCTTGGTGTTGCAATCGTGTCTGTGATGCTGAACCAGGTGGGTGCTGTTATCAGCGGTATCCGTTCATTGATGCCGTTAAATCGACCTTCGAAGATCAGCATGCCGCTGCCGGTAGTTGCAGTTGGAATTGGCGTGGTTGAGGTCAGGGTGTAGCTGCCATCACCCACGGCTATAGCCAGACTCGGCGCATCTGTGCGGTTGTAGTTAGCATCTGCCGAGCCGCTATTGGTGAAGTCGGTGGTAGGCCAGGCGATGGCAGCCCTTAGCCGGCTGATAACGCTGCTGGTGATATCGATGGTGGTATTGCCGCTCTGTGGATTCGTTAGTGAAAAATGAATAAGGGGAGACTCGCCGGGTGCTGTCTGGGTTATGCCATGCACGTTGATGGAAAATCGTGAGGTTCCCTCAACCCGCTCGTTGAAGTGGTCGCTGGCGACAGTGCCCGCCATGCCTGCAGCACTGTGACAACTCTGGCAACCGCTGTTGTCCGCTTGGTCGCCGAAGTGGCTGGCGAAGTTCAGATCGTCATGACAGGCACCACAGGCTTCTCGAGATGGGACCTCGGCCCAGTTATCACCGTCTTGGGTCAACGTTGATGTATGAATTTTGGCACTTTGGGTGGCGGTGCCGGCGTGACAGGTGCCACAGTTACGACTGTCCTGGGGAAAGTTAACTTCGCTAAAGTCGATTAGCTGATCGCGAAATCCATAAAACTGATAGGGGTCGCCATTGATGACGCTCGGTAAATCACTGCCCTGGTGAATCTTATGAATCATGACCTTGAAGTCGAGGCTGGCGCCAGAGTTGGGTTCTACGGAGACAGGGTTGTGACACAGAACACACACTTGCATGTCGTTGTAGTAGCCGCCGTGGGCTGCCAATGTCTGATGACAGCTATTACAGCTTTCATTGGCGACAATGTCGCGATGGGCAAGACCCGTGTTCGATTGTGTGGCTGGAATCCAGTCGTAACTTGGATTACTCACGGGGCCGCCTGAGAATCGGATGCCCACTCGATGGGTCAGTAATGGCTCGAAGCTTACCGCCAAAGGTGATGTGATTTGCGTGATATCAGTATTAAACAAATAGGTATAGGTACCATCACCATGATCCGTTAGGGTGCCGTCACGCTCAGTGGTGGCCTGAATGGCGGTGGGGTTATCGGGATTGACGCTGGGCACGGCAAGGCGGTTGACGTAGCTCTGCCAATAGCTGCTGTCGCCATCAACGCCAGGCACCAATTTGGCAATATGGAACCTGACATTGGCGTTAGTCAGGCCTGTCAGACCAATGCCATCGCTATTCACCAAGGTAAAATCCACTAAAGGCGCTGAGTTAATCTGAACTGCTGTGATCGTCGCGATCACCTGTTCCGCCTTGGCATATTCGTTAGGCAGGCTGGGTGCGGGTAGCACAGGGGGCGGCGTCACCGGGCCATTAGGTGCAACGGGGCCGGGGCTGACCTGGGGTGCGGCGATACCGCCACCGCCGCCGCCACAGCCAGATAGCCACATAGTTACTAGAACAGTAACAACCGCTAAGCGAAAGTGAGACGCGAAAAGCGACTGACCACAGCGTCCATAGATAATTCGGAGTCCATAATCTTCATTGCTGAAATTCACAGTATTGATCTCCTAAAAGCGATATTGCAGGCTCAATGTCAGTTGGTGGATGACATCATTGGGATTGCGCTGGCCACTACCGAGTACCTGACGCATGGCGTCTAGGCCGACGTTCTGCCACTGCCAGTTGTTGTCGATAAAGCGCAGGTACTGATGTTGCAGGGTCAAAGTGAGTTGCTTGCTAGATTCAAATTGCAGCTGGCTGTCGAGGCGGTGCAATTGAGTCTCAATATTCGGTAAATTCTCACCACTCAGATCGCGCGCGCCGCTGGTCTGGATATCAAAAATTTCTCGACCATGAAGCCAGCTATAGCTGGAGCTGACCGACAGGCGTTGATTAAATTGCCACTCGATACCGGCCCCCACGGCGGTCGCGGTATTATCCTGGTCAGTCTGATAATTTCGACTCGGGTCACTGCCCTGGGGATAGGGTGGCAAGCTGATATTCGCTGGCTTATTGATTCCACCAAGAAAGTCCCGACCCGTCTGGCGTCGTTGGTTGGCGCGATAATCAGCCCAGCCCCAACTATTGAGGCGACTTGAGTGCTGGTAGCTGGCGCTGAGGTTGAAATGGGTGTCGCGGACATCGGTTAGGCCAAGCTCGCTCTTGTCGAAATTGACCCAGTCGGTCTCGCCTTTGAACTGAAGGGTCCAGGCTGAGTCTGGTTGATATGTGGTGAGCCATTGAAGGCCGGCTTTTTCCTGATTCGACAGGCTGTATTGGCGTAACAACGGGTGGTTGATCCAGCGTTGATCAGCAGGAATTTGGTTGATCAGATCGATCGAGAATTCCTGGAAAAATCCACGAGACCATTCGTAGGTCGAGCCGGCAAGATCGTTCAGGATCAGGCTCAGGCGATGTTTGAGTCGGGCTGAGCCCGGCAGATACACCGTTAATGCATAGCGGTCTTCGCGAGTGAGACTGACCGCTGCAAAATTGCGCGCGGTGCGCAGATAATCATATCGTAGCTGCAGGCGAGTACGGTTTTTGAGTCGCCAATTGGCATCCACGCGATAGCTATCCTGCTCGAGGTTCAAGGGCCGATTATTCATACTCAAGTCGATGCCAGATGTATCGCCCCCATCACTCCAAATTGATGGCCAGGCATAGCGCTGAAAAGAATTCTCTCGTTGCTTGAAACCATAGCGAAAGTTCACAGACAGGCGCCTCAAAGGTTGCGTCAGGATAGCCAGGCGCAGGGTGTTGATCTTTAAGGCGTCGTCCAATCGATCGACCGGCAGTTGAATGTCAGCCTGCCGGCCGCTGGCATCATCAAGCGGAATCAGGTGCTCATCTTGTCGAGTGCTGGCGGCGCTGCCGTCCAAGGTTAAACGGATACGATCGGTTAGTTGATGGCCGGCGCTGGCTAGCCACTGATGAGTGCGGTAATCAGGCGCGCTGACATAACTGCCTACCCCTTCGGGATAGTCGAGTGCAGTGCCGAGGCCGCTGAGAAAAGGATTCTGCCAGGTCAATGCGCGAAAATGATTGTTAAACTCCGTGAAGTGATAACCTAGGCTAGCGGTGGTGATGCCATCGTTATACTGGCTGCTAAGGGCAAAGTGATGGGTTTGTTGATCCACCGGTGTGGGCAGCAGTACCCCATGGGGGTTAGCCGCATTCGTATAAATAGCCATGCCCTTAAGACGATGACCGGTTTGTTTTTCCAGCGCCACCTGGCTAGTCATTTGCCAAACAGCGTTGATTCTCTGGCTAACCTCTAACTGCAACTTGCGGCGCACCAGCGCGCGGTTCAAGGGCTGATCGATCAGGCCTTGGTCGAAACTGTCGGAATGGCTGCCCGGGATCCAGTTGTCGGTCAGCACTAAATGCTCAACACCCTGATACGGCGACAAACCCGAGTTATTCTGTTGTTGGGTGATTTCACGGTAGCTGATATCCAGCGCCAGGGCGTCGCGAGTGTCCAATGTGAACCTCGCGGCATGGGCAGGCAATCCCAGGTTAAGCAATGCCAGCGACCAATCATGGGTGGCGGGTTGGCCACCTGCGCGAACCGGTGCCCCCAGGCGCACATCAACCCCTCCATGGATACCCTTGCCACCGACCCGCTGATACTGACTCAGTGAATAATTACCCTCATTGAGCCAAACCCCTTTGAGTACCAGGCTTGAAGAGCCCTCAGCGGTATTAGATAAAGAGCCCTCAGCGGTATTAGATAAAGAGCCCTCAGCGGCGTTTAATGAAGAGCCCTCAGCGGTATTAGATAAAGAGCCCTCAGCGGCGTTCAATAAAGAGCCCTCAGCAGTTTTTAATGAAGAGCCCTCAGCGGTTTTTAATAAAGAGCCCTCAGCTAGGCTCGTGGCTGCAGTGGCCAATAGCCAGGCTGCGCTAAGAACGGATATTTTAGTCGGGCTTGAGCACCGCATTGGCTTATCTCGTCAGACGGGAGCCTGCAGGATGATTGGAGCCATGGACCTGGCTATGACAATTGCTGCAACCTCTGGCGAGCAGGTTGCTGTTGCCGCCGTCGAGGGCGGCGCCATCGGCAAGTTGACTGGGATGACCGCTGCTCATATGGCACTGCTGGCAGAGGAAAGGTGTGCGGGCCACAAGCATCGACTCGATGGTGGAGCCGTGAGGCTGATGACACAGGCCGCAGTCCTCTGTGACGGGATCGTGTTCAAATAGAAAGGGTCCTCGAGTCTCTGGGTGGCACTGAGTACAGGTGTCAGTAGGATTGGCAGTTTTTAGCCCGTGGTCGCCCACACTGCCATGAGGGTCGTGGCAGTCGCTGCAAATTACTTGGCCTTCGGCTACAGGATGGCGGGATGGGTAGTTCAGTAAGGCCTTGATGTCTTGATGACAATCCGTGCAGGTCTGGGCTTGAGTCGAGCGCGCCATGACGGCGTCCTGTTGGCTGTGTAATTGGTGACAATCCGTACACTGCACCTCGGCCAGGCTATGCGCACCGAAGGACCAATGCAGGCGTTGCGTGTCATTATGGCAGCCGAGGCAAGCTTGGTTTTGACGTTCGGCCGCGGATGGTTCGCTGCTGTTGTCAGGATTAGGATTAGGGCTAGGATTAAGATTGGAGTTAGAGTTCGAATGTGAGTCAGCATGGGCGCCTGAAAAAGTCTGTGTCGGCGATTGCATCGGGTTTTTCAGATGTTCGGCGCTGGCTCCGTGGCACTGTTGGCAGGTCACCTGATGGGAGTTGTGCTTAAAGCCGAGGTTTACTTTCTGGTCGGGATGGCAGGCGCTACAGCTCATTGCTGCCGCTGCGCTGCCGAGGGGTAACGCCAGCAAGACTCCGCCGCACAAAATCCAACAGAACATCCAGGAGAGTATCCAGGAGAGCACCCAATGCAACAGGGTTATGCGAGAGCGCGGTAAATCAGTGGCTATACAGATAGTGACCACCTTGGTTCAAGCAAGATGAATTAGGCGATCATTATTAGAAAATGCCTGCAATGATGCCTTGATATGCATCATCTTCTCTGGCGTCAGACTGGTGGGTTAGGCGTTGCATTTGCCTTGTGGAAGGCCCTGGTATGCCACCAGTTGGCTTATTGACTCAGGGCTGGGATGTCGTGGAAATACGCCAGTGCTTCCGGGTTGGCGAGGGCATCGGTGTTAGTCACTGGCTGACCATGAATGATGTTACGTACTGCCAGTTCGACAATTTTGCCAGAGATGGTTCGTGGAATGTCGGTGACCTGGATGATTTTTTCCGGCACATGCCGAGGCGTGGCGTTCGTGCGGATGATAGCTCTAATTTGTTGTTCCAAGGTTACATCGAGTATCAGGCCGTCTCGCAGCACGACAAACAGGATGACTCGAACGTCATGTTGCCAGCTTTGACCCACACAGATAGCGTCGACGACAGCTGTGACCTTTTCCACCTGACGATAAATTTCAGCGGTGCCGATGCGAACGCCGCCAGGATTGAGCACGGCATCAGACCGACCATGAATGATGATACCGTTGTGCTCCGTGATTTCCGCATAATCACCTTGGGCCCAAATGCCTGCAAATCGTTCGAAGTAAGCCGCCTGATATTTTTCTCCATGCGGGTCTTGCCAGAAACCCGTTGGCATAGCGGGGAAGGGCTGCCTGCACACCAATTCACCTTTTTCGCCGAGAATAGATGCGCCATGATCATCGACAACATCCACGTCCATACCTAGACCAGCGCATTGGAGTTCGCCAGCGTAGACCGGCAGGCAAACATTGCCGAGGGCAAAACAGGAAATAATGTCCGTGCCGCCGGAGATGGAAGCCAGGCAAACGTCGGCCTTTATGTCCCGATACACATAACGAAAGCTTTCGGCTGACAAGGGTGAGCCAGTAGACAGAACCGTCTTCAGTTTGGATAGCGCGTAGTTGTCTGCGGGACGGATGTTGAGTTTTTCCAGGCTGGCCAGATAGCGCGCACTGGTGCCGAATATCGTGACGCCTTCGTCTTCTGCCATTTGCCAGAGGCAGTCAGCGGCGGGTGCCGAGGGTGAGCCATCATAGAGTATCAAGGTGGCACCACAAGCCAGGCCGCTCACCAGCCAGTTCCACATCATCCAGCCGCAGGTGGTGTAATAAAACAATCGGTCGCCTTGGCATAAATCCACATGCAGTCGATGTTCTTTGACATGTTGCAGCAAGGTACCGCCGACGCCATGGACAATGCACTTGGGTGTGCCCGTCGTGCCCGAGGAATACAGGATATACAACGGGTCGTTGAAACCGACTCGGTTGAAAGTGATGTCTTGAGTCGCAAATTGCTGCAACAGATTGGTGTAGTCCGAGCAGCTCTCGGGGATGGGGTAGTTAGCGTTGTTCTGGCCGATCACTGTGACCATGACCACCTGTTGAATAGCGTCGATGCGTTCGCCCAGTGCCACTGCAATGGAGCGGCTATCGATAGTCTTGCCGTTATAGTAATAGCCGTCGGCGGCGAACAACACTTTTGGCGTTGTTTGGCTGAACCGGTCAAATACGCCGTTCTCGCCGAAGTCGGGCGAGCAGGAGGTAAACACAGCGCCCAGGCTTGTGGTCGCTAACATAATGACCACTGTCTCGGCGACATTGGGCATTAAGGCTGCGACACGATCACCGGGTTCGATGCCCATAGAACGAAGCGCCTGAGCCAGACTGGCCACCTGCTGACGCAGCGCCTCATAACTGAGTTGTTGGCGCTGACCAGTTTCAAGACGACTGATCAAGGCTATGTCGTCACCACGGTGGCGCAGTAAATTTTCAGCAAAGTTCAAGCTGGCATCGGGGAAAAAACGAGCGCCTGGCATTTGTGTGGGATGAATCAACACGCGCGGTGGCCGCTGGTCATCGCTGCCTTTACTGCCGATGATCTTGGCATCGTCCCAAACGGCGTCCCAAAATGCCGCCGGCTGGTCTACTGTCCATTGATGAAAATCTGAATAACTCGAATCCGGCATGCCCAGTCGTTGCTGCAGTTGCGTGAGTTTTGAGCCCTTGATTCGGCTGGCTGCTGGCTGCCAAAGGGGCAAGTTCAAGGCTGATGTATTGTCGCTAGGTGTCGGCATAGATTCAGTGTGGACTGCTATTGTCAGTGAAGATTCGCTATTATTGGGGATTATCTCGATCAATGCGAGTGACGCCCAGGCAAATGACCAACAGGTTGGAGAGAAATTGATAGGTTCAAGTGGTGAAGATAGCGCGCACCCTCATCGGCGCTACAACCCGCTCAGCGGTGAATGGTTGCTGGTGTCGCCCCACAGGTCCCAAAGACCCTGGCTGGGCCAGCAGGAAGCGACGGCGGAGGAGAATGCGCCAAGCTATGACCCAAACTGCTTTTTGTGTCCCGGTAATACCCGTGTGACCGGTGCGAACAATCCGGATTATGAGCAGATATTTGTCTTCGACAACGATTTTCCGGCGCTGCTGGCAGACTCCCCCGAAGTAGCGTCAACGGAGCCCTTGTTTCAGATGACGACAGCCCGTGGTGTCAGCCGAGTAATCTGTTTTTCAAAAGATCATAGCAAGTCCTTGCCAGAACTCAGCCAAACGAGTCTGGAACTAGTAGTAGATGCCTGGTGTGAGCAGACTCGCGCTTTAGGTAAGGAGTATCCCTGGGTCCAGGTGTTTGAAAACAAAGGGGCTGTCATGGGTTGTTCGAATCCGCATCCCCATGGCCAGGTTTGGGCCAACAGTTTTATTCCTACCGAGATTGAGAAAGAGCAACGCCAACAAGTGGATTATGCGCGGCAACACGGTGGGTCTCTGTTGTTAGATTATGCCCGGCGTGAGATTGATCTGGCCGAGCGGGTCGTCATACAGTCGGAATACTGGTTAGTGGTTGTGCCATTCTGGGCAGCGTGGCCATTTGAAACGCTGCTATTGCCCTTGTTCCCCATTCAACAATTACCCCAGTTAAATCAGGCTCAACGGATTGATCTCGCGAAGATCATCAAACAACTGACCACTCGGTATGACAACCTGTTCGAGTGCTCTTTTCCCTATTCCATGGGTTGGCACGGCGCGCCATTCACGGCGGGTGATTACTCGGCCTGGCAGCTTCATGGACATTTTTTACCGCCACTGCTGCGCTCGGCGTCGGTGAAAAAATTCATGGTGGGCTATGAAATGTTGGCAGAAGCACAACGTGATCTTACGCCCGAGCAGGCGGCCGCGAGTTTACGGGCCCAGAGCGATCGCCATTATCGTAATGAGGGACGCGTATGAAATCCTTGGCCGCAATCACTGAACGGCGTTTTGAGGGCGAGTTTGGTTATCCGTCGACCCTGGTGGTTCAAGCGCCCGGGCGGGTTAATTTGATTGGCGAGCACACCGACTACAATGGCGGCTTCGTTTTGCCCTGTGGCATCAACTATTACACCGTCGTTAGCGCTGCGGCGCGGACCGATAACCGACTGCGTGTCGTCGCCGTAGACTACGACCAAATGGATGAGTTTGATATCCATGAGGCTCAGGTCAGGGACGACGAGCGAGACTGGGTCAACTACGTGCGGGGACTGATAGTCTGTGCGCATGCCCGTGGCTACCGGCTGGCCGGCGCGGATATCGTCGTCACGGGCAATGTCCCCCAGGGAGCGGGTTTAAGTTCTTCGGCGTCATTAGAGATGGCATTGGCGCTAGTGTTGAATAGGCTGTTTGACTGGCAAGCATCAATGCTTGATCTGGCCCTGTTGGGTCAGGCGGCAGAGAATGAATTCGTTGGCTGCCAGTGTGGCATCATGGATCAATATATCTCAGCGATGGCGCAAGAGAATCAGGCGTTGTTGATCGATTGCCAGACTCTAGAAGCTCGACCTGTGGTTTTGCCCGCCGACACGCGAGTCATGATCGTGAATTCGAATGTGCGTCGAGGTCTGGTGGATAGTGAATATAACAGTCGTCGTTTGCAGTGTGAGGCGGCGGCTGAGCAGTTAGGTGTGAAGGTGCTGCGGGATGTCAGTGTTGAGACCTTTGAGGCCCGAGCGGCTGAGCTTGAGCCGTTGGTGCGCCGGCGAGCACGGCATGTGGTGACTGAAAATGCGCGTGTGCTGCTGGCAGAGACGGCTCTCAATAGCGGTGATTTAACTACCATGGCGCGCTTGATGGCCGAATCCCATGCGTCCATGCGTGATGACTTTGAAATCACCGTCGCGCCCATCGACGTGCTGGTGACGCTGATCAAAAGTGAAATCGGTGAAGCCGGCGGCGTGCGCATGACAGGCGGCGGCTTTGGTGGTTGTGTCGTTGCATTGGTGCCCGAGCACCTAGTGGCGGCAGTTGTTGCTCGAGTGGATCAAGACTACGCTGCAGCGACCGGGCTGCAGGCGGATATCCATATTTGCCAGGCCGTTGCAGGTGCCGGACTGGTCACCCATAGGAATTGAACCCTGAATTCAGGAATTTCCTAGGCGCTGTATTCTCGAGTAAACCGATGCAGGCGATTGTAGCGAATCATGGATTGTATTTCGTTCACATACAGCACGCCCCGCTCTGAATAGCGCAACAGGCCCGTGGCTAATTGCTCACCGCCAAAGGGTTGATTGTTATTGCGAGCAACGGCCCGAATCTGACGCAACGTGCTATAAGCATTATGACTGTTGATTGTCCGGATGTAGTAGCGCACGCCTTCCTTCACCGTATCGAACATGGCGACTTCGTGATGGCGGCCGGCGTCGCGGTTTGCCGGCGTCATGCCGCAGCCTCGGTTGAAACACCAGATGCCAAAGAAATTATTGCCCTCTCGAGCAAATCGAGAAGATCCCCAGCCAGACTCTTTGGCAGCTTGGGCGATCACCAAGGACGCCGGCACGACGTCGACTCGCAATAGCAGTTTTTCAACGTGTTCTTCAAGGGCTCCCGGCCCATCCCCGACAGCCGCCATATTATAGCGCTTGCCCAAGCGGCGTAGCGCCGCGGCTTCGTTGTGAATAGCCGCGGCTGCAGCGTCGGTCAATGTGGGATTTAAAGACGCCATCTGATCTGCGTCCTTCAGACTCATGCCCTGCGTGAGCCTTGCCTGAAGATTCAACAGCCATTGTCGCTCGCGGGCGATTTCCTGATTGGCCTGGTCGATTTGCGGCAATAAATACGCATAAAATGCGTGCTTCTTTGCCTGAATGTCGCCGTCGCGGTTAAAGTCGGGCGGCACATAATCGCTGGCGCTGCCGAGCATGACGGGTCTTGGATGATAAGGGGCGACCGGCAGAATGACTGTGGGCGTTACATTCAACAAGGGTGCTTGGCTAGTCTGTGCTGGCGGTGGGCTTTTGGTGGCGGGCAAAATACCGAAAACAATATTGGCAATACAAATGGCCAGACAAACAAAGATCGTTATGGGTGACATCAATAACTCCCCTTAAGATTCGGCTGCAGTGTAGACAAAAAGTGAAGATATCTCCATCATTCTTTGGGGATCACTATTGATAAGTCAAAAACAAAGTAAAAAACTCAACAAATACAACTTGATAGTATGATCGACAATA
>Ga0115570_10002560_pt1 | contig 13852 bp, 12 predicted proteins | sample COGITO_mtgs_1205_3_FD_87294 | JGI IMG/M metagenome (GOLD analysis project Ga0115570, IMG submission 87294) | Pelagic marine microbial communities from North Sea - COGITO_mtgs_120524 | ecosystem: Environmental > Aquatic > Marine > Epipelagic | place: Germany:Helgoland, sampling site Kabeltonne... | reverse complement strand
TTTTCAGTATCTATTTTACAGGTATATTATTGAAAGACAATTTAACAGCCATTATCTAAATGAGAAAGTTAGTTTTATTAAACTTCCAGTAAAAAATAATTCTTTTTTTGGCTACTATAATATTACTCCTTTTAATAATAAAGGTGGATTACTTTGGTGTGAAACATCTGAGCAGAGAACAAGAGGTAGTAAGTTTTCATCTATAAATATTATTCATCATAATGTTCTTTCCGATGATAAACAAGTTGTGTCGGAATCGAAAGCATGGAATTGGCAGCAAGGATGCATGCTGCAGTGGTTTTCAGGTTCAGATCATAAAATTATTTACAATAATTATGATGAAGTAAAGAAAGAATATAATTCGGAAATCTATGATTTAAAATCGAATAAAGTAAAAATTCTTTGTAAACCCATTTATTCGGTCGCCAATGACGGAAGTTTTGCATTAACTTTGAATTTTGATCGTAATAGCTTAATGCGCCCTTCCTATGGATACTTTAGAAAGCAAAATATAGACTACTTACCAACTGATGATAATGACGGAATATGGTTTATCGATATTGAAAAGAATACAAGTAAACTTATAATATCATTAGATGGTTTAAAAAATTTCGAACCAGATCCTACAATGGTCAACTCAAAACACAAAGTAAACCATATTGATATTGCACCCGATGGGAAACGATTTATGTTCTTACATAGATGGATTGGACCACAAGGCAGATTTCACCGTTTAATGACGGCAAATTGTAAAGATGGATCAGACTTATTCTTTCTAACAGGAACAGAACTAGTATCTCACAATTGTTGGATGACAGATTCTAAAAATATAATATCATTCTCCAAATTAAAAGATGGCCGTGATAAGTATAATTGTTACACTGATAAAAAAGGTCTCAAAGAGATTATTGGCGAAAATGATTTTTTTAAAGATGGTCACCCTTCAGTTTCTCCAGACGGAAGATGGATGCTTACAGACGATTATCCAGATAAAGCTAAATTTTCCCATTTGTATTTATATGATTTATTAAACAAAAAAAAACATATTCTCGGCATGTTTTACCAACCATTAAAATATCAGGGTGAAAATAGAATTGATTTACATCCGAGATGGAGTAAGGACGGTAAATTTGTGTCAATTGATTCAGGACATAGAGGAAAACGAGAATTTCATGTTATGAATATTTGTCAAATCACAAAAAATTAAATTCAAATATGCAGTTTTATTTAAAAAAATATTAGTAAAATAAATGATAAACCAAGAATAAGAAGATTTATTTTTATTCAATTATAAATTAAATATGAATATAATTACCCTTATCCCAGCTCGAGGAGGAAGTAAAAGTATCCCACTAAAAAATATCAAAGAACTCAATGGTAGACCCTTAATAGATTATTCTATTAAATATTCTTTGGCCTGCTCGTTAGTAAATCAAACAATTGTATCTACTGACTCATCTCAAATTGCAGAAATAGCAGAAAGTTGTGGGGCATTAGTGCCATTTTTACGCCCTGAAAATCTTGCACAAGATCTTACACCGGATTTTCCGGTTATACTTCATGCTCTAAAATCTCTTGAAAAAATATTTGGTAAGCAAATTGATTTAATTATTATATTACGTCCAACATCTCCTTTAAGACCACCAGGTTTAATAGAAAAAGCTATTAAGTTAATGAACGATAATCCTGATGCATGCTCACTTCGAAGTGTTGCAAAATCATCAGAGCATCCTTTTCGCCAATGGAAATTAAAAGACGGATTTATGATTGGTTATGAATCTAAAATAAATGAAGCTTATAATAAACCTAGACAAGAGCTACCAAATGTATATTTTCAAACAGGAGACCTAGATATTGTAAGAAGAGAAACTTTATTAAATGGTTCAGTAACTGGAAATAATATTCTTCCTTTAGTAATTTCACATGAAGAAATGGTTGATATAGACTTTATGTCTGATTGGGTTAAAGCTGAAAAAAGAATAAAAAATTCTTAAATGAAAGAAAATGACAAATTATGTTTGGGAACTGTAAAGCTAGGAATACCGGATTATGGTTTTTCTTCAAAAAATATACCTGAAAACTTTGATAGATTAAATTTTTTAAATCAAGTTGGTTTTTTAGGTGTTAATAAGTTTGATACTTCTTCAAGATATGGTGAAAGTGAAAGTGTTTTAGGTAAATATATAAGTCAGACAACAAATAATATTTTTATAAGCTCAAAGATAGACGGTTTAATTGCTAATAGAACAGATACATATAAAAAAATGTTGAAAGCAGTTAAGTCTTCATTAGATAAGTTAAATCTTGAAAAACTCGATATTTGCTATCTTCATCAAAATGAAATAAGAATTATTTCTGATCCTTATGTTCATAATGGTATAAGACAATTAAAAGAGGAGGGATTGATTTCTAAAATCGGAGTTTCGGTGTATAATTTTGATGAATGTGAATATGCAATTAAAAGTGGTGTATTTGATTATATTCAAATACCTCTAAATATTTTTGATATTAGTTTTTATAATCGTTTTATAAAAAATAATAGTTCTCCAGTTCGTTTTGTAGCGAGATCTCTGTTGCTTCAAGGAATTTTAGTTAATCGAGAACAAATCATTAAGAGTATCTCTTCCGGTAAAGAAATTTTATCATATTTAGTAAAATTAGATTTTATTGCAAAAAAAAATAATATTTCAACTCTTGAAATGGCACTAAGATTTGTTTATAGTCTAGAAAATATTGATCACTATATAATAGGTACAACCTCTATCCAAAACTTGAAGTTAAATAAACAATATTTTCAGAAAAAATTACCATTTGATATTTTTAAATTAGTTTATGAACTTGCATCTCAACCTAAAAGCTGGTCTAATCCAAGAACTTGGTAAAAAACATCTGTTTTTAATTAAAATCAAACTCTAAATTTATATATGTTGTTTCAATAGTAAATCGAAAATTACAAATGAATTTCAATCTAATTAAATTTTAATACATCTTATGACTAAAAAATTGTTTTATATACATATGGCCAGTGTTCAATCTTCAAAATCTGGCGGACTGAATACCACCTTGTTACAAGTTTTTTCAATGTGTAACGCTTTTGTGGGATCAGGATATGAGGTCACTTTAGCCATGCAAGAAAATGAGAGTTTTGGAAAAAATCTTGAAGTATTTATTAATAATTCATTTAAAAGTGGAATCAAATTTGAAATAGTAAGCTGGAAACAAAAGTCTAAAAATTTATTTATAAATCGATTTTTGGTCAGAAACAGCATTGTTCAAATTGCTACGCAAAATAATCCAGATATTATTTTTTCTAGAGATTCGTTTATTTTGAATTCGCTCACTAAATTTAATATCCCCCTTATCTTTGAATCTCACAATTCCAAATTGCACACTGGTCACACTATATTACATAAATACCTAGAAAAAAGATTATTACGTGTGACGCGTTCGCCAAATTTTAAGTGCTTATTTTCAATAAGTGAAGCGCTTTCAAAATACTGGGAATATAAAGGTGTTCCTCAAAGTAAGTTATTTTACTGGCACGATGGATTTGATTTATCTCTTTTTGAAAAACATATTGATAAAAATGATGCAAAATCAAAATTGAACTTTCCTAAAAATAAAAAAATTGTAACTTACACTGGCGGATTGTATCCGGATAGAGATATTGAAAATATTATTTATTTAGCAAGAGAATTTCCAGATGTAATATTTTTTGTAATTGGAGGCCCTGAAAAGCATCGACAGAATTTTGAAAAAATGTCTCATGAAGAGGGTGTTAAAAATATCAATTTTATTGGTTTTGTTGAACACAGTATGATTCCATGTTATTTATATGCCTCGGATATTTTACTTGCCTTATGGTCTTCAAAAGTACCTACAATCAATTATTGTTCACCGTTAAAAATTTTTGAATATATGGCTGCTGGTAGAACTATTGTAGCTCATGGCTTCCCTACAATTAGAGAAGTACTTGAAAATAAAAAAGATTCAATATTATGCGAACCTGACAATTTTGATTCACTTAAATTATCACTAAGTATTGCTATTAAAGATAAAAATAATTTTAATTATGGTAAAATAGCTAGAGACAAGGCATTTAAATTATATTCTTGGGATAATAGAGTTAAAGAACTATTAAATTTTATGAGACAATAAGAAAAAATATGTCAACATTTAATACTTCATTATATTTTTTATTTGTTTTTATTGGTATGATCTATACTTTTAAAAAAGTTGGGATAACTAAAGTCAGCATACTAATGATTTTGGTTTTTTGGGAGGGACTTTTTGACTACATCAATAGTATTCTTGGGATGGGAATATTTAATATGTACCAAATTGGGCTGGTCTTTTATGGTATTTACCTACTATTGAGTAAAAGAAATAATTATGTGTCAACTAAAAACGAATTAGTAATTAATATTACGTTTATCTTATTTTCGATATCATTTTGGATAAGTTATTATTTTAATGGCGGTGAATTATTTACCATATTTAGTCAATATTTGTTTAAATTTTCATTATTGTGGATTACTTACCACTGTCTGAAAGATATCGTCTTTAATAAATCTAAAAGAGAATATGTAAAAAAAGTACTTTTGATTCTTATATTAGTTCAGATTGCGATAGCCATAATAAAAATAATTATAATGGGTTTTGAATTTGAGGGATTGGTAGGAACAGTGAGTTATGGTGGTGGTGGACCTGCAGTTGTTATACCGATTGGGGCACTGATTTTTTACTGGGTAACAAAAAATGGAAACTTTACAAAAAAAGACTGGATATTCGTCGGATCGATTTTAATCATTGCTATCGCAAGCTCGAAACGACAACCTATCCTCTTTTTCCCTATTATATTATTTAGTTTGTTTGTTTTTGTTTCCAAATCTACAAGTTTTATTTCATTATTAAAATATTTACCTTTAGCTTTAATAGTTTTCTATATTGGTGTTAGAACAAATTCGTTGTTCACGCCAGAAGGAAAGGTAGGTGGGAGTTTTGATATTTCTTATGTTTCTAAACAAATATCAAAATATTATTTTGGCGATAATGATGCAGTTGAAGTTTTAAGTGGTAATGTAGAAGGTTTTGGAAGAGGAGCTGGATTAGTCTTATATTCTAACCCTCAAAGATTAACACTTTTGAGTCTAACAGAAGTTCTTTTTGGTAAAGGTCTTTATGATGTGGTTACTAAAAAGTATGGTCGTTTAACTGCTGGCTCAACCCGTTCAGAATATGGAATACAGCATGATGGCTTGATTGGGGAAGCCGCTGCTCTGCTATACTCAATAGGCTATTTAGGAACTATATTCATGATGCTATTGGTAACAGCTATTATTTTCTCAGTTAAAAACAAAAGATTAGCTTGGATGTTGTATTTATATTTTTTGTGGGATATATTGTTTTATTACAATCAGTTTTTATTCTTTAATTCATCAGGAATGATAATTCTAATTATAATATTTTACTATAATGGTCAAGAAAATGAAAAGTTGTTAAATTTGAAACGAAGTAAAATTTGAACTAAACAAAAATAAAATACTCCAATAACTATTATAAAAATTAAAATTCATGGATTATTTATAATGTTAATATTAATACAAAGCTAAATATAAAATAGTAAATTATGAGTTCGACAATTTCCATTTTTTTTTCTGGTGATTTTGCTCCTTGTCGTAGGTACGAAAGTATTGTTTTGACTAAGGGAGCTGAAATATTTGGTGATTTACAAAAAAATATAGCTGAAGCTGACCTTTCTTTCTTAAACCTTGAGTTACCTTTATGCTCTGAAGGTAAACCAATCAAAAAAACAGGCTCAAATTTAAAGGCTCATCCTGATTGTATTGAGGCGGTCAGAGATGCCGGATTTGACATTGTTGGTCTAGCAAATAACCACATAATGGATTATGGTAATAAAGGGCTTGAGCAAACTATTCTTTCTTGTAAGAGCTCAGGATTAAATATTTGTGGTGCAGGGAAAAATTTAAAAGAAGCTCAACGAATAACCATAGTTGAAAGATGTGGTTTGAAGATAGCTTACATTGCGGTAGCCGAACACGAATTTAGTATCGCGGGTGAAGATAGACCAGGTGCTGCACCATTAGATCCAGTGGATAATACACTACAAATAGAATCTGTCCGAAAACAAGCTGATCTTGTCTTTGTAAGTATTCATGGCGGGAATGAATATTTTCCTTTTCCTAGACCTAATTTACGAAAATTAAGTAGGTACTTCATAACTAGGGGAGTAGATGGTGTTATCTGTCATCATGCTCATGTTCCTGGTGCATACGAAATTTATAAAAATAAGCCCATTGTTTACAGTTTAGGCAATCTGATATTCGACCGATTGAATCCTCCTAAAGATTGGAACGAGGGCTATGCAGTCAGCCTTGAATTTAGTAAAGAAGATAAGAGACTAACAAAATTTAAGGTTATTCCCTATACACAGTCTGTTGAGCAGGGAGGTATTTCTAAAATGTCAGGTTCCGATAAATTGGTTTTTTTAAAAAAAACAGATGATTATAATAAAACCCTTCTTAATGATGATCTTTATAAAAAATCTTGGAATAAATTTTGTGAAAAAGAAAAAAATACAATTCTACTAAAAAATTATTCACCTGTTCATTTTCGGGGTATGCGAAAGGTAGGTAAGATTATTAGTCCCAAATTCTTATTACTTCCTTCACAAAAAAATAGACTTGTAAAGCTTAATTTACTCAGATGTGAAAGTCATAAAGAACTTTTAGAGAACATTTTGTCAAAGATAGTAGCAAAATAAATTTTGTTGTGCTAAATGTTATTTATATCTGTTAATGAAAAAACTTAATTAATGAAAGTTCTAAAAAATATAAAATTTGCTATTTTAAAAAATGAAGATCCATTTGATCATTTAAAATGGGTTGACGCTTGTAAGGATTACCAAATGAACATTGACTATAAGGTATTCGACTTAACTGTTGAAACCTGGTTAGAAGAGATAACTGCCTACTCACCTGATTTATTATTATTGAAACCTTCTGGTAAAACATCTTTATACCGAAGCTTATATCAGGAACGTCTTGAAATTTTAGTTACTTCATTAAAGTATAAATCATTTCCGTCTCTGGATGAAGTTAGAATTTATGAAAATAAAAGATACTTTGCTTATTGGGCAAAAGCAAATCATTTGCCCCATCCAAAGACATGGGTTTATTACAATCATAAAGAAGCTTTAATTGCAACAAAAAAAATGAACCTTCCTTTGGTAGGAAAAATGAATATTGGAGCCTCTGGCAAGGGAGTAGAGATTCTTCATACAAAAAATCAACTAAAAAAATATATCAAGAAAGCTTTTAATGATGGCTTGGTTTCCAAAACTGGCCCTAAACTAAGACAAGGAAAACTAATACAGCGTGCTTGGCAAAAGTTAATACACCCAAAAGAATTAATCAATCTTCTAAAAACATACAAGGAAATCGCATCAGATTCTCAAAATGGATTTGTCATATTACAAGAATATATTAAACATAGTTATGAGTGGCGAGCTGTAAGAATTGGAAATTCATATTTCGCACATAAAAGAATAGTTTCTAATGAGAAAGCAAGCGGTGCTTTAATAAAAGAATATGTAACTCCACCAATTGAATTATTAAACTTCGTTCACTCAATTACAGAAAACTTTAAATTTAATAGTGTTGCAGTAGATGTTTTTGAGCCAGTCCGCGGCCAATATTTAATCAATGAAATGCAGTGTATTTTTGGTCAATCTGATCCATATCAAATGATTATTAATGAATCACCTGGAAAATATATACTAAAAAATGGTGAATGGGTTTTTATAAAAGGTAATTTTAATACCAATGCATCTTATGATTTAAGATTAAAAACGGCTATAGAAATTAATAATTTTTAATTATGAAGGTTCTTTTTGTTTGTAGTGGAAATTCTATAAATAGTATATCTCCAATTATTAAAAATCAAGGTATATCCTTAAAAAATGAAGGTATTGATATCACATATTTTACAATCATAGGTAAAGGATTAATTGGATACTTAAAGAATGTTAAAAGACTTAAGGATTTTCTTAATAAAAATAAGTATGATATTATTCACGCTCATTATTCTATGTCTGCTTTTGTAGCATCTTTGGCAGGTTCGAAACCCTTAGTCGTTTCTTTAATGGGAAGTGATGTGAAATCGGGTAAATTTTATAAGATATTTATATATTTATTTAATAAATGTTCTTGGTCTAAAACTATTGTAAAATCTGAAGATATGAAAATGTCGTTAGGCATTAAAGGAATCCAAGTTATACCTAATGGTGTTGATTTGGTTAAGTTTAAACCTCTTGATCAAATAGAATGCAAGAATAAATTAAAATGGAATTGTAATAAAAAACAAATTTTATTTGCATCTAACCCAAATAGATATGAAAAAAATTATCCTTTAGCAAAAAACTCATTTGCATTGCTAGATGACATTAATTACGAGTTAAAAGTATTAGAAAACATTTCTAACGATCTAATGCCATTATATTTTAATGCAGCTGATTTGGTTATATTAACTAGTTTGTGGGAAGGGAGTCCTAATGTTATAAAAGAAGCTATGGCATGTAATCGACCAATATTATCGACAAATGTTGGTGATATTTTTACGTTATTGAGTAACGTAGAAGGATGTAATATTATTGAAGCAAATGCTCAAGATATTGCAGATAAAATAAAAAATAATATAGAAAAATTTTCTATTTCAGATGGAAGAAAAAAAATTATATTATTAAAAATAGATAGCAAAAATATCGCTATAAAAATTATTAAATTGTATGAAATTTTAAAGTATGGAAAATAAAATTTGCTCAAAGTGTATTCTTGACTCAACAGTTCCTGAAATTTTTTTTGATGAAGACGGAGTGTGTAATTATTGTAAAATAAATGATGAAATAATGCAGGAATACCCAGACGGAAAGGAAGGGCAGGGATTATTATCAGAAACAGTTAAAAAAATAAAAAAACACGGAAAAGGAAAAAAATATGACTGTTTAATCGGTGTCAGTGGAGGCACAGATAGTACATATACACTGTATTTAATGAAAAAAATGGGACTGCGGCCTTTAGCTGTTCATTTCGATAATGGTTGGAACTCAGAAATTGCAGTGCATAATATAAAAAATGCAACCAATATACTTGATATTGACCTTTATACATTAGTTGCAGATTGGGAAGAGTTTAAAGATTTACAAGTAGCTTTTTTAAAATCCTCAACTCCAGATGCTGAAGTACCTACAGATTATGCAATTATTTCAGCATTATTGAAAGTAGCAGCAAAAGAAAAAATTAAATATATTATTGAAGGACAAGCTTCTAGGGCAGAGGGAACAACTCCTCTAGGTTGGACATATCACGATGGGCTTTACCTTAGAAGTGTACAAAGAAAATTTGGTAAGTTAAAGTCCAAGAGTTTCCCAATTTTATCTATGTTTTATTTGATTTACTATTTTTTTATAAAAAGAGTTAAGCTTGTTCGCCCTCTTGAGTTCATTGATTATAGTAAAGAAATGGCAAAAGAAGTCAATAAAAGTAAGCTAGGATGGAAAGATCCTGGTGGTCATCATCATGAATCGATTTTCACTAAATTTTTTCAATCTTTTTATTTACCAAATAAATTTAATATTGATAAGCGCAAAAGAGAATGTTCTGCTAAGATACGTTCCGGCTTAATGACTCGAGAAGAAGCTTTAAAAGAGGTTAGTATCCCATACCCAGTGGAGGAGGGTATAGTAGATTATGTAATTACTAAATTAGGCTTAAGTACTAAAGAATTTGATGAAATTATGAAAGCTCCAAATAAATCTTTTTTAAGTTATCCTACATATTTTCCATTAATACAATCATTAAGGTGGCTAATTAAAATAGCTTGTAAGCTTAATATTTTTCCTCATATATTTTATTTAAAATATGGCGTAAATCACACAAAAAGCATAAAAAATTACTGGGAAGAATTTAATCAAAATAAGTCATGATAGTAATTATTGATTATGGAATGGGAAATCTAGGTTCCGTATTAAAATCATTTAAAAAAGTATCTGATAATGTAATTATTAGTTCTTCAAAAGAAGAGATTGAGCGAGCAAAAAAACTAGTACTTCCAGGTGTTGGTCATTTTTCTAATGGAATGAAAAATCTTAAGGATCTAGACTTACTTGATTTATTGCATGAAAAAGTTATGATTAATAGAGTACCTATTTTAGGGATTTGCTTGGGAATGCAACTTTTCTCTAAGTTTTCTCATGAAGGTGAGGTGTCTGGTTTAGGTTGGTTTGATGCAGAAGTTGTCAGGTTTAATGTAAATGATAAGCTAAGGTTTAAAGTGCCTCACATGGGATGGAACTCAATTCAAATTGAAAAAGAAAACATATTGTTAGATGGTATCCTTCAATCTGAATTATTTTATTTTGTTCATACCTATCATATAAAATGTTTTGACAATAATGACATATTAGGTATTACAAATTATTCGTACGATTTTACCTCAATTATTCAGAAAGATAACATATTTGGAACTCAATTTCATCCTGAAAAAAGTCATGGGAAGGGACTTAAGATTATTAAGAATTTCGTTCATAAAATATAGAAATGTATAGACAAAGAGTTATACCAACATTATTATTAAGAAACTTAGGACTAGTAAAAAGTGTAAAGTTTAAAAAACATAGATATATAGGCGACCCAATTAATGCTGTGAAAATTTTTAACGATTTGAAAGCTGACGAACTTGTATTTTTAGACATAAACGCTAACAAGGAAAATAGAAAGGTTTCGTTAGAGTTTGTGAAAAAAGTAGGAGCTGAAGCTAATATGCCATTCAGTGTAGGGGGTGGGATAAAGACAATTTCTGATATTAAAGAGATCATTAATGCAGGTGCAGAGAAAGTTGTATTAAATACTTTTGCATTTGAAAACCCTCAGTTTGTTAAAGATGCTGTAAATGAGTTTGGTAGTTCAACAATAGTAGTATCTATAGATGTTAAGAAAAGAATATTCAAAGGACAGCAAGTTTATATACTAAGTGGAACTAAACCAACAGGAAAAGAACCGGTTACTTACGCGAAACAAATACAAGATTTGGGAGCTGGAGAAATAATATTAAATTCAATAGATAATGATGGTTTAATGAGTGGGTATGACATAGAGTTAATTAAAAAAGTTTCTAAAGAAGTTGAAATTCCTGTTGTGGCATTAGGAGGAGCTGGGACTCTGTCTGATATGTCGCTGGCTATAAATAAAGGATATGCCTCTGCAGTAGCTGCCGGTTCAATGTTTGTTTATCATGGGCCAAGAAAGGCTGTTTTAATAAATTATCCATCTAAGGATGAACTTTTTAATTTTTTAAATAAATGAATGTTTTAATAGCCCTAAGCCACCCTGCACATTACTACTTATTTAAATTCTTTTATAAAGATCTTAAATCTAAAGGAACTGATGTTCGATTTGTAGTTAGAGAAAAAGATATTTTAGAGAGTATATTAATTTCTGAAAAAATTGATTACATAAAAATTTGCAAAGAAGTTAAAAGAGGATCTAATAAATATTCTATTTTATTTGGGGCTATAAAAGAAATGTTAATTCAAGATTACAATTTGTGGAGGTATACCATAAAATGGAGACCTGATATCATGTTAGGTACTGATATATCCATTTCGCATGTTGGAAAACTTATGAGAATTCCTAATATTGTACTTAATGAAGATGATTATGAAATCAATAAACTTTTCTGTGTGGCTACTTATCCATTTACAAATCATATTCTCACCCCTAGAGTATGTAATGTAGGAAAATATACAGGTAAAAGAATTGCATATGATGGGTATCAAAAAATTGCTTATTTACATCCGAATTATTTTCGACCAAAAGAATCAGTGTTAAATAGTATAGGGTTAAATAAGGATGACCATTTTTATATTATTAGATTAGTAGCATTGAATGCAGTCCATGATGTAGAAAAAAATCATTCTGGTGTAAGTATATCTTTGTTGAAAAATATTATAAAAATATTATCATCTAAAGGGAAAGTATTTATTACCTCTGAGAAAGGTGTTTTATCAGAATTTAAAAAATATGAACTTAAGATTAAGCCTAATGAAATACATGATTTGATGTATTATGCTGATATGTTTATAAGTGATAGTCAAAGTATGACAGTAGAGTCTGCACTTATTGGTACTCCATCTATTAGATGTAGTAGTTTTGTGGGTAAAATTAACGTTTTAGAAGAGCTAGAACATACATATAAGTTAACTTTTGGAGTTAAGCCAGATAACCCAAAAGGTGTGATTTTAAAGATCGAAGAGCTGTTGCAGCTCTATAATTTGAAAGATGAATTTAGGGATAGAAGAGATAATATGTTAAAGGATAAGATAGATTTAACAGCTTTTTTATTGTGGATTGTAAACAATTACCCAAAAAGCATTAACGAAGTAAAGAATAAGTCAAACTACCAATCTAGTTTTAAATAATAAAACTAATTCTTCTTAAAAATATTGATATTTATGAAAATTATTACAATAATTGGGGCTAGACCACAAATAATAAAAGCCGCAGCAATTAGTAGGCAAATTTTAAATTATTACGCAAATCAAATCGAAGAAATCATAGTACATACAGGACAGCATTATGACCAGAACATGTCAGAAGTGTTTTTTGATGAACTAAATATTCCTAGACCAAACTATAATTTAGAGGTTGGCTCTAGTTCGCATGGCACTCAAACAGCTAGAATGATTGAGGGAATAGAAGAAATATTGGGTAAAGAAAATCCTGATTATATAGTATTATATGGAGATACCAATTCTACGATAGGAGGTGCAATTGCTGCATCTAAAATTAATGTTCCAATAGTTCATGTAGAAGCAGGTTTAAGGTCTTATAACAGAAAAATGCCTGAAGAAATTAATAGAATTGTCTGCGATCATTTATCAAGCTTTCTATTTTCACCAACAATCACAGGATATAATAATCTAATTAATGAAGGATTCAACTCTAACAAAAAACCTCCATATACACCAGATAATCCTGGTATTTTTCATTGTGGAGATATCATGTATGACAATTCATTATATTTTGCTGAGATAGCTTTTAAAAATTCCAAAATTCTAGAAAATCATTCATTAGATGTTAATAATTTTGTTTTAGCAACTATCCATAGAAATCATAATACAGATTATGAAGAAAATTTGGTTTCAATTTTTAAAGCTTTGATTAAGATTTCTAAGCATAGAAAAGTACTTTTGCCATTACACCCAAGAACAAAAAACAAATTAGAGAATATTAAAGATTCTTTATTTTATGATGAAATTTTTAATCAGGAAAACTTAATACTATTACCTCCAGTCTCTTTTTTAGATATGATTCAACTTGAAAAAAATGCTAAAATCGTTATCACTGATTCTGGAGGAGTTCAAAAAGAAGCTTATTTCTTTAACAAGCCTTGTGTTATTTTAAGACCAGAAACTGAATGGATTGAAATTTTAGATACTGGAATGGCTAAGTTGGTTTCTTCGAATTTTGATGATATTATAGAGGCATATAATAGCTTTGAGCATGTGAATGAAATGATATTTCCTAAGATTTTTGGAGATGGTAAAGCATCAAAGTTTATATGTGAAATTATTTTTTCTAATTTTAAATAAATCGATAGTTTATGTGTGGAATATTTGGAATTATTACAAAAGAAGAATCTAGTTATAGTAACAAGTTCTTAAAAAAATCTTTAAAGACATTAGCGAAATTATCAGAAACTAGAGGAAAAGATTCTTCAGGCTTGTGTAATTTAAACCATCAAAACAATAGTTTCGAGATTATTAAAGGACCCA
>Ga0115570_10002556_pt1 | contig 13862 bp, 15 predicted proteins | sample COGITO_mtgs_1205_3_FD_87294 | JGI IMG/M metagenome (GOLD analysis project Ga0115570, IMG submission 87294) | Pelagic marine microbial communities from North Sea - COGITO_mtgs_120524 | ecosystem: Environmental > Aquatic > Marine > Epipelagic | place: Germany:Helgoland, sampling site Kabeltonne... | reverse complement strand
TTCAAGGAGAAATAGGACCACAAGGACTTCAAGGAGAAATAGGACCACAAGGACTTCAAGGAGAAACAGGACAAGGTATTCAAGGAGAAATAGGACCACAAGGAGTTCAAGGAGAAACAGGAATACAAGGTATTCAAGGAGAAATAGGACCACAAGGAGTTCAAGGAGAAATAGGACCACAAGGAGTTCAAGGAGAAACAGGAATACAAGGTATTCAAGGAGAAATAGGACCACAAGGAGTTCAAGGAGTTCAAGGAGAAACAGGAATACAAGGTATTCAAGGAGAAACAGGTTCTTCTGATAATGAAATTACTTATCCATTAAGAAGTTCAAGTATGTTTAATATTGATGAAGTTATCACATCAGCAGATGGACGCGAAAGATTTCGTTTTATTAACAATGGCTCAACAGATATTTATGGCAAGCACATGCGAATGTTTGTAAATAATAGTCCACAATTGCTATTAAGTGCTGATAATTATGTATATTGTACTGCTCTCGGGTATTCGGGTCTTGTATCAAACAGATCCTACTGGGGCCACGACCCGTGGTTTTACACAAGTAGTTATAATTTCACAACATCATTTAAAAGTCAATCTAGTATACTAACAGGTACCTTTTTCATTACCAGTTCTGATGAAAGAATTAAAAAAGATATAACTGATTTAGATGATAGAGAATGTTTAAATAAATTATTGGCTTTAAAACCGAAAAAGTATAAATATAAAGATACCCATACGAGGGGTGATAATATGGCATATGGCTTTATAGCACAAGAGGTAGAAGAAGTAGTGCCAGATTTAGTAAAGACAACACCAGATGCTATACCTAATTTATATTACGAAGTTATATGTGATGAAGATATAATAACAATACCTGACGATAAAGACTATATCGGTATTGTAGGAACTAAATTAAGTATTAATGATTACCATGGTGCGGGTAATGAAGTAACTATAACAGAATATATTAATGATAAACAATTTAAAATTGATACAACTATATCAACTACTCAATGCTTTCTGGTCGGTGAATTTGTAAGCGATTTTAAGAAATTAAACAAATGTGGGATACATGCTCTTAGTGTATCATCAATACAAGAATTATATAAAATAATAATGCAACAACAAGAAAAAATAAATGAGTTAGAGGCAAAAATTAATATGCTTATTAATCATTTAAACTTATAATATAATTCATCAATCTAATAATTAACAATTTCTATCTTATTATTATATTCTTTATTTATATTTTCAAATTCATCAAAATATTTTAATTCTAATATTCTACCTCTCAAATAAAAACAATAAAAATAAATATTAATAGTAATAGTATTAGTATTAGTATTACATAATATTAATCAAAATTAAGAACACATTTTGTTTTAACTATTTCTTGGAATTTATTATAATTTTTTTTTGATTTTTTTGTGTTTTTATTCTGTTCTGTCATGGATTTATATATAATATCATAATTATTAATAATATATTCAAGTATATTATTATTTAATATCCATTTAAAAAAATTCAATTGTCCAATTGTTGTTTCAATAGAAATATTATCATTTATATAAAATGTTATACGCTGATGTCTTCTAAAAGTATCAAAATACAACTTAGTATATGATTTTAATTGTGCTCTATAATCTAGATAAATATTTATTTTTTTTATATTATTGTCATTAAAATTATCAGGCAATTGTTGAAATATTTCTATATTATTTGTCCAATAATATATATTATTATTTCTAGCATAATGTGTAACAAACCAGTCTATCAATCGCAAAGATAGTTTGTGTTTTCCATTTATAATATTATTGAATAAATCTTTATTTTCAATATTATTGTTATAATATTGATTTAATGAACTTAATAATAATTCCTGACAATTGTTTTTAGTCATTTAGTTTATATAATTAATATATCTTTAAGTAATTGTGCGTAAATAATTATATTATAATATTAATAAAAAAATTAGAATTATTCAGTATTTTGTACTGAACCAATACTATATAAACCATGTGTTTTTGGTTGTGGTACAATAGTACTTATACCCCAAGGACTTACGGGTATTTGTGGCGCTAATGGTTCATGTCTTAAATCTAAACTATTATTTCTACCAAGAGATGTATTAATACCTATATGATATCCTGCGGTTAAAAAGTTTTTATCGCCTATTTCACCAGAACTTATTGGATTAACTTTGGCCCATTTAGAATTTGCGTCTTGTGGTAATAAATCATCAGATGTTAATCTTTCTCGCGGGAAACAAGCAATATTATTTTCGTTATTAGAATTATTATCACTTTCTACATTATTATTTATTTCAACATTTTGTTGTTTTACAACCGGTTTATTATATGCATTTCCTAAAGGGTCCGCAGCTTCTATTTGATCATTATAAAATGGTGCTTTATTACCAATAGATTCATCTACAGAAAAGCTATTTTCTTCTTGTGCTTTTTGTGCTACAGAAGTTCTATTTCTAGTAGTTCTATCAGCGGCAATACTTTCTAAAACATTACCTTCTAGATTATATTGAGAAGCTGAATCTCCTATAAATTTTTCTACATTATCCATTTGACACTTAGAATTATATGTAACAAGTAATAATAATATTAATAAAAGGAATAAAGCAATTGAAAATGATATAACAATAGTATTATTAGCAGCCATACCTCAATATTTTTTATCTATCTATTATCATTAATAGATAAAATATTCTTAATATTATTTTTTAATATATTAATTTTTTGATTCCAAGATTTTTTATTTGTAGTTTTTTTAATTTCATTTAATAATTCTCTATTATTATTTTTAAATACTTCTATATTATTCATTCTTTTTGTATATTCTATCTTTTTATTATCTAGAAATTCTACAGTTTCATTAAAAGTATCTATCCATTCATTTTCTAATTCCTCATTATTTAATTCCATATCATTTATAATTGTATCTATAGATATTTTAGTTATTATCCATTTAATTTTTATAGATTTTTTTGATATATATATACCTAATATTTTTTCTTCTATTTCAATTTCTATATCGTTTTTTTTTAATTCAGATATAATATCATTATTTAAATCAACTATCTTATTATTTTTTATAATTATTGTATCATTATTTAATATAATGTCTATTGTACAAGTATGTGTACAGTAACTTTTAGAAAATAATTCATTTAATTCATTTTTAGTTAATTCATTATTAAACCATTTTTTATTTTTTTTACTATATATATTCAGTAATTTTTCATCTATATCAGTTAAATCATTAATATTATCAATATTATTTAAATATAATTGAATTATATAATAATCCCTATATTTTAATATATTTTTTATATTTATATTAGTTAATTTTAATGTTACTTCTTTATCTAATTCCGATATATATGTTTTTTTTTTAAGATATGGTGTTTTTAATATTATATTTTCGTTCATTATTATTTTAATTTATTCTGTTTATTAATAAGATATACCTTCAAATTATTATGACGCAAAATAATGAATTATATAAAAGTAATTTAAATTTTAAAAAAGATATTATAAATGATGATGGTGTAGATGACCTTTCATCTTTTATTATTGGTTACATTAAAGATGAAATTTCTAAACCGAATATTAAAACAGAAATCATTAAACCATTACTTATACACTTACTTTATTACATTATTCCTTTTATTATTGTATTCGTTTTAATAAATTTTATTACAACAATATTAGCAGTTTTTATAGCATTTCGTTTCAAAAAAAATTAATATTCCATTCCTTTTTTAAAATTTATATTTATAATTGAATTAGATATTAATTCATTATAATGATAGTTATCATAATTTTTTATTATAAACCATCCTCTTTCGTATGTTTCTTCTAATGTTTCGTATGGTTCTTTATCAATTATATATATCTCATTATTATATAATATATTTATTTTATTCATATTTTGTTATATATAAATATATAATCATTTTTTATATATTTATTATATTCTTTTTATCGAATAATATTTAATAAATATATATTTATTATTTTTAAATTAATTTTTATGCGAGAATTTCTTTATTTTTTTTTTAATTATTATTTATTAATGAGCGATATTGAAATTAAAAATTTAGAAAAACTTTTAGATTTTGATAATAATAATAAAAAATATATATTAGATAAATTCATTAACAATTATTTTGATAAATATAATAATGAATATAAAGATAGTTATATTGATGTTTCAAATGAAATATATAAAGATACAAATATATTAAAATGGTCTGAAAATATTCCTATTTTAGATGGTAGTAAGATATTATTAAATAATATTATAAAAAATCCAATTAATAACAAAGAATTATTAGTTAAAAGACAAAATTCTTATTTTTTAGATTACGACGATGATTCATTTGATATTTTAAAAGAATATGAAAATGATATATTATGGATTTACAAATTAAATGAAGAAATAAATAATGATAATGCTATAAATATATTATTCCCCACATCAATATTTTGGAAATTGATTAATGAATACGAATATCTATTAGATTCATATCATATTTATAGAATTTTATTTATACCTTTAAGTGCATTATTCTATCCATTAACAGCATTTTTTGCACCATATTATTATGTTAAAAAATATTTAAAATTTGATATTTCAGTTTACAGTTATTTTTCTGTAATAAAAAATTTCTTTTCTATTTTTTTTCAAAATACAGGTAATTTTAAATATAACATTTTCAAATTTATTGTTTTTTGTTTATACATTTTTCTTTATATATATAGTATATATCAAAATTTTGAATTTTCATATATGTTATATAAAACAAAAAAAGTTTTACATAAAAAAATGCAAGGTGTTATTAATTTTATAAATGAAAGTAATAAAATTATTAATTATTTTAATAATAATATTGATAATGTTAATAATCTTATTAGTTGTTATGTAACATCAGATATCAATTACAATATTATTAATATAACTAATACAATGACAAATATTTATAAATTTTGGAAAAATAAAAATAATATCAAAGAAATCATTGATAATTTATTAATTACAATATATACTTTAGATATAATTAATCAAATTAGTAAAACTAAATTTAATTTAAATTATTCATTTCCACAATATAATAACCAAATTACACAAATATGGAATATGAAAAATCCTTTATTATCTGATATGCAAATTTCAAATCCATTATCATTAAATAAAAATATAATTATAACTGGTCCTAATGCTGCTGGTAAAACTACTTATGTAAAATCATTATTATCTAATATTATATTATCACAAACTATTGGATTAACATATTCTAATAAATCATTAATCAAAATATATGATTGTATATATTCATTTATGAGAATTAATGATGAATTAGGATCAAAATCTTATTTTGAAGCAGAAGCAGAATTATGTGCTAAAATGATTAATAAATCTATTGATATTCAAAATTTAAATAAATCAGGTATATTTTTTATGGATGAACCAATGCATTCTACACCACCAATTGAAGGTATATCTACTGCATATGCTGTTTGTGAAAAAATTGGAACAAATTCAAATGTTGATTTATTAATAACTACACATTTTTTCAAATTAACAACACTTGAAAATACATATCCATATAATTTTATTAACCTATCTGTTAATGCAATACATAATGTAGATAATTCTTTTACATTTCCATATAAAATTAAAAAAGGTTCTTCTAACCAATGTATCGCTATAGAATTACTTGATAAAAAAAATTTTCCAGAAGATGTTATCAATAGTGCGAAAAATATTAAGAAAATAATTTGCAATAACTATTTAGATTAATAATTTTATGTTTAACTTTAAGTTGAATTTTAATTTAAATAACTTGTATTACTATATATTTATATTTTTTACATTAATTACTATACTAATATTACTTTACTTTTGGAGAAGATTGTATGCACTAAACAATTTAAATTCTAATTTAGAAAAAAAATATAATACATTAAAAAAAGAAAATAAAATATTAAAAGAAAATAAAGAAAATATTAACAATGATAACAATGATGATATTATGAATGAAGTTTTTTCTACAATTACAGAAAATTTTGCTAATATTACTGAAATTAATTTAGAAAAAAATAATAATAATATAATAGATGATAATGATGACCTAGGTATCAAAATAATAAAAGATAATATTACTGATAAAATAACTATTAATGATAATTCTTCACAAGTATTTGAAGAATTACCCTCAGAAATATCTTCTGAATTGCCTATTGAATTACCGGTTCAATTGTCTACAGAATTACCTGTTAAATTACCGGTTCAAAAACCTATTGAAAAACCTATTGAAAAACCTTCTTCACAACCTACCAATATTGAAATGCAACAAATGCAACAAATGCAACAAATGCAACAAATGCAACAAATGCAACAAATGCAAAAAATGCAACAAATACAAAAATATAAACAAGAACAAGAAAAGCAAGAATTTGAAAATACAAAAAAAACTGAAAATATAAAATTGAATAAAGAAACTACTGATTTAGATATATCAGATATTGTAGATACAATGACAAATGAAGATAATCAAAAAGATGATTCTATATCATTAGTATCTGATAATTCTAATAATTTTACAAAAACTAAATTATTAAAATTAAATGTAGATAAATTAAAAAATATATGTGAAACTAATAATTTATCAAACGAAGGCATAAAAGGAGTTTTAATTGATAGAATATTAGCTGCTGAATTATAAAATAAAAATATTCTTTATTAGTATTAGATAAGTTATATATATTATGTCTAGCAAAGAATATACGTGTCCTTTAAGAATGTCAGATGGTCGTTCGATGACAGATTATAGACCGAAATGTATTGTTAATTACGAATTAATGGAAACAATGGACGAAAAAAAAATTGTTAAGAGTAGTTATGAATCTAGAATGTATTTACAAAAGAATGCTGATGATATTATGAAAAAAGAATTTGAAAAATCTAAAAAAAATATTATACCATGTATAAAATGCAAAGATCCTCTTAATGATGTTATGATTATGCCCGAAAAATATTATGTTACTTGTGATTCTGTATCATGCACAAAAAAATTATTTAATGAAAATGGTTTAGGAACTGCAATTAAAAATACTATTCAAAATACGAATTAATTAATTTTTATAAATATTTTATATTATATAGAATATGAAGATAAATAATAAATATATATCAGCCGATATTACTATTGATAAAAATAAAATTGTGATTTCTGGTAAAAAAATATACAATAATACTATTAATATTATGGCAGCAAATCCACCTGATATATTGGGGAATTATAGCGGAACAAGTCTTCCTTTTCCAAGTACTAATATAGCGTTTGAAAAAACTAAAAATAAATTCAATATACAATCACAAAATATAAATATTGAATTAGAATATCCTAATAGTTATTATTGTATTTTAAATGGTAAAGATAAAATACCACCGACTATATATATAGGTGATGAAAATAATGATAATATTATAAGTTTTGCTTTAGAAGATAATTGTCCTTTAAAAACACTCATATCTAGAAATCATAATAATTTACCAGAATTTTATAATGATAAAAATCATGTATTACCAACTACAACGGCTTATAAATCAATGATGAATTATGCAAATTATAAATTTTTAAATAATAAAGGGTGAATATTAATTTGTTATTTTTCTTATCAATATATTTAATAATTTTTAATTATTAAAATCTTACTTTACTAATTGCTAGTACTCATCATCATGCGTACCAATTTCTTTTCTCATTTTCCCAATCTATCACTGCCAGCGCCGCGTCCAATTTCTTTTCTCATCTCTCAAATCTATCACTGCCCGCGCCGCTTCTCTCCTTTTGTCTAGTCTCACTCCCTGCGCCCGCACCCTATTTTCCTCTCTCTGCCATACAGGCAGCACCGCCGTTTCTCCTTCATCTGTGCGCGCAAATGGTCTTTCTTTGCCAATCCTTCGTGCCGTTTCTCTAGTAGCATATCTGTTAACATTATTATCACGCATCAGCGCATTTTGCACCTTTTGCACATTTTTATCCACATCATGCTTAAAACGATATGCATAATTAACAATATCATTAGGTATACGTTTAGAAGCATCTGAGATATCATTGATACTTTTATAAGCATTGTCTAGTATAGATATACCATTAATAAATCCACCTTTTTTTTTAATTATTTTTTTTGATTTAATAATTTTTTTATATTTTTTAAGATTTATCATATTATTTTTATATTTTATATATAATTTATTTGATTTACCTTTTTTGTAAATGTTGCGTGTTTTTTTATTTATTATTAATTTTTTATAAAATAAATATTTATTCATTCTATTTATTAGATATGTTTTTTAATTTATAAAAAAATAATAAAAGTTAATTTTTATTCATACTATATATAACATATTTTCTATCTTCAATTGATAATTGTTTAACATATTTTTTTATCCAATACATTACACCATCATATCTTATCATTATATTATTATTATTTAATACAAAATCTTTCATATAATTAAAATGTTTTTCTTTCTCTTTATTATTATTATTTTTATAATATAATAATACTAAAAACCATAGTATTTCCCAATCTGTATAATCAATTGTAATACGATTGCGATATTCTATTTTTTCTATTGTATTTACATAACTAATTAAATCATTCTGTAATTTTTTTGGTTGTGTATATAATATTTTTTTATAAATAATATCCTGAATATCATCTGGTAAATAATCCCATAACATCATTTGTAAATATAGATGAATTAATTAAATCATTTTTTATAAATACTTCTTATTTTTCAATATAAAAATTGATTTATTTATTTATAATATTATATATGACCAAAAATTTGATTATTGTTGAAAGTTATACAAAAACAAAAACTATTTCAAAATATTTAAATTCTACTTCTGATAATAAATATATTGTTACTTTTTCACAAGGACATTTTTGTGATTTACCTAAAAATGATTTAGGTATTAATACAGAAACATGGGAAGGTAATTACACAACAACAAAAAATAATATTAGTAATAATATCAAAAAATTAATAAAAGATATTGATACTATATATATTGCTTCTGATCCTGATATTGAAGGAGAAGCTATAGCATTTCATATATCAAAATTATTAAAAAATAAAAAATTTTATAGAATAAAATTTAATGAAATTACAAAAAATGCAATAACTAAAGCTATAAATAATCCTACAAATATAGATATGAATTTAGTGAATGCTCAAGAAACAAGAAGATTTTTAGATAGAATTGTAGGATTTAAATTATCTCCTATTTTATGGAATAAATTTAATGATAACACATTAAGTGTTGGTAGAGTACAAACAGTTGCATTATTATTGTGTATAAATCAATTAAATGAAATAAATAATCATCAAATAAATAACTTCTGGGAATTAAATGGTAAATTCAAATCAAATAATAATATTTTATTAGATTGTCAATCAATTAAGATTAATGATGAAAAAATAATTAATAATATTTTAAACAATTTAACACATGAAACAAATAAATTTCATATTAAATATGAAAAAAATAATATAAATGATTATCCACATCCACCATATACAACAACAACATTACAACAAGATGCTTATAATATATTTAAATTAGCATCAAAAAAAACAATGGAATTATCACAAAAATTATATGAATTAGGATATATTACTTATATGAGAACAGATTCCGTAAATATATCAAAAGATTTTAAATATAAATTAAAAGAATATATAGATAAGGAATATGGTAATCAATATCATTATTTTAGAAATTTTAAAAATAAAATTATAAATGCACAAGAAGCACATGAAGCAATAAGAATAACAAATCCAAATATAAAAAATCTAGAAAATAAAGATGACATTACAGAATATCATAATAAATTATATAATTTGATATGGAAAAGGACAATATCGTGTCAAATGAAAGAAGCTATATTTACAAATTTTGAAATAGATATTTGTTCAACTGATAAAGAAATCAGTGAATTTAAATTTAAAACAAATAAAAAATTTTTAACAGATATTGGATATTTAATAATATTTAACAAAGAAATTGAAAATTTTGAAGACTTTTTAGAAAATTTAAAAAATATAAAACCTATCGAGTTTTCATTTATTTCTGATATTAATAAACCAAAAACATTATATAATGAAGTATCATTAATAAAAAAATTAGAGAAAGAAGGTATTGGAAGACCTTCAACATATGCTACAATAATTGAAAAATTATTTTATAAAAAATATGTAATAAAAGGTTCAAATCCAAATTTCGAAGTTAATTTAAAAGATTATTTAAAAAAGATAAATAAAGAAATTATTGTTAAAAAAAAAATATTAAATACATCTGGTAAATCAAAAGATTTATTACTTCCAACTGAATTAGGAGTAAAATGTATTAATTATTTAGAAACAATTATACCCTTTTTATTGAATGCTGATTTTACTTCTCAAATGGAATCCGCTCTTGATAAAATATCAATTGGTGAATTGACAAAAATAACAACTTTAAATGAATTTTATAATAAAATTAAACCTATTATTCATAAATATACAACTAAATCTTATATTAATAATAAAAAAGATGGCATCATAAAAAGTAAATATGGTTATTGTTATTATCATGAAAAAGATAATAGATATTTAAATATAGAATCTTATTTAACATGGAAAAAAAAAAATGTAAATGATTTAAATGACATTGAAATAAAATTTTTAAAATCATTGCCTAAAAAAATAGATGAAAACAATGAATTACATTTGGGAAAATATGGTTTATATTTGAAAAATATTATTAATAATAATAATATTAAATTAGATAAAAAAAAATGGAATTCTTATATTAATTAATTTTATACATGTTTTCTGTTTTAATTGTATTAATTATTATTTCATCTTGATTAAAAATATCTATATATTTTTTACTTATACTTTTTAAATTTTTTATTACATTATTATCATTTTTACAATGATAAACAGATAAACTATATGTTAATTCTTTTTCTCCATTCCAATATCCTATATGTTTTGATGTTGTAAATGATTGAATTTTATCTTTAATATTAAAATTTATAAATGAATTCCAATCTTTTTTAGTTACATAGGATATTATATTATTTTTATTTATTTTAGTTCCAAAAAAACATGTTGTTTTATAAATTAACATAGATATAATAACTATTTTTTATATTATTCTAATATAAAAATAAGAATTATAATTTATAAATTATAAATTATAAATTATTTTCCACTTTGATATTTTTTTTTTTCTAAATTGTAAAATTTTTCCATTAAATTCGCTATTTTTGATAATGACTCGCCAACAGAAACTCCCTCACTATCATAAAATGATTCTTGAAATAGCGATGCTAATGCCATCATATTATTGTTAAATAATTCAATATCTTCATCTTCTTCCGAATCATCTGTATCATCTTCTTCGGAATCATCTTCTTCCGTATCATCTTCTTCGGAATCATCTTCTTCCGAATCATCTTCGTCAATTATAATTTCTTCTTCTTTTTTTTTCGATTTCTTTTTTTTATTTTTTTTACTTAAATTTGATACTAAATCTTTTAAATTATCCATTACATTATCATCATCTGACTTAATACTATTATCATCATCGACATCTGTATTGTTAACTACCTCGTCTTTTTTTCCCATTTATATTTTTAAAATACTAATTCTTTATATATTTTTATAACTATTTATAATATAGAGTAATAGTAATATAATGAATAATAAAAGATTATTAATATTTGGAATATTATTAGGTAGTTTTATAACATTATTTTTTGTAATATATTATAATTATACCTATAATTATGAAAACTTTTATGATAGCGATTTAACAGATAGTAATGATAGTACAAATGAACCTGATTTTTTTAAAGATATAATTATAGAATCACTACAAGAACAAGAACAAGAACAAGAACAAGAACAAGAACAACAACAAGAACAACAAAATGACGATACAATAAGTGCATCGTTATCACTTAATGATTCAAATGATGCATCAGTTCCAATAAATGAATGCTATTCTTTATTTGAATTAAATGATGAAAATAGTAGTTCTACATATGATAATTATCCATTAAAAGAAAATATTTTAATGCAAATTTCAACTGAAAAAGAAACAAATATTGATAATGCATCAAATAAATGGTACGACAATTTTAATTATAATTTTAAATCAAGTAATCATGATAATAATAAATTTTGGTTTGTTATAAGTAATAATATTAGTAAACTTACTAATAATAAATATGCGACGGGTGCACTATTAAAAGATATTCAATTAACTGGTCCTTCTTCTATGCAATTTGCAAATAATAATAATACTTTAAGTTTAGTTAAATTTACCATTGTTTTAACAGCAAAAATAAATAGTATGGATATTGGAGAAAAATATTGTTTGTTTAAAATGGCTTTACAAAAAGATGTTGATCATACTAAACATAGTGATATTATAGTATCGTATGGTGGGCATATTGTTTTAGTATTAACTAAAAAAAATTGTAATAATATTGCACTTAATATTTATTTTGCAGACAAAGAGTTTTACTGGGAAAATATACCAATTAATATCTTACAAAAAAATATTATTATTAGTTTATCATATTTACACAATGAAGGTATTAGTATATTAATTGATAATTTGCATAAACAATTCTTATTTGATAATTTAAACGAATATAAATTAGGATCAACTCCAATTATAATAAATGAAAATGGTAAACTTGATATGACATTATATAATTTTACATATTATAATATAAAATTAAGTAATACTGATATTAATTCGTTTATTAATATTAATAATCATCTACTTAACAATAAACATAAAATTAATGATAATTATGTATCACAAATAAAAGAACTTGAACTAACTGTTGATAATAAAAATTCAATTATTCAAAGTTTAGAAAATAGACTAGCTAATCACAACAATGATTTATAATATATAAGAGTTTTATTTTATGATTATTAATAATGACAATTAATGCTGCTATATTAATCTTAACACAAAATACAGTTGAAAGAAAAATTTATCTAAAAACTTCTTTGTATTTTTTATTCAAAAATTTTAATCATATGTATAAATATCCTATTATTATTTTACACGAAGGTGATTATAAAGAAAGAGATATTCAAGAAATTTTAGGAGGTATTAGAGGAGATTACAAAAATTTAGTTACTTTTAAAATAATTGATAAAGAAGATTTTGAATTACCTAATTATATTGATAAAGATAAACTTGAAAAATCAATTAATTCACAAATTGTTCCTTACTGGCGTAATACTAAATATAGATTAATGTGTAATTTCTGGTTAAATCATTTTACAAAATATTGTGATAATTATGATTATGTTATGAGATTAGATGATGATAGCATTATAGAAGAAACAATTAATCAAGATTTATTTAAATTATGTAAAGAAAAAGATACTATATATATGTCAAATATTGTTCATGTTGATTGTGGTATATGTAATTATGGTATGAAAGAATTATTTTTGGAATTATTTCCAGAAAAAAAAAATAAAATAGATGCATTATTTGTTAAAACAGATATTAATAAAAATAATACTTTTTATAATAAATTTGTAGATTTATATAAAATAATTAATGATAACAAAGAAATTACTGATAATATTGAAATTAATATGCCTATTATGTATTATAATAATTTTTTTATTACTAATACTGCTTTCTGGAAAAGAACTGATGTTATAAAAACTATTAATCATATTAATAAATCGGGAAATATATTTTATTACAGATACGGTGATGCTCCTTTACAAACTATA
>Ga0115570_10002549_pt1 | contig 13879 bp, 10 predicted proteins | sample COGITO_mtgs_1205_3_FD_87294 | JGI IMG/M metagenome (GOLD analysis project Ga0115570, IMG submission 87294) | Pelagic marine microbial communities from North Sea - COGITO_mtgs_120524 | ecosystem: Environmental > Aquatic > Marine > Epipelagic | place: Germany:Helgoland, sampling site Kabeltonne... | reverse complement strand
TCCTCATTGAAAACTGATAAAGGAGCTATTTTTGACAAAGAATATAATTTTATAGGAAAAGATATTGAGCCTATGATTACATATGGCACAAATCCTGGGATGGCAATACCTATTTCTAAATCCATCCCTTCTTCAGATACTTCAGACTCAAAAACTTCATACAGAAAAGCACTAAACTATATGGAGTTTAAAGAAGGAGATCAGATGATTGGTAAAAAAATTGATTATGTGTTTCTAGGAAGTTGCACAAATGGAAGAATTGAAGATTTTAGAGTTTTTGCTAATTTAATTAAGGGTAAAAAAAAATCAGATAATGTCGATGCTTGGCTTGTACCAGGCTCACATAAAGTACTTAAAAGCATAAAAGATGAAGGTATATTAGATGTTTTAACTGATTCAGGTTTTAAATTAAGAGAACCCGGTTGTTCTGCTTGTTTAGCAATGAATGATGATAAAATACCTAAGGGAAAATATGCAGTAAGTACAACCAATAGGAATTTTGAGGGTAGACAAGGTCCCGGTGCTAGAACTCTTCTAGCTAGCCCTTTAGTTGCAGCAGCTACTGCCATTACAGGAAAAATAACAGATCCAAGAGAAATTATTTAATATGGCTTACGATAAATTTGAAATACTAAAGAGTACTGGAGTTCCTTTGAACATAGATAATGTTGACACAGATCAAATAATCCCAGCAAGATTTTTAAAAGCAACTGAAAGAAAAGGTTTTGGCGATAATTTATTTAGAGATTGGAGATATAATTCTGATGGCTCCTCTATTGATTCATTCCCTCTAAATAATCAAAAGTATAATGGTAAAATATTAGTTGCTGGTAAGAATTTTGGATGTGGATCATCTAGAGAACATGCTGTTTGGGCAATATATGATTATGGTTTTAGAGCAGTGGTGTCGAGTTTTTTTGCTGATATATTTAAAAATAATTGTCTAAATATTGGAGTCCTTCCAATTCAAGTTTCTGACTCTTTCTTATCAGAAATTTTTTCTCAAATAGATAATGACTCAGAAAGTCTATTTGAAGTCAATCTTGAAAATCAAGAGTTTATAATTAAAAAATTAGACAAGAAAGAAGTGTTTAATATAAGTCTTTATAAAAAAGGTAATATGTCTAATGGGTATGATGATATTGATTATTTATTAAATAAAAAGGAAGAAATTTCTAGATTTGCCAATAAATTTATTTTTTAATGACTCGCTCAATAGAAATAATGGACACAACTCTAAGAGATGGTGAGCAAACATCTGGAGTTTCTTATTCCCCTAAAGAAAAGCTAACAATTGCTAAACTATTAATAGAAGAATTGAAAATTGATAGGATTGAAGTTGCGTCTGCAAGAGTTTCTGATGGTGAGCTCAATTCTGTTAAAGGAATAACTGCCTGGGCAAAAGAAAATAATCATCTTCAAAGAATTGAAGTTTTAACTTTTATTGATAATAACAAATCCATAGAATGGTTGATTAAATCTGGTTGTAAAGTTCAAAATTTACTTACAAAAGGGTCTCTAAATCACCTGGAACATCAATTAAAAAAAACACCAACAGAACACTTTGAAGATATTTCAAAAATAATTCAAAATGCTGAAAAAAATTCAATCGAAACTAATATTTATCTTGAGGATTGGAGTAATGGTATGAAAAATAGTAAAGAATATGTTATTGAATTTTTAAGCTTCTTATATGAACAGAAAATAAAGAGAATACTTTTACCTGACACGCTTGGTATATTGACACACACAGAAACTTATGAATTTATTAAAGAAGTAAAATCAAAATTTCCTAATTTTCATATCGACTTTCATGGTCATAATGACTATGATCTTAGTGTAGCTAATTCAATGGAAGCAATTAAAGCAGGTTGTAATGGATTACATTTAACTATAAACGGGATGGGTGAAAGAGCAGGAAACACACCCCTTTCAAGTGCAGTAGCAGCTATTAAAGATTTTTTACCAAATATTAAAATTAATGTAGATGAAAAAAGTTTATTTAAAGCAAGTAAACTAATTTCAACTTTTTCAGGTCAAACAGTTTCTTCTAATAAACCAATTGTCGGAGAAAATGTTTTTACGCAAACTGCTGGAGTGCATGCTGATGGAGATAATAAAAAAAATCTTTACTATAATAACTTAAATCCTATCAGATTTGGAAGAAAAAGAAAATATGCTCTTGGTAAAACATCTGGAAAAGCAAATATCAAAAAAAATTTAGATGAACTTGGCATTAAACTAAATGAAGAAGAATTAGGAATTATTACATCTAAAGTTATTGAACTTGGTGATAAAAAAGAGAAGGTTACAATTGAAGATTTGCCATATATAATAAGTGATATTCTAGATTATCCTACAAAGAAAAAAAATATATTAATTGAGTCTTATGTTTTAACTCATGCTAAAACGCTTAGACCTTCTGCATCATTATCATTAATAATAAATGGTAAATTATTCCAAGAAAGTTGCTCAGGTGATGGTCAATTTGATGCTTTTATGAATGCATTAAAAAAAATATATTCTAATCAAAAAAAAGAACTTCCAAAATTAATAGACTATGCTGTTAGAATTCCTCCAGGAAGTGATTCTGATGCATTTTGTGAAACTACAATTACATGGGACACTGGATTAAAAAAATTTAAGACAAGAGGACTAGATACAGATCAAACAGTTTCTGCAATTAAGGCAACTGAAAGAATGTTAAACACTTAAAATATGAAATTAAAAATAGCTATACTCCCTGGTGATGGAATTGGACCAGAGGTTACAAATGAATCAATAAAAGTTCTTAATTGTATTGCCAAAAAATTTAATCATGATGTTGAAATGAGTACTGGATTAGTTGGAGCTATTGCAATAGATCAATACAATGACCCTTATCCTGACGAAACACATAAATTATGTTCTGAATCAGATGCAATTTTATTTGGCGCTATTGGTGATCCAAAGTATGATAATGATCCAAAAGCAAAAATAAGACCTGAACAAGGTCTACTTAAATTAAGAAAAAAATTAGGCCTTTACGCAAATTTAAGACCTACCAAAGTTTTTGATTCACTTCTAGAAATGTCACCAATCAAGGAAGATAGAATAGCTGGAACCGATATACTTTTTGTTAGGGAGCTAACTGGTGGAATTTATTTTGGTGAAAGAGGTAGAAAAAATGATGATAACTTTGCATTTGACACATGCCAATATTCAAGAGATGAAATTGTTAGAATTGCTAAAATGGGATTTGAATATGCAGAAAAAAGATCTAAGAAACTCTGTAGTGTGGATAAAGCGAATATTCTTGAAACCTCTAGACTTTGGAGAGAAACAGTTCAAAGCATGGAAAAAGATTACCCTAATGTAAAAGTTTCATATGAATTTGTTGATGCTGTTGCAATGAGATTAATTCAATGGCCTAGCTCATACGACGTTTTAATAACATCAAATCTATTTGGAGATATTTTGACTGATGAAGCATCTGTAATTTCTGGTTCAATGGGCTTGATCCCTTCTGCTTCTGTTGGAATAGATAACGCCTTATATGAACCTATTCATGGTTCTTATCCTGAAGCTACAGGTAAAAAGATAGCAAATCCACTAGCTTCAATTCTATCACTTTCTATGATGCTAGATTATACTTTTAATTTAAAAAATGAGGTAAACATTATAAATAAAGCAGTTGAAAGTTCACTTATTAATGGTTATACTACTCCAGATCTTAGCAATAATCAAGAGTCTTATTCTACTAATCAAGTAGGAGACTATATAGTGAATTTTATCGAAAAAAATTAAAGAATATAATCTGTTGAAATAAAGTTAGAATCATTAGAATCTAATAATTTTTTTAGTATTCTATTATTATGAACATTATCCTTAGAAGCTACAAATGTTCTTATAGAGAAAGCTCTTAAAGCATCATGAACACTTAAAGTACTAACAGCAGAATTTTTTCTACCAGTAAAAGGATAAATGTCTGGACCTCTTTGACAAGAGCTGTTGAGATTTACTCTACAAACTAAGTTAGCAAGTGTATCTATCAATGGACCTATTTTTTTTGTGTCACTTCCAAAAAGACTTACCTGTTGGCCATATTCAGAATTTGCCATATCATCTAAGGGCTTATCTATATTTTTAAAAGGAATAATTGGAACCACAGGACCAAATTGTTCTTCTTCAAATACTTTCATAGAATTATCAACTGGGTATAAAACAGCAGGATAGCAATAGTTATTTGTTAATTCACCTCCTTTTTTATTTATAACTGATGCACCTTTAGAGACAGCATCTGCAATCAAATCCTTAATATATTGAGGTTTAGAAGGTTCTGGAAGAGGAGTAAGAAAAGCATCTTTATCCCATGGCATTCCAAATTTAAGATTGTCAACAGCCTCAGAAAATCTTTTATTAAACTCTTCAGCAATTGATTCATGAACATAAAGCACTTTCAAAGCTGTACACCTTTGACCATTATAAGAAAGAGATCCAGAAATACATTCTTGAATGGTTAAATTCATATCAGCATCTGGCAATATAATTGCAGGATTTTTAGCTTCTAACCCTAAAACTAATCTTAACCTATTCTTGTTTGGGTGTTGATCTTGTAATGCAACAGCAGATGAACTATGACCTATTAATGCTAAAACATCTACATACCCTGTTTGCATGATTGGAGGGCAGATTTTTCTACCTCTACCAAATAAAATATTTACAACTCCAGGAGGAAAACACTCCTTAAATGCCTTCAAAAGTGGAGCAATTAAAAGAACACCATGTTTAGCAGGTTTAAATATTGTAGTATTACCCATTAAAATTGCAGGAATCAAGAGACAGAAAGTTTCATTTAGAGGATAATTATATGGTCCTAGACACAAAACTACACCTAATGGGCCTCTTCTAATATGAGCATTAATTCCTGAATCTTTTTCAAACCTTGAAGACGATCTGTCTATATTTTTATACTCATCAATTGTGTCGTAAATATACTTTACTGTACGATCAAATTCCTTTTCTGAGTCATTTTTATTCTTACCTATCTCCCACATTAAAAGGTTAACAATTAAATCTCTATGGTCAATCATTTTATCAGCAAATCTTTTCATGCACTTTAGCCTATCTCTAACCTTCATAGTTGGCCATTTACCTTGTCCTCGACCAAAAGCATTTTTTGCTGATTCTAAGGCTTCTAACGCAGACTCTGAATCCATATCAGGAATTGAACCAAGTAGAGTTGGGGAATATGGAGTATCAGGATTAGAGTCAATAGTTGAGAAAACATCTGATGTTACACCATTCCATTTCTTTATCTCACCATTTACTAAGTATTCTCTGCAATGTAATTGATCTATTTTAAAGCTTGTCATAAACTTATTATTTATATTAAAAGTCGTAATGTTTCTGGTTTGTCGTTTAAATATTCTCCAAAGAAACCATTTTCTTTCATTTTCTTTGTCAAGTCATTTAAATCTTTAGAAAACTTTAACTCTATTCCAACTATAGCTGAAGTATATTCTCTATTATTCTTTTTTACATATTCAAAGAATGTAATATCATCATTTTCCCCAAGAACATTATTTACAAATTCTTTTAAGGCTCCCGATCTTTGAGGAAATTTAACAATAAAATAATGCTTTAATTTTGAGAAAAGTAAAGCTCTTTCTTTTATTTCACTCATTCTGATTATATCATTATTACCTCCACAAATTATTATACCTACATTTTTATTAATAAATTTTTTGTGATACATTTCAAACGCAGATATACCTATTGCTCCTGCAGGCTCGACAACAATTCCATCTTTATTATATAAGTCTAAAATAGTTTGGCAAATTTTACCTTCAGGTACAACAAGTAAATCATCTAAGTGTTCTTTACAAATTTCAAAAGGTATCTTTCCAATTTTTTTTATGGATACACCATCTACAAAGTTATCTATTTTATCAAGTTCAATTATTTTTTTTTGTTCAAGTGATTTCATCATAGCAGGAGCTCCTTCTGCTTCTACTCCAATAATTTTGGTTTTAGGTGATAACTTATTAAAAACAGTTATAATCCCAGAAATCAAACCACCACCACCAATTGGAATAATTAGGTAATCAAAATGTTTATCAATTTGGTCTAAAATCTCTAAAGCAATAGTACCTTGACCTTCGATAACAGTATTGTCATCAAAAGGATGAATAAAAATTGTATTTTCATTAATCTGTTTTTGAGCCTCTTTTTGAGCATCATCAAAACTATCACCTATTAGAACAATTTTTATATAATCTCCACCAAACATTCTAACTCTATCTACTTTCTGTTTTGAAGTAGTTTCTGGCATATAAACTGTTCCAAATATTTTAAGTTTTTTACAAGAATATGCAAAACCTTGGGCATGATTACCTGCACTTGCACAAATAATTTGCTTATTTTGAGTATTATTGAGATTGAGTGATTTTATTTTATTGAATGCACCTCTAATTTTAAAAGATCTAACTTTTTGAACATCTTCTCTTTTAAAAAACACTCTTGAGTTAAACTCATTGGATAACCTCTCACTTAATTCTAACGGAGTAACTATGGATACATCTTTTAGATTATCCGATGCATTTCTTACACCATTTAAATTAGGTAGTTGCATTTATCATAATGCTTTTTTCATTGAAGTCATATGTTGCCTTAGTTCATCACCTATAATTTCAATAGAATGGAATCTTATAGAATCATTAATTTCAATTAATTTTTTATTATCAACTGAGTTGGAATTTTTAGAAAAGGTATTGGATCCTATCACATCAATATCAATATTTTCAAAGAAGCTTGACAATAGATTAATTGCTTCATTATTAAATAAATAACATCCATATTCTGCAGTATCAGAAATAATACTATTCATTTCATAAAGTTTTTTACGAGATATTAAATTAGCAATTAAAGGAAGTTCATGAAGAGATTCATAGTAAGCAGATTCTTCTTTTATTCCAGCTTCAACCATTGTTTCAAATGCTAATTCAACTCCTGCTTTTACAAAAGCAATCATTAAGATTCCATTGTCAAAATAATCTTGTTCTGAAATTTCTTGATCAGTTGGAGTTGTTTTTTCAAAAGCAGTTTGACTAGTTTTCTCTCTCCAATCTAGAAGTTCTTTATCATCATTATCCCAATCTTTCATCATAGTTTCAGAAAAGTTACCAGATAAAATATCATCCATATGCTTTATAAATAATGGGGACAGAATAAATTTTAGTTCTTCAGACAATTCATAAGCTTTTATTTTTGCTGGATTTGACAATCTATCCATCATATTTGTGATTCCTCCATGTTTAAGTGACTCAGTAATTGTCTCCCAACCATGTTGAATAAGTTTAGATGCAAATGCTGGATCTACTCCCAACTCAATCATTCTATTAAAAGAAAGTATTGAACCTGTCTGAAGCATACCACAAAGAATTGTTTGCTCTCCCATTAAATCAGATTTCACTTCTGCAACAAAAGAAGATTCAAGTACACCTGCAGTATGAGATCCAAGAGAAACTGCATAAGCTTTTGCAGAATCAAAACCTATATTATTTATATCATTTTCTGGATGAACTGCAATTAAAGTTGGAACACCAAAACCTCTTAAGTACTCTTCTCTTACTTCTGATCCAGGAGATTTAGGCGCAACCATTATTACTGTTATATCTGGCCTGACTTTAACACCCTCTTCAACAATATTAAAGCCATGAGAATAAGATAAAATTGAATTTTTTTTCATTAATGGCATTAACTGTTTAACAACAGGAGTATGATTTTTATCAGGAGTTAAATTAATGACTAAGTCTGATTTTGGGATTATTTCATCAAAGTTACCAACTGAAAAACCATTTGATGATGCATTTAAAAATGATTGTCTTTTTGAATCTATCGATGATTGTCTTAACACGAATGAAATATCAAGGCCAGAATCTCTCATATTTAATCCTTGATGCAAGCCTTGTGCTCCACAGCCAACAATTGCAATTTTTTTATCTTTTAAAAATTCTACTCCGTCTGCAAATTCTTCAGAATCCATAAATCTACATCTACCTAGCTGCATTAATTTTTCTCTAAATGATAAGCTATTAAAATAATTTTTCATTGTTTTTATTTTTGATTTTTAAAAGTATTCAAAATTTCTGATATACCCATTTTTTCTTTTGAAACCGCAATTCTTCCAGATCTTGTAAATTGAAGAAGACCATATTCTGATAAATCTTTGTAAAGTTTTTCTGTATCATCTCTAAAACCAGTTTTTTCTATAACAAAAAAGTCAGGATTAACAGTTACAATTCTTGCATTAGATTCTTTAATTACATTCTGAATATGTCTTTCTTCAAAAAGAGATGATGATTTCATTTTATAAAGAGCTGACTCTTGAAAAATTGTTTCATTATCAGTATGATAAAAAACTCTAATAACTTCAACTTGTTTTTCAATCTGCTTAGCTACTTTCTCAACACCCTCTTTAGTCATCTTTACAACTATTATAAACCTATAAACATCTTTTATCTCGCATTCAGAAGTAGTAAAACTTTCAATATTTATGTGACGTTTTAAAAAAATTGCAGAAAGTCTGTGTAATAGACCAACGTTGTTTTCAGTATAAACTGAGATTGTATAATTTATTTTATTTTCCATTTTAACTTAATCTTACATCAGAAACCGATGCACCTGATGGTATCATCGGAAAAACATTATTTTCTTTTTCTACGCATATCTCCAAAACATACGGCTTCTTCGATTTAATCATTCTTTCAACTGCAGGCTTTAAATCTTTCCTATCCTTTACTCTCTCAGAATCTAAATAATAACCTTTGGCAATAGCTACAAAATCTGGATTCACCATTTCAGTTGAAGCATATCTTTTATCAAAAAATAATTGTTGCCATTGACGAACCATTCCTAAAAAATCATTATTTAACACAACTATTTTAACTGGAATTTGTAATTGAAAAATTGTGCCTAATTCTTGAATAGTCATTTGATAACCACCATCACCAATTACAGCAACTACTTCTCTTTTAAATGCTCCCATTTTTGCTCCCATTGCAGCAGGAAGAGCAAATCCCATTGTACCTAGACCACCTGATGTAATATTACTTTTAGATTGAATAAAGTTAGCATACCTACATGCAACCATTTGATGTTGACCTACATCAGTAACAATAATAGCATCTCCTTTAGTGTATTCATTAATAGCAATTATTGATTCACCCATAGTTAGCCCATCTTTGACTGGGTTTAAATCAGAATTAATAACTTTTTCAAATTCAATTTTCATTAAATCATCAAACCTACTAATCCATTCGTCATGTATTTTCTTTTGTATTTTTTTGGTAATAAGCTTTAGAGATTCTTTACAGTCTCCAATTACTGGAACATCTACATTAATATTCTTATTTATCTCTGCTGGATCGATATCAAGATGGATTATTTTTGCTTGTGATGCATAAGTTTTAGGATCACCAGTTACTCTATCATCGAACCTCATTCCAACAGCAATAAGCAAATCACACTCATTAGTTAAAATATTAGGGCCATAATTCCCATGCATTCCAACCATTCCAACATTTAATTCATGGGAAGTTGGAAGTGCAGATAAGCCAAGAATTGTCCATGCTGCAGGGATTCCACTTTTTTCAACAAAGTCTTTAAATTCAGTTTCTGCATTTCCTAGAATTACACCTTGTCCCCATACAATAAAAGGTTTTTTCGCTTTGTTAATTAACTCAACTGCATTTTCTATAGATGTATTATTAATAGTAGGAAATGGATTATAGCTTCTTATACCCTTACATTTAGAATATTTATAGTCAAATAATTCAAATTGAGCATCTTTAGTTATGTCTATCAAAACAGGACCCGGTCTTCCTGATCTAGCAATATAAAAAGCTTTTGCAAAAATTTCAGGAATTTCAGCTGCTTTTGTTATTTGATAATTCCATTTAGTAACAGGCATTGAAATTCCAATAATATCTGTTTCTTGAAATGCGTCAGAGCCTAAAAGATGTGAAGCTACTTGACCTGTTATACAAACAATTGGAGTTGAGTCAATTTGTGCATCTGCAATACCAGTAACTAAATTAGTTGCACCTGGTCCAGATGTTGCGATTGCAACACCAACTTTTCCTGAAGATCTTGCATATCCCTGCGCTGCATGAACTGCTCCCTGCTCGTGTCTTGCCAAAACATGTTTTAACTTATCTTGAAACTTATAGAATTCATCATAAACAGGCATTATAGCTCCTCCTGGGTAACCCCAGACCAAATCAACACCCTCATTTAATAAAGAATGAACTACGGCTTCAGCTCCACTTATATTTTTATTTTTCATATCACTTATTCATCTGTAACACATCCATTTGATGCATTCGAAACTGATTTAACATATTTATATAAAATTCCTTTATCAATTTTTGGTTCTGGTTGAGTCCAGTTTTTAATTCTATTTTTTATTTCATTATCTGAAACATCAACATCTATTAAATTTTTCTCAGAATCAATTGTAATAATATCTCCATTTTGAATAATTGCTAGAACCCCACCTTCATATGCCTCTGGGACAATATGACCTACAACAAATCCATGAGTTCCTCCCGAGAATCTTCCATCAGTAATCAAGGCTACATCTTTTCCAAGTCCTGCTCCCATTATTGCAGAAGTAGGTTTAAGCATTTCTGGCATTCCAGGACCACCTTTTGGTCCCTCATATCTTATTACAACAACTTCTCCTTTATTGACTTTAGATTGTTTTATAGCCTCAAGACACTCAAATTCGCCATTAAATACCTTAGCTGGGCCTGTAAATTTTAAACCTTCTTTACCTGTAATTTTTGCAACACATCCATGTTCAGCAAGATTTCCTTTGAGGATTTGTATATGACCTGTTTTTTTGATGGGATTTGAAATAGGAAAAATAATATCATTAGAGCTCATGTCTGGTGACTCAATTTCTGATAAATTTTCTTCAAGAGTTTTACCTGTTACTGTCATGCAATCTCCATGTAACATTTTATTTTCTAGCATATATTTTAAAACTGAAGGTACTCCACCTATTTTGTGTAAATCCTTCATTAAATATTTACCACTTGGCTTAAGGTTAGCTAAGAAGGGAGTCGAGTCACTTATTTCCTGAAAATAATCTATTGTTAAACTCAGATTAGCCGCTCTTGAAATAGCTAAAAAATGAAGAACTGCATTAGTTGACCCACCAAGAACTGTGATCAATCTTAAAGCATTTTCAAGAGATTTCTTAGTAACTATATCAGAGGGCTTAATATCTTTTTCTATGAGTAATTTCATTGCAGAACCAATTTGATTACACTCACTAATTTTATCATCACTTATAGCAGGATTAGAAGAGTTGTAAGGAAGAGACATACCTAAAGCTTCAATTGCAGAAGCCATAGTGTTAGCAGTGTACATACCTCCACATGCTCCAGCTCCAGGACAAGCATTTTTAATTACATTTTTATATTCATTTTCATCAATCTTTCCAGAAACTTTTTCACCCCAGGCCTCAAAAGCTGATACTACATCTAGCTCTTTATTATTATAACAACCTGAATCTATTGTACCTCCATAAACAAGTAAACTAGGCCTATTTAATCTAAGCATTGCCATTAAGGCGCCTGGCATATTTTTATCACAACCAACAACTGTAACCAAACCATCATACGACATAGCTTGAACAACAGTTTCCATTGAATCAGCTATAATATCTCTAGAAGGTAAAGAATATCTCATGCCTAAAGTTCCCATTGATATTCCATCACTAACTCCAATAGTATTAAATATTAAACCAACATAATTTGAGTTTACTATACTCTCTCTTATTTTTACAGATAAGTCATTTAAATGCATGTTACATGGATTACCTTCATACCCTGTACTAGCTACACCAATAAAAGGTTTATCAAAGTCCTCTTCAGATAAACCAATAGCGTGAAGCATTGCTTGAGCAGCAGGCTGAGAATCATCCTTTGTTACTATTCGACTATATTTATTTAACATACAAAATAAATCTTTTCCTTAAAATTATTACCCTGTTACTTTAATTCTTAATGAATCTGTAAGCTATGACTACGTTCAAACAAATGAATTTATATTTAAAATACTGGTAATGAGATATTTAAACTAATAAATATATTACACCCAAACTTCTCTCATCTGTATTGAATTTAAATAATTAAATTTAACACGTAATGGACAACAAAGAAATCGATATTATACTTAATTCCCAAAAAGAATCTAATAAAACCAATTCTAATTCTGTTAACTACAGAATTCAGATTTTGAATTCCCTTCTTAAAGAAATTATCAAAACAGAAGACAAAATCTATGAAGCTCTAAAAAAAGATCTTAATAAACATGAATTTGAATCATTTTTATCTGAAGTTCTTCTTGTTAAAAGAGAAATTAAATTATTCACAAGAAAATTAAAGAAATGGTCAAAAAAGAAAAAAGTTAATGGATCTATATTTAACTTCCCATCATCAGATTATCTTTTACCAGAACCTTATGGTCAAGTACTTATTATAACCCCATGGAATTATCCATTTCAGTTATCACTAACTCCACTAATTGGTGCAGTTGGAGCAGGAAATTCAGTTATAATAAAACCATCTGAATTAGCTCCAAACACATCTTCAGTACTTAAAGAATTGATCTGTAGTGTCTTTCCTCAAAATTTAGTTTCTGTTATTGAAGGAGATGCTGAAACTGCTAAATATCTTCTTGATAAAAAATGGGATTATATATTATTTACCGGAAGTACAAAAATTGGAAAAATTGTAGCTGAGAAGGCTGCAAAACACTTAACCCCCACTACATTAGAACTTGGAGGGAAAAGCCCATGTATAGTTGATAGTAATATAGATTTGGATAAAACAGCTAAAAGGATAGTTTCAGGTAAATTTGTTAATTGTGGTCAAACTTGTATTGCCCCAGATTATGTTCTCGTTAACACTCATGTTAAAAGTGAACTGATTTCAATGCTCAAAAAAAATATAATTTTAACTTTTGGAAACACTCCTCATGATTCTGATAGTTATGGAAGGATTATTAATAAAGCAAACCTATTAAGGCTTAAAGAAAATCTTAATAATCAAGATATTGAATTTGGCGGGGGAATTGATGAAAATAACCTTTATATCGAGCCTACATTAGTGATTGATCCTGATATAAATTCAGAAATCATGAAAGAAGAAATTTTTGGCCCAATTTTACCAATTATATCTTATGAAAATGAAAATGATTTAAATAAAATACTAAACTTAAATCCAACTCCACTCGCATTCTATATATTTTCAAATAATCAAAAATTTATTGATAAATTAATTGACTCTAATAAGTTTGGAGGATGTGTAGTAAATGATACTCTAATACATTATGTGAATTCAAATCTGCCATTTGGTGGTATTGGAGAAAGCGGAATGGGTGCATACAGAGGGAAATTTAGTTTTGACACTTTTAGTCACTATAAACCTGTTCTTAAGAAAAAATCAATGATTGATATTCCATTTAGATATGGACCCTACCCTAACTCATTTAAATTAATTAAGAAATTATTGGAGAAACTATAAAATGGAGAAGACTGTAAGTGAGGCCATAAAATATAGAAGATCTGTCAGAAAGTTTGATCCTAATAAAGAATTAAACTCAGATATTGTAAAAAAATGCATTGAAAATGGGGTATTAGCTCCTACTAGTAGCAATCTTCAACTTTGGGAGTTTTATCATATTACTAACAAAGAATTATTAAATAAGATTTCAAAAATATGCTTTAATCAACCTGCCGCTTCAACAGCAAAGCAAATTGTAATTACTGTGGTTAGGAAAGATTTGTGGAAAATAAGAGCTTCTCAAAATATTGATTTTTTTAATT
>Ga0115570_10002542_pt1 | contig 13894 bp, 16 predicted proteins | sample COGITO_mtgs_1205_3_FD_87294 | JGI IMG/M metagenome (GOLD analysis project Ga0115570, IMG submission 87294) | Pelagic marine microbial communities from North Sea - COGITO_mtgs_120524 | ecosystem: Environmental > Aquatic > Marine > Epipelagic | place: Germany:Helgoland, sampling site Kabeltonne... | reverse complement strand
GAGAAATTGGGGTGAGTGGTCAACAATAGAAGAACCTAAACGAGTTCTCAAACCTGGCATAGACCAAATCGCAAATCTAATCAACAACCTTAAAACAAATCCAGATTCAAGACGATTAATGGTGAATGCTTGGAACGTTGGAGAATTAGACCAAATGACACTTCCACCATGCCATTATGGATTTCAAGTTTATACAAGAGAGTTGAGTGAAAGTGAAAGATTTAATTGGTATGGAAACAAGATAGGTTCTCACATGCATCATGACCATATTGTTCAGGAGATGAATGAAAATAATGTTCCAACCAGAGCAATCTCTCTAATGTGGAATCAGCGTTCAGCAGATACATTCTTAGGATTGCCATTCAACATTGCATCTTATGGACTCTTATTAACTATGTTAGCCGATGAAGTGAATATGATACCTGATGAATTAATCGGAAATCTTGGTGATGTTCATTTATATTCAAATCATATTGAACAAGCTAAAGAACAGATCACAAGAGAATGTTATCCTTTACCAGAAGTTCAAATTCAGGATGGAATCTATTCAAATATGCCAGGTGATATTAAATTAGTAAACTATCAATCACATCCAACAATCAAAGCCATACTAAGCAATTAAAAAGCCTAATGTTACCTTAATGTAAACAAAATGTTACCTTAACATATAATATATAATAAAAGCAAAACGCTTAACTAAAAATATTATATATTATGAAAAGATTGATTTTAATAGCGCTATTTGCACTTACTACAATAACACTAAAAGCGCAGGAGCTTTCATTTGAAACTCCAGTTCACACTGAAAACAATATAAGATATGAACTCATTGAATGTACCGACTTCGATACTTTAATTTTAGTTCAATTTTTGAATGGTGAAAGAGTAGAACAGGAAGGGTACTATAGAAATGGTAAAACGGATGGACTATGGAAAATGTACAGCACATATGACAATTCTAACGGAGTGATAACTTCAACGATGTTATTTAAAATGGGAAAAAAGGTTAGATTAGATCTTATTAAAGAGGGTGAAACAATCACAATATTCTATGAGAATAATCGACCTATAAAACATATGACAGTAGCATACTTAGATTAAATATAAAATAATATGGGTCTTAAAGATATAAAAGAAGAATATAGAAAAACTAAATCTAGTGAAATCAGACAGGCGATATTAGAGAATTTCGTATATGGTCTTCTAGGTTCTATTCTTGTAGTTTTTATCTCTGAAGGGATAGACATTGCAGTTCTTATCGGTTACATGACATACTATTTCTACGTAGGAAAGGTTATTAATAGACCTAAATATGTAACTAGTCTTGGTAAGTTTATCATGTTTCCAGTTCCAGCGGCACTTGGAGCCTTTGTAGGGTACAAATTAGCATATCTCATATCTAGTTATATGTAGACAATATATAGAATATGAAATTAAGACACTTTATAAAACATAAATTTAAGGACAGCTGGGAAAACCTAAATTCTAGCATTAAGGCAAGAAGATGGTCTAAAAATTACAATGGAGGGAACAGAGTCGCCCTAGCGCCTGATGGATATTATGTTGTGTTTGAGGACAACTTTAATAATCCTCTTAATTTAAAAGAATGGAGATATAGCCAGGCATGGGGAGACTTCCATCCAGATAATTTGACTCAGTGGTATGATACAACTGGTAGACTTTCATATGTATCACGCGATTGCTTAGTATTAGAGCTCAGAAATATTCCAAAAACATATGTAAAAAAAGATCTTCCGGAATGGAGACAAAAAGACCATTTACCTGAAAAATTTACAATTCCAACCGGAGTAGGTATGGTTTCTTCTAAGCAGGGCTGGCAGTATGGATGGTTTGAGGCATGGATTAAACTACCAAAGGGAACTCCATATTGGCCAGCTTTCTGGTTAAGTGGCGTAAACAGTTGGCCTCCTGAGATAGACATATTAGAAGCATACAGTAAAGATGGAGATCTTTATGCTAAAAAAGGATTATTCGGTAAGTTAAAACAAAATAGAAAGATTCAGCCAAACATTCACTATGGTGTAGAAAAAGAAGGAACCAAAGAAATGTATGGCGCATGGGATGTTCCAGTTGCTGATTGTACCGATAGATTTGTTCAATATGCATGTTTATGGGAAGCGGATAGGATCGAAATATATTATGATGGTATTAGAGTATTTAAGTGTACTGACCCTAAAATACTAGAACATTTTAATACAAGTGATGCTCAACAGAGTATAATTATAAACCACGGCTATCATAAAGGATCTAACAAACCGGCAGATGAAAGTGCAATGATCGTTAAGAGTATAAGAGTATTACAGAAAAAATCAGATAAATAATTAACTAGGTCTAATAAACATTTTAGGGCTGTCGAATATAATATGTCGATAGCCCTAATTTTTTGTGCATCGTATTTTTTTATGTCGAATATTTTGTTTATATTTGCCTTATACTAAAAACTAACAATATGATACTAGATTACAGTAGACTTAATGGAGAATATCTAGACTGGTCGCTTAAAAATGGCGACGGTAGGAATTCAGACGACCTAAGATTTGGGCAATACTTATGGGTAAAGTACGATAATATGAAAGACTTTACCGATGTATTTAACTATGAGTCGTGCGAAAAAGCATACTCTACACTTTTAAAAGATTTATATGAACGAGAAGAGAAATAAAAGCGAGGACGCTTGGCAGATCCTAAGAATTCAAGGCGAATTCACAAAAGGGTTTGATACATTTAATGAATTAGACACTCCATGTATTAGTGTATTTGGAAGTGCACGGACTAAAGTTGGAACAAAATGGTATGAAGAGGCCAAATTGTTTGGGAAGCTAATTGCTTGCGAAGGATTTGGAGTGATTACTGGAGGTGGTCCTGGAATTATGGCCGCTGCAAACCATGGAGCTAAAGAAGTTGGAGGCAAGTCGATTGGGATCGGTATTGAACTACCATTCGAGGCTGGCATGAACAAATACGTAGAGATGGGAGTTGAGAACAGGTACTTTTTTACCAGAAAGGTAATGTTTCTTAAGTACTCACAAGGATTTGCAGTATTTCCAGGAGGATTAGGAACTCTAGATGAATTATTCGAAGCACTTACACTTGCGCAGTGTGGACATAATGTAAAATACCCAATAGTACTTGTCGGTAAGAGTTATTGGCAAGGTCTAATCGACTGGTTAAAAGATACTCTATTAAAAGACGGTAAGATTAGTGAAAAAGACTTTGAACTATTTAGAGTTGTAGATAGTGCAGAAGAGGCAAGAGATAAAATCATGGAGTACCATAACAAATATATGACAAGTCCAGAATATTTAGGACCTAAAACCAATTTTTAAGATGAAAAAGAACAAACAATTCCTTTACGACTATTTAAACGCATATGCTCCAGTAGCACAAGAGGGTGAAGGCCAGCAAATCTGGACAGACTATATTAAACCATACGTTGACTTTTTAAAACAAGATGCATATGGAACTTCATATGGAGTTTTAAGGTCTAAAACAAAATTCAATACTGAGTTTCAAAAGGTAGTTATCGAGGCACACTGTGATGAGATTGCATGGATTATTACACACATTGAAAGCGATGGTATGATTAGAGTTAAAAGACACGGTGGTAGTGATAATATGATTGCACCTTCAAAAACCGTAATGATTCATACGCATAATGGAACAAAGGTTAGAGGTCTTTTCGGCTGGCCAGCGATTCACACAAGAGACTCATACACAAGCATGGGATATGACCAACACGAACTGTGGGTAGACACTGGTCTTAAAGACAAAAAGGCAGTTACAAAAGCCGGCGTAGAAGTTGGTAACCTCATCACATTCGACACTCAATTAGAAGAGATTGGAGACTACTACGTAGGCAGATCATTAGATAATAAGATTGGTGGTTATATCATTGCTGAAGCTCTTAGAAAGATCTCAGAGGACAATATCGAGCTACCTTATGATTTATATGTAGTTAACAGTGTACAAGAAGAGGTTGGTCTTCACGGTGCTAAAAAGATTGCGAAAGAATTAAAGGCAGATCTTGCTCTAGTCCATGATGTATGTCACGCTACCGATACTCCTAAAATTGACAAGGCAAAAGATGGAGATAATAAAGGTGGTGAAGGCCCGTGTCTAGAATTTACAGCACAGAATCATAGAGAGATTAACCATATGTTAAGAGAGGTAGCGTTAGACAATAAGATACCGATACAATTAACAGTAGGTTCGATGGGTAATGATACGATGGCCTTCTTTATGGAGAACACGCCAACTGCAATTTTAGCAACCCCACTTAGATACATGCATACTACGGTGGAGATGGCCCATAAGAAAGATGTTAAGGCATGTATTACGTTATTTGTTGAATTCTTAAAAGCTCTAACACCTGAGAAAATAAATTCAATAAATAAAATATAGATCACGAACTAAATAGAGTATTTATTTGGGGGCTGAATGGCCCCCATTTTAATTTAAAAAGAGATGAAATTTAAAAAATTAACAGGAGTAGAAAACTTCGAACTGGCATTATATGTTAGTAAATACTTAGAGTTGCATAAAGACTATGACGTTAAAATATATCTTGGATGCGACAGTCAAACAAAGGCCAATATTACGGCATACGCAACTACTCTAGTGTTCCATATTGAAACATCAGGATGTCATGTGATTTATAAGAAGGAGACAGTTCCGGTAGTAAGAGACATGTGGAATCGTCTATGGAGAGAGGCCGAATTGTCGGTTGAGACTGCTTTATATTTAAGAGAAAGAGGAATTGAAATCGATACAATAGATCTTGACTATAATATAGACCCAATTCATAATTCTAATAAATTAGTTAAAGCAGCGGTTGGATATGTTGAATCATTAGGATTTAAAGCAAGAGTAAAACCAGATATTTTACCTGCTGTTTATGCTGCCGATGGTATTGTAAACTAATTTAAAGTTGAACATATAATAACAGATAAATATTATAAATGAAACAATTAATTTGATATATGTCAATAGCAGACGGATACGAAAACGAAAAAGGTAGAAAGAGAGTCAATAAGACTTCAACTCCATTCCTCGATGAATACGGAGAGGACTTAACTAAACTTGCAGCTGATGGTAAATTAGATCCAATTATCGGAAGAGATAAAGAAATCTATCGAATTTGCCAGATCCTAGCACGCAGAAAAAAGAACAATCCAATTATTCTTGGAGATCCTGGCGTGGGTAAAACTGCAATCGTTGAGGCAATTGCACAGAGAATTGTTAGCAAGAAAGTTGCTAGGGTTCTTTTCAACAAAAGAGTCGTATCTATAAATATGGCAAATATCGTTGCAGGTACCAAATATCGCGGAGAGTTTGAAGAGAGAATGAAGAACATTGTCGACGAACTTAAGCAGGCTAGCGATGTAATTGTATTCATTGATGAGATTCATACAATTGTAGGTGCTGGAGGAGTAAGCGGTGCACTAGACGCATCTAATATTCTTAAGCCTGCTCTTGCAAGAGGCCAGGTTCAGTGTATTGGAGCTACAACACTCGATGAATATCGAGAAAACATTGAAGATGATGGAGCTCTAACTCGAAGATTCCAAGAAATCTTTATAGATCCTCCAACTATTGAAGAAACCATTGAGATACTAGATAAAATCAAACACAAGTACGAAGATCATCATGCAGTAGAATATACACAAGGCGCTATTGAGGCTTGTGTTAAAATGAGTGAGCGTTACATTAAGTCTAGAGAGCTACCAGATAAGGCTATTGATTTATTAGATGAGGCAGGAGCAAGAACTCATCTGCTTGAAGTTAAGGTTCCAGCTAAAATTAAAAGTCTTGAAACCGAAGCCCTATTAGTTAAAGTTAAAAAAGAGAATGCGGTTGCAGATCAAGATTACGAACTAGCGGCTCAATTAAGAGATGAACAAATCTCGATCGAAAATAAAATTACTGATGCTACTGAAGAATGGGAAGACTCGTTAAAGACAAAAAGAAGAAAGGTTGATGTTGATGAAATTGCTGAAACAATTTCAATGCAAACTGGAATTCCAATAAAAAGACTTGGAGTTGACGATAAAAAGCTTATCGCTCAAATGTCAGAAGAGCTAAAGCAGAAGATTATTGGACAGGATGTGGCAGTAGACGCGCTTTCAACCGTAATAAAAAGGTCTAGAACTGGTGTTAGTAGTCATAAAAAACCAGTTGGTTCATTTATGTTCTTAGGCCCTACCGGTGTTGGTAAAACTGAAACAGTAAAAGCACTTGCCGAATATATGTTCGGAGACACTGATTCATTGATACGCATCGATATGTCAGAGTACCAAGAGAAGTTTAATGTTTCTCGTTTAATTGGTTCTCCTCCAGGATATGTAGGACATGAAGATGGAGGTCAATTGACAGAAGCGGTAAGACGTAAGCCACATTCAGTCATCCTCTTTGATGAGATTGAAAAGGCACATCCTGACGTATTCAATACATTACTCCAGGTTCTTGATGATGGTAGATTAACCGATTCTAGCGGTAGAGTCGTAGATTTTACAAATTCAATTATTGTAATGACATCGAACGTCGGCGCTAGAAAGCTAGCAGACTTTGGAACAGGAGTTGGATTTCAAAGCTCTTCAACCGTTGCTGAAAAAAGTGCTAAGATGGAAGGTATTATTAAGAAAGAGCTAAAGAATAAATTTAGCCCTGAATTCTTAAATAGATTAGATGATATTATTCTCTTTGACCAGCTTTCAAATGAAGACGTACTTCAAATAGTTGATATTGAATTAGACATCTTTAATGACAGAATGGCTGATGAAGGATATGAATTCAAATTTACAAATCAGGCAAAGCAATTTATTACCGATCAGGGATATGACGCTGCATTTGGTGCGAGACCTATTAAAAGAGCAATCCAAAAATACGTCGAAGACTTAATAGCCGATGCAATTCTAACAGACTCTATTGTTCCTCGTGAAAAGCCATATACAATTACTAAACTAAAGGCAGAAGATAAACTTACTCTAAAATCTTAATATAAGATTAAAATAAAACAATATGAATTTTTCAGAAACATTTATAGATCTAATTAAAGCAATTGAAGGCTACAATATGGAGTCTCAGCCTAGAGGAATGAAAGTTAAAGAGTCTCTTATGACCTCTTTCGATATTTCACCAATTGAGCCAATTGCAAACTTTAAGGATCGAGAATTTAACTTTAAATACTTTGCGGGTGAACTTGCATGGTATCTTCATAGAGACAGAGATGTAAAATACATTTCACACTTTTCAAAGTTTTGGCAAAGCTTAACCAATCCTAACACTAACGAGATCAATTCTAATTACGGAAGTCTAGTTATTAATGATGAACAATTGGGATGGGTAGTTGATTCTCTCATTAAAGATAAGAACTCTAGACAGGCAATTATGTTTTTTAATCGTCCTGAATTTCAATTTGAAGATAATAAAGATTTCGTATGTACATTATATTCTAATTTCTTTATTCGCGATAATAAATTGTTCATGAAAGTTCAAATGAGGTCAAACGATATCTTTTTTGGTCTAACTTTTGATGCTCCTTTCTTTGCATTCTTACATCAATCAGTCTATCTCATCCTGAAGGAACATTACCCCGATCTGGAGCTTGGAATGTATTTTCATCATGTTGATAATATTCATTTCTATGAAAGACATTTTGATCTTGCTGACAAAATAAAGCAAAATGGTGCTGGTGAAAATTACAAAATGGTTCTTAAACGACCAATGATTAGCTATAAAAATGGATCAACATATCTTACCGACTCTGGTAAAGAATATACAAATCGAATAGACTCTGCTATTAAGAGAGAGCAGTCTACCGGTACACAAGAAAATTACAAGTCAATTTTACAAGACTATTTTGAATTTTAATGGAAAAAGGCAGAAATATACCGGTTATAAAAATAGATCCTGAGGCGTTATTAAAGTCCGACATTGATTTACTATTAAAGTCAAAGTTTGACATATTTTACCGAAGAATAGTTGAATATACAATGTCAATCGTAGAAGGTGGAGATGAAGAGATCTTAGCAATCTTGGTAGATGATAACGAAGAAGAATACAAAATGAAACTTCCATACAAAGGGTTCAAAAAATCATTAACAAAAGCAAACGAGTACTTTGAATTAATAGAAGAGTATGAAACTTGCAATCTTATTAAAGACATTATAAAAAACTTATGAATTACTTTCCAAAAGACAAAGAATTTGAAAGATTTGCTAAATCAGAACATGGTATAGGATCTTCAACCGTAAATGCTTATAGCAAACATATACAAGGGTCAATGACTCCTTATATCTTAGAAGAGCGCGAATTAAGAGCAACTCAAATGGACATCTTTTCTAGATTAATGATGGATAGATTACTTTGGGTAGCCGGTCCAGTAAATGATCAAATGAGTACAGTCGTACAAGCACAGCTAATGTTTCTGGACACTACTTCTTCTGAAGATATTACTATGCATATAGACAGTCCAGGTGGATCGGTTAAATCAGGACTATCAATGGTTGATGTAATGGACTATATTAATGCAGATATTCGCACAATAAACACCGGAATGGCAGCTTCTATGGGTTCAGTACTACTTGGAGCAGGCACTAAAGGTAAAAGAATGAGTTTGAAACACTCAACAACAATGTTACACCAATCTTCAGGCGGATTTAGTGGAAATATCCAAGACGCTGAAATCGATTGGAAAGAATGGCAAAAGGTCAATCACGAACTTTTTGTCCTATTAGGGTCTTACTGTGGCAAAGATGCAGAACAGGTCAAATCAGATGCCACTAGAGATTTATGGTTAAGCGCTGAAGAAGCGGTTAATTATGGTATCATTGATGAGATTGTAAAAAATAATCGTAAATAAAATGGACAGAAGAGAAAAAGAACGCAATGTTTTTATTTCGCTAGTAAACAAACAGCTTGAGCCGTTTGGCGTATCTTATGAAGATGTAAAAACAAACCCAGACTGGTATATGGAATTCCGTACAAGTGAAGAGGATGAAACAAAATTTATCAACTGGGGAATTGAATTGATTAGAAAGGAATTAAAACTTTCTAAGAAAATGGCAACAATGGAGATGAATTGGTTTATTCTACAATGGGGATTAACAACCACAGTTTCCGATCAGATTAAACAAAAAACAATAGAGTCGAAGAAAAAGAAGGCTTAGTGTCTAATAATCTTAGATATGATTCTCGTAAAAGGTTAGAGGCAGTTAAAGGTCTGCCCTCTAACCTAATTAAAAAATTCATAATTGCAGAAAATCGCGATTATCGAGGAAGGGTAACCTTCCACATTGGGTTTAGAAATACTAAAAATTCTAAAATAGACTATTTTATAGTACCAAAAAAATATAGGGTACATAGCTCACTAATTAATGCTGAGATTGCAATCTTCGAAATGGTGAAGATTCATCTATGGCAAGGAGAAAAGAGATCCCAGTTTAAATTTATCTCCGAACGGCCAACTCATAAAAATTTAATTTACCTATTTAAAAAAGTATGCAGGATTATTTTTGATAAATAATTCATGTATAACACGATTCAAGTTCCAGATTGGGCAACAAACGGCCCTGAAGATCTGGAATACAGAACATATAAAATGCTTTCGCATGAAGCACAGATTAGAAAAGATCTGTACAATGGACTTCTATATGAAGCCCTAGAAGCATGCGATTCTGCGTTAGATTTTATGTATCACTATGATGCTGAACGAATGGTTAATAGCGACATAATTTCTACAAAACTAACAAATGTTAACTGGGACAATATCGAATTTATGTATGCTACGGGAGAAGAGATGGCAAACTTTTCTATTCTAGATGATTTAGTTGATCGAGGAATTCAACTATTTGAGTCACTTCATTCTGAGATTAGAGAGCACTGGAGGGTAATAGAACGTGAAGTTACTGTAAACCAGGCAGGTACAAGGCCCTATTTCATAGGAGATGGATTCGTATTAGTTGCTACACCAGATAATAAAGTTCACGTATACTCTTTTAAAAATCCTAAAAAAGATTACAATGTCAATTGGAAAAGCTTTAAAATGGAATATGTTTCTACACATTCACATAAAAACTATAAAATACTTGAATATATTAGTCAAATTAAAGAGATTGACGAGGACAAAATAGTCTATCGGGTAAACGTAAAAAATAGTGTTAATTTAGAAGGAGGCCCAATAAATGTAGTTTCTTCACTAGTTTTTATGCAACTCCGTAAAGATTACTCTTTTTAAATTGATATATACTAAGAAGCAAAAAAAATAAAATTAGAAGATGCCGCAAGTTTCTAGAAACAACTTAATAGCCTACATCCCACAAACTTACCAGTTTTTAAAAGGACAGGCACACGATGTGACAATCATACTTTACCAAAATCAGGTAGGTAACCAGGTAGAAGCATACAATGCTCAATCAGTAGAGATTAAAATATTTGACAAATATCTCTTTCCAACACCAAACTTTACATTTACGAAGGCTGCTAACCAAATCACATTTGGATCAACACAGGCTGGAACAGAAGGACACATAAAAGTCTCTCTAACACAGGCTCAAATAGATTCAATTGCAGAAGGTGCAATGTATGCTGAGGTTAAGTACGTTACTTCTAACAATAATATAATCTTACCTAAATTAAAGATTGCTGAAATTTCAGCAGCTGGAGGTGTTTCATCAACCGGAGCTGTATCAGGAAATGTGTTTACCATTCCAGCTCCTCTTTATAGCGTACAATCATTCCTATATGCTTCGAATGATCTACCAGCCGCAGGCAAAATTGTACTTAATTCATCTAATCCAGCATCAGTTACTAAAGCAGTCTTTAATAATACTGATGAAAGAGGAAAGAGAAACGCATATTTAGAAAACTTTTTAACTAAAAGATTTAGTGAAGGAAGCTCAGACATAACAATCGCACTTACCGATATTTCGGACACTAGTATTTACCACATATATTCAGTTACCAATTGGACTAGAGTAGATCTAAATGGTGATTCAGCTAATATCGGGATAGGAGATGGAATCGAACTTACATTAACATGGGAGTCTAGTGCAGTTTCACAAAATAACACATATCCATTCACGGAGTCTCAGAGAATAGGTATTTTACTAGATGCTATTGGAATTGCGGGAACTAGTGGAAATAATGAAGGTAGTAATTTAACAGTTTCTTCAGGAACTTCAGGAAATGTTTCATATCCAAATATTACTGAAATTAAATTTATCGATGGTGCATCGATAGCAGATGGTGGAAATGGAACAGTAGAAGTTACTATTTCTGGAGGAGCTTCATCGACAATTTCAGACGTAACTGCAAATATCGCAGCAGGAGCTATCAACATTGGAGATACTGTTTCAGCTGGAACAACATTACAAGATCTCGTTGAACGGTTATTACTAACTACATATAATCCGACGTTTGTAGATCCTACGTTTAGTCTATCTGAAGGAGTTAATCCAAATAGTCAAGAAGTAGGAGATACTATAAACGTACCACTAACATTTAATTTTAATAGAGGAGCTATTAAAGGAGATTTAGTAAGTGGGACTTGGGATGTAAACGCAACTCAAGATTTTAGAGCAGGGGATTCTACATCATATACAATAGATGGTAACGCTCAACCTGGAAATACATACACCGTTTCAAACCATACAGTTACTTTAGGATCCAATACTTTTAGCGGAACAGTAGCATATGGACAAGGTCCACAACCATTAGACAGTAATGGATCTAATTATGATTCTCCATTATCCGGTGGAACTAGTCCATCTAGATCAACTTCATTTAATGGATATTATCCATATTTCTATGGAACTTCAAACAGTTATATTAGTAATCCATCTGACGTCGCTACTTTAATTGGAAATAGTTCTGGAACTAAAGTAGTTGCAGATTCTAACGGTACATTAACACTTAACGTTGGAACATCACTAACACATGTTTGGTTAGCGGTTCCTTCAAGTTATTCTCTAAAAAATCAGTGGTATGAAACAGTTACTAACTTTGGAGATATTGCTTCAATCGGTACGACACCTACAACTGGAGGAGACTTATTTATACCTTACGCGACTATTTCAGTAACATCACCAGATGGATATTGGAGCGGCATAAATTATACAATTTATCTACAAAAACCTTCGTCATCGGGACAGGGTACATCATTCGCAACTGGTGAAATACAATTTAAAATAGTTTAAAATAAAAAACAACAAAAAAATGGCAATTAATTTTTCAGACAACTTACAAGTAAATACATCACTGCATGTTGATAATAAATGGGGACCTTATTCAGGTGCCGATGAATCAACAGCAGTATCAACGGCAAATGCTGCTATCCCATCAGGTCTAAGATTTGAAGGTCTAACATTAGGTCTAAAAGTAGGATCAGCAGATGTAGTTGAATATTGGTATCAAGGCGGAACTACAGATACTGATCTAGTATTAAAAACTACTGGCGGCGGAAGTGGTGAAGTAACATTAGTAGATAATGCTGGTTTAGCATTTGACAATACTGATTTAGAAACAACATATAATACAACAATTGACGACGCTCTTACCGTGCCAGAAACAGTAGGAGGCATAGAAGCAGGTACTTTAGCATCTTCTTTAAAAGCTAAAAACCTAGTTCAAATCATTGACGATCTATTATTTCCAACTGTATTACCAACATATGTGATACCAACAAACTCTACCAGTATTACAGGGTTAGGATCTACGCTTAAAGAGGTTGGTTCATCATATAGTGGAAATGTAGTGCAAACTGCCGATTCAAACGATGCAGGAGCATTTACAGAACTTAGGATTTATAGAGATGGAACCTTAGTTGATACTGATGCATCACCAGTTCTAAGCGGAGGAGTGTATTCTAATACATTTACTGAAAGCAGTTATGTAGTACCAGCGCCATCTTTAAATGATAACGCATCTTCAACAGTGTATAACGCACAGGGAGATTATAATGCAGGAAGTCCTAAAGATGATAACAAAGGAGTAACTGATACTAGACCTGCTGAGGTAAGACAGACCGATGCACCACAAGCCGGTGATACTGGGTTTACGTCATCAAGCAAAACTATTTCCGGTAGATACCCATACTTTTATGGAACTGCATCTGATAGAAGCACTATAGATGACCCATCAGAAGTTGCATCTTTAATTGCAGCAGGCTCTGGAACTAAAGTAGTTGCAGACTCTAACGGTACATTAACACTTAGCGTTGGAACAACTACAACCCACGTTTGGTTAGCCGTTCCATCCGATGCTCCATTAAAATCAGAATGGTATGAAACAGTTACTAACTTTGGAGATATTGCTTCAATCGGTACGACACCTACAACTGGAGGAGACTTATTTATACCTTACGCCTCTGAAAACGTTAACTCACCAGATTCATACTGGAGCTCTATTGGATATACAATCTATATTCAAAAACCTTCTTCATCAGGTCAAGGTACTGTATTTACAACAGGTTCTCTTCAATTTAGAGTGTAATCTAAAGTTAATATATAAACAAAATAAATAGAACCTAAAAAATGGCAATTAATTTTTCAGACAACTTACAAGTAAATACATCACTACACGTTGATAATAAATGGGGACCTTATTCAGGTGCCGATGAATCCGCAGCAATATTAGCAGCAAATAGTGCATTATCGTCAAGTCTAAGATTTGAAGGTCTAACATTAGGTCTAAAAATAGGATCAGCGGATGTAGTTGAATATTGGTATCAAGGCGGAACTACTGATACTGATCTAGTATTAAAAACAACAGGTGGATCTAGTACTAGTGGTACATCTGGAACTTCAGGAACTTCAGGAACTAGCGGAACTTCAGGAACGAGCGGAACAAGTGGAACTTCAGGAACTAGTGGTTCGAG
>Ga0115570_10002538_pt1 | contig 13907 bp, 12 predicted proteins | sample COGITO_mtgs_1205_3_FD_87294 | JGI IMG/M metagenome (GOLD analysis project Ga0115570, IMG submission 87294) | Pelagic marine microbial communities from North Sea - COGITO_mtgs_120524 | ecosystem: Environmental > Aquatic > Marine > Epipelagic | place: Germany:Helgoland, sampling site Kabeltonne... | reverse complement strand
TCAACCTAGGCCTTAAGTATGCCAAAGGCGAAGGTGTGCCAGAGAATAATGCTGAGGCTATTAAGTGGTACAGGAAAGCTGCTGATCAAGGAAATGCAGAGTCTCAGTACAACTTAGGCGTGATGTATGCCAAAGGCGAAGGTGTGCCAGAGAATAATGCTGAGGCTATTAAGTGGTACAGGAAAGCAGCTGATCAAGGGCTTGCAATTGCCCAGTCCAACCTAGGCTATATGTATAGCAATGGCGATGGTGTTCCAGAGAACGATGCTGAGGCTGTAAAGTGGTATAGAAAAGCTGCTGATCAAGGAAATGCACCTGCTCAGTTCAACCTAGGCCTTATGTATGCCAAAGGCGAAGGTGTTCCAGAGAATAGCATCAGGGCTTACGTGTGGTGGTCGATGGCGAAGACTCAAGGTAACGAGAAGGCAGCGAGTAATATTGATATATTGAAGCCTGGAATGACTAAACAACAAATATCAGAAGCCCAAGCTCTAGCAGCCCAATGCTACGAGTCTAATTACAAAGATTGTGATTAATGAAACAGAATGACTTATTATTTAAAGTAACAGCTGGTGCAGTGCAATAAGAGGCTAGCTAACTATAGACAGCAAAGAGGTTCAAATCAGTATGGATATGTTAGCAAGCTTGTACATTACAGGTTGTTGGTTAATCTGTATCTTTTCATGTGTCAGAGCATTTATCGCGATTACTGCGGGTGCTTTTAAAGAAGCAGCTATTTCAGGATCAGTAGCAATTGTGTTGCTTCTAATCTTGGTGTAGCCGTCTTTGCATCTAGTGAAATTAAATAGGTATAAGTAGGAAGTTAAATGATGGAAAAAGGTAACCAATTATGTCGCGTGTATTATTGATAACTGCATTCCTCGCCTCAAATGCCTTGGGTCAATCTACTATCGCCGTTAAGTGTCAAAAAGTAGGTGATTTAGCTGAAACATCAGCGAAGTTTGCAGTTGCTGGTATTGGGGTAGAGCGAGCAATATCAAAGTCTTTTGAACTGTATCCTGATTACCCGAAACACCTGATTACATACGAAGTTCCGATAGCATTTTATGCTCTAAAAGAATTGCAGAGAAGGCTCCCCAACCCACCTGCTTACGCTGAAAACGGGCAGACATGGAATGCGTATTGGGTGACTGAATTTCGGAAGAGCCGTCAAGAGGCATGTGTTATAGCTCTATCTTGAACTACAGATTAAGAGACTTCTGGCATAAGGACATCTTGCAATTAATTGGTTTAGTAATTAAATGCTGCTGCACATTACCCTTAGCTTTGTAGCTACCCTTATCGCAGAAAGGCAATTGTTGTCCTGCAAATCAAGCCTCTTGAAGTGATCTATATTTAGTTCTGTGCAGTCTTTCGTCTTCAGTTTTCTTAATCATCTTACAATAGGGGAGATGGTGCAGACTGTTAAGTCATAGTATCTCTGAATCACTTAAACCTTCCTCTATAACCCTTATATCGCTGAAGTCCATAATACCTTCCGCTGCAATTAGACTATCCCAATAGTCTTTATTTATAGCGTCTGTGTCTTGCTCGAAGCTAAGGTATATTGCTTTATTTAGTTCTTCAGAGAACTCTTGCGACACACCTTTAATTCCTCTCATTATCGTCATGTCACCGTTGTGCATTTTGTAACTATCAGCCATAAGGAGAATTAAAGATTCTGTGTCTCTAACGGATACAATAAAGCTGTCATGTACGCTTACGATAGGTTGTTTAAGTACATTGATGAAGTGATCTATTATAGATATGGCTATATCGCTGTCTTGACGCTGCAGCGTCAGTCCTATGCCTGAGTTGAAATATTGAGCAATAGGGCCATGTAAAGCCAGTATGGACTGCTCTAACGCCTCCGCGGCCACAGTGTCTATATCGAGCTCATAACTAATTGTATTAGTAGCGGTCTTGTTACTTTTGGGGCCTTTTCTGTTGAGCATTATATTAAATGCTACCTTCACATGCTCGCGTTCAAAGCCCTCAATCACATAGGGATCATCACCAGCGAACTCTAGCTTTTCTTGGTGGTAGAGAAGATGTGGATGGATAGAGCTAAAGTCTATTTCAAGGGTAGGATCACCATCGAAGTAGAGATACTTCCTTGTTTCTGCCTTGTAGTTCTGTACTGCCGAGTACAACCTACCGCCTTGATTGAGAGAGCCCTTGCTGAATATTCTCATCATAGAAAGCTGTGCAGGCATGATGGCGATACGCCCAATACTGGTAACAACATTTACCATGAACTTGTCATAGCTTTGTAACACCAGGTCAGTTTTAGAGAGCATTGTCTGGTTAAGTTTTAGCTGTCTTTCACTAGGCTTTACAGCTACTTTCGCACCATCAATCTTTCTTCTGCATTCCCAGTAACCGGCGAGGGGATTTCTGCGAATAAGTTTACGACTCGATAAAGGTTTATCTGATATGTGCGAGATCCACTTGGGCGTTAATCGATAAGACTGAGGTAACCATTGACGCTTCTTGCTGCTCTTCTTTCTTGAGTTAGTAACACCGGAAACCTGCTCAATATAGTTGTCCGAGATAAGCCATTTAAGTGCTTCTAGCATCTCAGTTGTGTACGTGTTGTTACGTTTTAAGGCTCCGCTGAAGAGGTTGTTGTTGGTAGGGATGTATAGATTATATCCGTCATAGGCTTGAAAGATTTCCATGCTGGTCAGAATCACATTAAATGCAGCTTCGAAGTCACGATTATTCTTACGTACCCTCTGTCTGGCCAATTGATATTGCTCTGCAAGCCATTTTGCTTTTGAAATTAAAGTAGGATCATCAGAGACATGATGATATTTAATATAATGCGTTTTGCTATCAGAGAGAGTCATGGTCTTATTGAAGCACAGACTTTCGAGTTGTTAAATGTGGGATATATACAATAGCACTAATAACTTCCTTTGCCAGGTATAAGATGTCTGATTCCGCCTCTAGGTTCTTTAACATCACCTTTGCGTCTAGGTATTAAATGGATATGACAGTGGAAGATAGTCTGACCAGCATCCTCGCCACAGTTAATGCCTATGTTGAACCCAGTGACTGTTGAGTCTTCGGCTTCTATTAAGGCTTTGTGTTTTATCAGTAGTTGGTTAACAGCGTTTAACTCTGGTTGATAAAGGTCAAAGTACTCACCAACATGCCTTTTAGGAATAACCAATGTGTGCTCTTCAGAAACTGGAAAAGCATCCTTGATAACATAGGCGAGCTCATTCTCATCAATGATTCTAGTAGGCTCTATATTGCAGAATAGGCAGTTATCGTCTCTGTCTTTGTAAGAGTCTGCTACGCCTCTTAGGTCAGCATCATCTCTGTCTCTTTTAGTGGCATTGCAGGAATAACATAGGGCTTGAAAGTTGGTTATGTCGTCACTACCGCCATTAATCCTTGGTACGATATGATCAACTTCTAGTGCTTTAATATCTGCGGAGATTCCGCACAGCTCACATTTGTATTTAGCCTTCTTCAGCACCTCGTAACGTACTGTGCCGCTTACATAACCTTTAGACTTTCTACGATGTTCCCAGACATCCTTACCTCTGGCTTCGTTAAACTCATCAATCTTGCTAAGACAAAGTTTCTTTAAAACTTCTATATTGTCAGGAGTAAGCGAGTCAAAACCACTGAGCATGTAGTCTTTCTTATCTTTCTCGACAATTGACCTGCCTCTCAGCACTTTGCCTACCATGTTGTTCGTAATGTTGGTGTAATAATCTATCTGGCTGGGGTCGTGAGCTAGGATAGCTTTGGCAATTTCTTGCTGATGGCATCTACCTGTATTGTCTAAAAGGGTCAGTAACATTGCCGGTTGATAGATATGCGACATCCGCATCTTAGTGCTGATAAATTCTTCTAAATCGTTGAAATTCACTGTGTTTTAACGTCCCACTTTACAGTCTTTGTTAGTAGAGTAAACCACGTTTATTACGGGGTTGAAAGGCCAGATGCAGGGTCGCTTAGAACGCATTACATGCCACGCTGGAGCTATTCTAAGCGTACCTATCATTATCACAACTTAAGCAATATCAAGCCTCTCAAGCGAATCAGTGACCTCCTGCGATATACTTGGCAGTAGGGCTGGTTGGTTAACTTAGGTAAGGCGAATTAGCGCCTAATTAGACACTCACCCTGGCAGATTTCTCAGCTTCTCTCCCAGCTTTTCTGCCTTGAGATGTGTATATCTATTAAGCATCTTCAGGTCTTTGTGTCCTGTTATCGCTCCCACCTCAATTACATTTAGTCCAAGTTCAAAGAATCGTGTGGTCGCTTCATGTCTAAGATCGTGAAACCTTAAATCATCTATATCTGCAATTACACAAGCTCGTTTAAATGCCTGAGATACAGAGTCTGCTTTGACGCTGAATACTAGCCCTAAGTCTTTGATCTCAAGTTGTCGAAGGGATGTAATCGCTTTAGCCGTTAATGGTACTTTTCGTGGTTGCCCAGTCTTAGTCTCTGGTATTAGCAGAGTATTGTTAGTCCAGTTGATGTGTTGCCATTGTATATTTAGGATCTCACCTCTCCGCATTGCGGTCTGGATTGCCAGATCAATAATGACGCAGATTTCTGGGTTGGATATGTTTTCCCTAATCATATTTATCTCTGCGTTTGATGCTCTTCTATGTCGTGAGTTGGAGACAGTTGGATATTTAACTTGAGGGAAGTAGGGCAGGTAGATACCCATTTCATTCACTGCAAACTTTAAAGTACGAATAATAATACCCAGTTCCAACTTGGTAGTTGCTGCACTGACGTTTGTCAGCCTCTGATCTCGATAGCTAGCAAGGCATTGTGAATCGATTTCTATCAGTCTTAGTTGAGCTAATGAGACTTTGATTATGTTGGAGTGTGCTTTGATAAAGCGCAGGGCTTTGAGTTTTCTGGCTACGCAGCTTGCATAGTATTTATCTAGTACGGTGCTGAATAGTATTGTCTTGGCTTTGGCAGTATCTTCAAAGAGACCTCTCTCCATCTCTGACTCGACTTTCCGTGCCCAGATTATTCCGTCAGACTTCTTGAGAAAGGTTTTGCAGTGCGTTGGGTAGCCCTGCTTGCGAACAATTACTTTAGTTTTGTTGTTTGTGGAGACAAATGTAGCCATTAACTGTTACCTCTACTGTACCTGGTGAGTAAATGTGTCATCAGGGGAGAGAGATATCTTTGTAAGCTAATGATTTATAGCGAAATAATGGTGGGCCCAGTAGGACTTGAACCTACGACCAATCGATTATGAGTCGACTGCTCTAACCAACTGAGCTATGGGCCCTTTTTAAAACTTGCCTTCTTGACTTATCGCGGCGCTGCACTGGTTCGATCTTTCAGTCGCGTACTTAATGTATGCTCCTTCAATCTCTCATTGCGCGCCTTGCGCTAAGCCAAATTTTGGCGTTTAAACTGCTAGTCTTACTCGTCAATAAAGCTGCGCAAATGATCTGAGCGGGTAGGGTGGCGCAGCTTGCGCAGTGCCTTGGCTTCGATCTGACGAATACGTTCGCGGGTTACATCAAACTGCTTGCCCACTTCTTCCAATGTGTGGTCTGTGTTCATGTCGATACCAAAACGCATGCGCAGTACCTTGGCTTCCCGGGCAGTCAGGCTACCCAGAACGCCGCGGGTGGATTCGGTGAGGTTGTGCTTGGTCGCCTCATCCACGGGCAGTGCAATGGTGGTATCTTCAATCAGGTCGCCAATACTCGCATCTTCGTCTTCACCAATGGGTGTCTCCATGGAGATTGGCTCTTTGGCAATTTTGAGGACTTTGCGAATCTTGTCTTCGGGCATTTCCATGCGCTCTGCCAGCTCTTCGGGGCTGGGCTCGCGGCCCATTTCCTGCAGCATCTGGCGAGAGATACGGTTGAGTTTGTTGATGGTTTCAATCATATGCACCGGAATACGAATGGTGCGCGCCTGATCGGCAATGGAGCGGGTAATAGCCTGACGAATCCACCAGGTGGCGTAGGTCGAGAACTTGTAACCGCGGCGGTATTCAAACTTGTCTACCGCTTTCATCAAACCAATATTGCCTTCCTGAATAAGATCCAGGAACTGCAAGCCACGGTTGGTGTATTTTTTGGCGATGGAGATCACCAGACGCAGGTTAGCTTCAACCATTTCTTTCTTGGCGCGGCGCGCCATGGCTTCGCCAATGGTCAGACGGCGGTTGATATCTTTGATGGCCAGAATAGTCAGGCCGCTCTCTTCTTCAACCTGCGCGAGCTTACGCTGTGCGCGCACAATTTCAACTTCCTGGTTAACAATGCCCTGAGCCCAGTCGGCTTTGGACTTGACCAGCTTGCCGGTCCATTTTAGATCGGTCTCGTTGCCAGGGAATGCTTTAATAAACTCTTTGCGCGGCATTTTTGCATAGCGGATGCAGAGCTTCATGATGTTGCGTTCTTCCGCGCGAATGCGTTCAACAGCACCGCGAACCATGGCGATCAGCGGGTCGAACTGGCGCGGAGTCAGCTTGAGATATTTAAACAGTTCAGCCTGATCCTGCAGGTTTTTAACCGACGCATTGCCGGTCCGGCCGTAGCGCGAGATGGAGGCATCGGTCTTTTTGAGCTGGGCACGGATTTCTTCGAAACGCTGCTGCGCCTCTTCCGGATCAAGTCCGCCTTCGTGTTCTTCTTCTTCCTCTTCGTCTTCGTCCGGAGCTTCGCCGTTGGCAATTTTTTCAGCTTCAGCGGCTTCTGCAGCCTGCTGCTGGGCCAGAGCGGATGGCACATGCTCCATTGGATTGAGATAGCCGCTGATCACATCGGTAAGCTTGCGCTCGCCAGCCACAACTCGATCCCATTCGGCGACCACGGCAGCTACTGTGGTGGGCCAGTCAGAGATCGCTGACATCAGTTCTCTGGTGCCTTCTTCAATGCGCTTGGCAATCTCAATCTCGCCTTCTCGGGTCAACAGCTCAACGGAGCCCATTTCACGCATATACATGCGCACTGGGTCGGTGGTGCGGTGTTGCTCGGATTCCACCGATGCGAGGGCGGCTGCGGCTTCTGCTGCGGCTACTTCATCAGGGGTGTTGTCCCCGGACATCATCAACAATGTCTCGGCATCCGGGGCCGTTTCAAAAACGGTGATGCCCATATCGTTGATCATTTGGATAATATCTTCGACCTGCTCCGGATCGGCGATATCTTCTGGAAGGTGGTCATTCACTTCTGCGTAGGTGAGATATCCCTGTTCTCGACCTTTGGCGATAAGATCTTTAATGCCAGATTGTTGCTGTTGGATATTTTCGCTCATAGGTATCAATTTCTATTGTGGGAGGCCAAAAAATAGCGCGCAATTATATCGAATAAAAGACGGGTTGTCGCAGGGAATTTGGTCTTTAATCGGCAAATTTTTGTTTACTAATATTAGACTACAAGTCTTTGTTTTATTTTGTTTTTTAACTCATTTGACTGCAAATCTTCACCAAGCTGCAGGCGAATTTTGTGCAACTGCTTGATTTCACCTTCATTGAGGCTGTTTTGCTGCAGCAAATGTATGGCTTTTTCGGCTGCGGGCAGGGCATTGAAGGTACTGCTTTTTACATGTTCAAGGGCATCGCAGAATTCCTGGTGATCATCGCGGCCCATGCCTTTGGGTGGATGGTAAAGCTCAGTGGCAGCCAGGGCCTGCAGGGCTTTGGTTTCGTCCTGATTGCCATGGGTGCCGAGCCAGTAGGCGAATATATGCGAGGGTTTGTACTGGGGATTCTCCTTCACCAGTTTGAGCACCCGCATAAATAACTCAATATCTCTGTCCTGGCTGTTCTCCAGAAGATCGGTGTTGTCCGCATGTTCCGCCAGCCCCGGATGATTTAACAGTAGTGCGGTGAGAAATTTTACCGGCGACAGACGGATTTTACTCACCGGCTCAGCATTTAGATCAGGGAAAGGCTCATATTCCATGCCGGGATGAAAGCCTTCTGCCGATTCGTATTGCCGGGGATCGCTATTGCCGTAATCCGGCGCGCCCATCTGTCCTGCGCTGCTAGCTGGGGTCTTTGCCGGTTCTGCTGCGGCTCTCTGCTCAGGGGGCTTGTGGCTGGCAACATAGGCACGCAGATTGTCGGCACTGATGCCGGTGCGGCGTGAGAGCTCTTCCAGCATAAGCTGGCGAAATACGCCCTGAGGAATGCGATTGATCTGCGGGGCACAGACTTTACTGAGCCGCGCTTTGCCATCGGCTGTACTGCAATCTATGCCGTCGCTGAGTTGCTCAAAGAGAAACTCTGACAGGGGCTGGGCATCGTCCACCAGCTTCTGGAAATCGGCGGTGCCCATTTTGCGCACCATGCTGTCCGGGTCTTCACCATCGGGCAGAAATAGGAATTTGGCGGAGACACCGTCGCGCATTTCTGGCAGCGCGATTTCCAGTGAGCGGGCTGCTGCGCGGATACCGGCTTTATCGCCATCAAAGCAAAAAACCAGCTCTGAGGTGTAGCGAAAGAGCTTTTGCAGATGATTTTCGGTTAATGCTGTGCCCAATGTGGCCACCGCGTTGTGAATGCCATATTGAGCCAGGGCAATCACATCCATATAGCCTTCGACCATAATCAGGCAGGGGATTTCTTTTAATGCCTGGCGAGCTTCATAGAGACCATAGAGTTCACGGCCTTTGTGGAATACGGGGGTTTCCGGGCTATTGAGGTATTTTGGGGTGCTGTCGTCCAGTACTCGGCCACCAAAGCCGATAGTGCGCCCGCGCTGATCGCGAATGGGGAACATAATACGGTGGCGAAAGCGGTCGTATTGCTTTTTCTCTTCCGGTTTGACGATCAGCATGCCAGATTCTTCCAGCAATTTTACTTTTTCCGGCTCTGTGCCTGTGTGGTTGAGCAGGTTATCCCAGCCTGGAGGGGCGTAACCTACACCAAATTTCGCGGCTATCTGGCCGCTGAGTCCGCGCCCTTTAAGGTAGTCTACTGCTGTCGCGGCAGCTTGGTGGGAGCGCAGTTGCTGACGGAAAAATTTATCCGACTCTGTGAGTATGGAGTAGAGGCTGTCTTTTAGGTTACTGACGGCTCGATCTGGCGCTGCTTCTCTGGGGATTTCCAGTCCGGCATTTTTGGCCAGCATTTCTACGGCGGGCAAAAAATCCACCCGGTCGAATTCCATTACAAAGCCCAGTGCGTTGCCGCCACTGCCACAGCCAAAGCAATAGTAGAACTGCTTGTCCTGGGCGACGGTAAAGGAGGGGCTTTTCTCTTCGTGAAACGGGCAGCAGGCTTTGTAATTCTTGCCTGCTTTTTTAAGCTGCAGGCGGCTGTTGACCACATCGACTATATCGACGCGGTCGAGCAGATCATCAATAAATGTCTGGGGAATTAATCCGGGCATTGGCGCTACGAGCTATTAATTTTGAGGCAACAGTGTAACGCCTTCCCGCGGGAAATTTAAACAGAGTTTTGCAATCAGGGCGCCTTAGGCGGTAAGGGCGGCCTTCACCAGTCCACTCACGGCACCAGCATCGGCACGGCCTTGAATCTGGGGTTTGATAATGCCCATCACCTTGCCCATATCAGCCATTGAGCTGGCGCCTGTCTGTTCGATGGCGGCCTGCACCATGGCGCTGATCTCTTCGTCGCTGAGGGCAGCGGGTAAAAAATCCTGAATCACGGCAATTTCGGCGTTTTCCACATCAGCCAGTTCCTGGCGTCCTGCAGCTTCATACTGATTGATGGAGTCGCGGCGCTGTTTAACCATTTTATCCAGTACGGCCAGCACTCGGGCATCGTCAATTTCAATGCGCTCGTCCACTTCAATGCGTTTAAATTCTGCCTGCATTAGACGAATGGCACCCAGACGGGCTTTGTCTTTGGCACGCATGGCGTCTTTCATGGCGTCGTTAATCTGTTTTTTCATTGACATGGCAGTTGCTCGGCTCCATTGCTAGGTTGGTTTTGTGAATTCCAGAAACACAAAAAGCGCCGACGGGGCGCTCTTTGAAATAACTCTTTTAAAAAAACAACTCTGGGGTCAGAGCTTGTTCTAGTAGAGTCGAGTAAACTTGCGTGATTCGCGAGATACTTTTTTCTGGTTGCGCTTTACAGCGGCAGCAGCTTTGCGCTTGCGTTCCCAAGTGGGCTTCTCGTAGAACTCACAGCTGCGAACTTTGGCCAGAATACCGGCTTTTTCGCATGAACGTTTAAAGCGACGTAGTGCTACGTCAAAGGGCTCGTTTTCTTTGATTCGAACGCTTGGCATAAATGCATAATCCTGTAGTGAAAAACAATTGCCGATACAGCCTGTCTGTAGTCGACTCTTCAAGGGCGCGTAGTCTATACACTTAGGCCTGTTGATGCAAAGGTTTTTGCAGGCTTTTTAGCAGCCCTCAATATCCGGTAAAGTACAGGTTCACAGCGGGCGGCAGAGGGTTTAAAGTTGCACCCCTAATGGTTATTTAAGGCCTCTGGCAAATGCTTGTATTGGGTATCGAAACATCCTGCGATGAAACAGGACTAGCTGTCTATGACAGTGAGCGGGGTTTGCTCGCCCATACCCTTTATTCTCAGGTCAAACTCCATGCAGAATATGGTGGTGTGGTGCCTGAGCTGGCTTCCAGAGACCATGTGCGCAAAATTATCCCGCTGCTTAACCTAGTGTTGGACGAGGCTGGCATTAACAAGGCTGATTTGCAGGGTATTGCCTACACTTCAGGCCCGGGTCTGATGGGGGCGCTGATGGTTGGTGGGGCTATGGCCACTGCCCTTGGCTATGCCTTGGATATTCCGGTGCTTGGAGTACATCATATGGAAGGCCATTTATTGGCGCCGATGCTGGAGAAGAGCCCTCCGCAGTTTCCCTTTGTTGCGCTGTTGGTGTCCGGCGGTCACACCCAGCTGGTCTCGGTTGAAGCCATTGGTGAATATGAGGTGCTGGGTGAGTCATTGGACGATGCCGCTGGCGAAGCCTTTGACAAGACCGCGAAAATGCTCGATCTGGATTATCCTGGTGGCCCTGTACTGGCTGCTATGGCAGACCGTGGTCAGGTTGACCGCTTTGATTTTCCTCGCCCGATGACCGATCGACCTGGGCTCGACTTTAGTTTTTCAGGACTCAAGACATTTACCCGCAATTTGATTGAAAAACACCGGGGCGAGGATCTATTGCCCAATGATAAAGACGCTGTGGATATCTGTGCTGGCTTTCAGGAGGCGGTGGTGGATACTCTGGTGATTAAATGTCGCCGGGCGTTGAAGCAAACTGGCATGAAAACACTGGTAATCGCTGGCGGCGTGTCGGCCAATAGCAGATTGCGCCACAAACTTGAGGTCGCGCTGGCGAAAGAGGGCGCCGAGGTTTTCTATGCACGTCATGAATTTTGCACTGATAATGGCGCCATGATTGCCTATGCGGGCTGTCAGCGCCTGGTGGCTGGTCAGCGCAATGAACTGGCCATTGCGGCCACGCCACGCTGGCCTCTGGATCAGTTACAAAATATACAGTCCCGCTAATTAAGGAATAGAAATGGATATTGTTTATATAAGAGACCTGCGCATTGAGACCATTATTGGTATCTATGACTGGGAGCGAGAGGTCAAACAGACCATCAGCCTGGATCTGGAGATGGCCCATGATATCCGCAGGGCGGCGGAGACCGATGATATTGAGCATGCGCTCAACTACAAGTCCATTGCCAAGCGCCTGATTGCCTTTATTGAGGCCAGTGAGTTTTTGCTGGTGGAGCGTATGGCTGAAGAAATTGCCCGTATTGTCCACGAAGAGTTCTCTGTTCCCTGGTTAAAGCTGCGTGTCAGCAAACCAGGTGCACTAAGATATTCTCAGGACGTGGGTATTATTATCGAGCGAGGCGAGCGAACCTGATGGCATTATTGTTTCTGAGTCTAGGCAGCAATATTCAGCGGCACCTGCATATAGGTGCAGCGCTGGACAGCCTGGCTGAGAACTTTGGTGAGCTGATTATCTCCTCGGTGTATGAGAGTGAGTCTGTGGGGTTTGAAGGGGATAGCTTTTACAATCTGGTGGTGGGCATCCGCACCGACGCGACGATTGGCACTGTCTCAAGGCTGCTCAAGCAGATTGAGGATCAAAATGGCCGCGATCGCAGTGCGCCGCGATTCGGGCCGCGCAGTCTGGATATAGATATTCTTACGGTGGATGATGTAGCTGGTGAGATCGAGGGGGTTAAACTCCCCCGGGATGAGGTGCTTAAAAACGCCTTTGTACTGCAGCCTCTGGCTGAAGTTGCTGGTGATCATATTCATCCGGTGACTGGCAAGACGTACAGTCAGCACTGGCAGAACTATGACAGAGACAAGCAGAAACTCTGGCCTGTGGCTTTTGCCTGGCGCGGCATCAATCTGCCGCCGTCTGCCTAAAGGCTGTTGGAGCTGCCCCCATCTACGGCGATAGTCTGGCCTGTCATATAGGTCGCATCTACCGCTAAAAAGAATGCCGTCTTGGCAATATCGGACTCTGTACCCAGTCTGCCCATGGGCACCTTGCTCAGCACAGAGCTCTGTTTATCCACATCATCCTGTTCATGCTCTGGCCACAAAATGGCTCCGGGAGCAACACTGTTGACGCGAACATGGGGGCCGAGATCTTTGGCCATTGATTTGGTCATGGCAATATTGCCGGCTTTGGCAATGGTGTATATGGGGTGATCGCTAAGCGCCTGACGGGCATGCATATCCGAGATATTAACAATGGCCCCCTGGGCTTTAATTAGCATTGGCGCTAGCTTTTTGGATAGAAAGAACGGCCCTTTAAGGTTGCTGTTAATCAGATCATTCCACTGCTGGTCGTCACAGTTTTCCAATGGGGTAGGGTAAAAGCTTGAGGCATTGTTGATCAGCACATCGAGGCGACCCAAGCTGTTGATTAAATCGACGATTTTATCCAGCGCGGACATATCATTGAGATCGGTTTGCACCAGCAGGCAGCTATCAGGGCGCTGGGCATTAAGCTGTTCGCATAGCCTGTCGGCAGCGGCAGCGGAATTATTGTAATGAATAACCGCTGTGTAACCAGCCTCGTGAAACAGCTGGGCAGTGACTGCACCTATACGTCGCGCGGCGCCGGTTATCAGTACCACTTGCCGATCTTTTTGATTCATAGTTATGCCTGGGATGTCGGGTAATTTTGTTTAAATTCAGTGAGTGCTGCAGTCTGTCGCAGGCTAAGTTGCTGGCCAATCTCCGCGCCGCTGATCTCTGAGTTAATAAGGTCTGAGATATCGGTATTGATGACCACCTGTCGTGCCTGGCGCAAATAATCTGAGGAGGGGTAGTCGCGATCCTCAAAACCTGTGCGCCCCCTTGCATCTGCTTCGCAGCAGAGCAAAAAGTCTTCAAATCGCTCTGCGGATTTTAATGCCCCAAGACCTTTAAGCAGTTTTAATATGGTTTCTGGCCGCAGCTCCTGTGCTTTGTGGCACAGCAGGTGAAATTCGGTTACCACCATGGCCAGCTGGCGATGCTCATTGGGTATCTTAAGGCGATCACAGACATCTTTAACCAGCGGTAGGCCCCGAGCTTCGTGGCCTTTGTGGCTGGGCAGCACATCATCAGGGGTAATGCCTTTGCCCAGATCATGAACCAGTACAGAAAACCGCACCTTGGCACAGTCGGAGAGTCTGGCGGCCTGTTGCAATGACATCAATGTGTGTATTCCGGTGTCGACCTCTGGGTGGTAGTCGGCGCGCTGGGGAACACCAAACAGCTTTTCCACTTCTGGAAATAGTTCGGCTAGGGCGCCACAGTCACGCAGCACCTGAATATAGATATCCGGCGAACGCTCACAGAGGGCGCGCTCGGTTTCTTTCCACAGGCGCTCCGCCACCAGATGGGCAAGTTCACCGGAGCGAACCAGATTTTGCATCAGGCCCATGGTCTCTGGCGCTATGGTAAAGCCCAAATGATGGTAGCG
>Ga0115570_10002522_pt1 | contig 13962 bp, 14 predicted proteins | sample COGITO_mtgs_1205_3_FD_87294 | JGI IMG/M metagenome (GOLD analysis project Ga0115570, IMG submission 87294) | Pelagic marine microbial communities from North Sea - COGITO_mtgs_120524 | ecosystem: Environmental > Aquatic > Marine > Epipelagic | place: Germany:Helgoland, sampling site Kabeltonne... | reverse complement strand
ACTAATGAAGCTGCGGACTTAGCAAGAGTTAATGCTAATGAAGCTGCTGCCAAAGCAGCCAAGGAACAGGCAGCTAGGGATTTTGCAGCTGGTAAGAAGATTAGTGATGCTGATGATATTGCCAGAGTAGATGCTAATGAGGCAGCAACTAAAGCGGCACAACTCCAAGCAATGGAGGACTTTGCTGCTGGTAAAAGCACAGCCAGTACTCGCAGCCTAATAAATGAAATAAATGACATGACTATGTATCACGGTACTAAAGCTGCTGATATTGAACTTAATGTCATCGACCCAGTGCAAGGTGGTTCACGCTCCGAAATGGGAATAGGCATACACCTAACCAATGATGAGTTATTGGCTATGGAGTACAGTAACGCAACTCCGGTTAGAAATCTACCGCCTGTTGGAACCAGGAAGTTAGAAGCTCGTGGAGTTGTGAATAAAATCAAATTAAACGTAGTTAATCCGCTTGATGTTTCTAAGGGACTATCTCCTGAAGCAGCTGATGTAATACTTGATGCTATTAATCAAATTCCCAATGAAAAGCTAAACTCAGTTGCCAAGAAAGCTCTACGAGGTAAGCTTAAAAAGGAAACCAACTTGATAGACTTCATTGAAAAGATAGATGATGTTGCTAAAAGGTATTATTTAGATAGTGGTGTAGATTATCCTGAAGAGTCGGTAACTAACTTACAACGTATGATATCTCAGAACTTAAGGCATGGTCTAGGCGTTGATGCACTCTACTATAAAGCTCCCAATGGAAAAGTTCAAGTTAGTTTACTGGGTAGCCAAAATAATAATGGAATATCTAATATTAGTAAAGTTGTTACTCCAAGCTCATATAGAACAAACTCTGTCGCCCAAGCTACATCTAAAAATAACGTTGATGCAATCGCAGCTGAGATGTTCCCAAACAGTAGTTATGCTAAGGTTAATGCTGCTGAGTCTAAAGTTAACCTTATGTCACAAATGGCTCAAAGAACAGCAACTCAAGTTGATGCTTTGGAAAAGCAAACGTCTGCACTGTCGGATGTTGTCGCCAAACAAGAGTCACAAATACGTAAGCAAGTTAGAGCAGAACAAGGGGAACGTTTAGCCCGCAAAGAGCAGGTTTGGAAACAACAGAATGATACTCAAGTTAAACATTGGAATAAACCCGAAGATGGTATTTGTTAATTATGACTATTAATTGTAAGTTTGATTTTGAAAGTGTAAAACGTAAAAAGGGAGGTAAGAAACTAGGTGAATATGACACCGACCAACTACGTGATATAGAGAAGCGCGCTTTTGATTTACATAGAAAATTAACTGCCAATGCCAAACGATTTGCTGATGTAGCAAGTGAGCGTGCCGCGGAGACTGCTAGGTTTAATTCTCTACAGGAGAGTGTGTTTTTACAGGATATTGGGGAACTGGTTGACCTGTCAGGAAATAACAACATGAATAAGCTTGAGTTGTTTCTAAGTAATCGATTCAACCTTAAGGCTAAAAAACTAGGATTGTCACCAGACCTAGACTACACTGATGCAGGTAAACTACGTGAAAACTTAGCCACTGCTAGACAATCTGCTAAAGGAGCTATTGAAGAGAATGTACGTTTAATTGGAGTAAAGGAAGTACGACGTCACTCTAACAACATTGGGGACATTCTTAAGCAAGCTGGTGTAAATGATAAAAAGTTAATTAATGAATTACGTATAGATTCAATTGAGATAGGTCAGATACCACGTCTGCGCCAAACTTACAACATAGGTGAAGCTGCTGACAGAATTAATATGCAGCGTTATGAGGACTTTGTAGAAAGGTTAACAGAGATTGGTGTTGACCAAGAAGGAGTGCAAGAGATTATAACTTCAGCTACTAAGATTACAGCAACTATGGATGAAGCTAGAGCAATTGCTAATAGCTTTGGTCTTGGTATAGGTAATGTAGAAGGTATTGGATACTTAGCTAGAGTATACACTCCTGATGCCAAGAGATTCCTTGACCATTTAAGTAAAGCTGATGAGTCACTTCAAACAATTAAAAATGCGGAGAACTCACTAGGATTTCTTTCCACTGATGTCACCAAATCACGTCAGACATTTAAATACATTCCTGAAGATGATGCAGTAGTAGCTTATCAACTTGGGTTAGACATTGATGAGTACTCAGAGGTACTTGCTGAAGGTGGTTTAACTCGTTACATGCATGAGAATGTTAGTGATGAGTTACTGGAGAATATGGTAGACTCTGGTACTCTCAGTAAACTGCCTATGACAACTAAGGAAACTTATGACTACATGGTTGCCAAGTTTGGTAATCAACTACCGTTCAAAGGAATGGATGACATATTTATTACTGAGCCAACTAGAATAACTGAGTATTATGTCAACAACTTACAAGAGGCAGCAGGTAAATCCGCTATGGCTCGTACAGTTGTTCGTGATGGATTAGAGTCTGGGTGGGCTGTGCCTGATTCCATCTATAGTAAGCGACCGGATGACTTTAAGAACTTTAGGAAACTAGACGCGGAAAGTATTCGTAAGTTTAATCCTGACTTTGAGGGAGATTCATTTGTGTGGGTTAGTCCCTATGTGGATGACACATGGAAATCAGTTATGGGCTTATCAACTAGTCCCTCAGCTATTAACACATTTGCTCAAAACGTAAGGTACTTTGGCACTTTCTTCACTCAGTCAATGTTGATGAATCCTGGGTATCCAATGAGAGTAATGTATGATGCGTTTAGAAACTTCGGAGCTGCCGGAGGTAACTGGGCACGTTTTCATGAAGGGTGGTCTGATATGCTCAAAGTCACCAAAGGGGGAGCAGGTCTTGATGCGCTTGATGATACACAGAAGGTTTACCAAGGACTAGATGGTGAGTTAATATCTGAGCGTCAATTATATAAGAACTTTGTACGGCTGCGAGGAGCAGACTTTGCACCTCAGACAGCAGCTAACAGAGTGACTACTGATATTGATAGCAACATGCTAACTAAGCTAATAGATGCTCCATTTGAAGCCAAGAAAGCAGTTAACTACTTAGCTCACTACGCTAAAGCATTTGGTGCCGGAGGCGCAGCTAAAACAGGATTAGACATGTTCAAGCAATTCCAAGGTAACTTCTTTAGTGAGTTTGCTGGTTATGCCACGTTTATGGAAGCTAGTACCAAATGGGGACTTATTAAATCTCTTTCAGATACTAGACGTTCTAACAAGGTTGCTCAACAAGTATCATCACTGGGAGTTGCTCCTCCTAAGTTTAATGATATGAGAGAGATGCTACGCCACATAGATGACTACTTTCCACAGTGGGGTGATGTAGGAGATGTCCCCAGATTCTTCAATGACGCTGTTAGACCATTCTCTATATTTGCCATGTTTAATCCCCCAGCACAGATAAGACAAGCCATGAGACGACCTCATGAATTTGTTAACTACTGGCGCATTAAATCATTTATGAATGAGCAGAGCGGTGCACTAGAGGATGATGACTTAAATGAAGCTAGCTATCCAGAATGGGCACGTTATTCATCTCCTCAATTTATATTTAAAGATAAGGAGTCAGGTGAATGGGTGACAATGCTTAATGCTAATTGGGATGCGCGTGCTGATGCATGGAGTTACATAGCTAAAGGAGAAAAAGATTTGGCTGCTTCTCAAGGTAGTTATGTGGGCACAACACAGAATCAGCAGGAATTAATTAAAGATGGGCGTAAAGACTTGCTTGATTACTTCAAAGAATTTATGGCTGAGAGCCATGCGCCTATCCGTAACTTATTGTCCCTAGCAACTAAAACAGATTTAAGGAGCGGTCAAAGCTTTGATGAAGACTCAACAAGAACTAGAACAAGTATTTTTGGTCTTCCTAATGAAGCTGAGTACGTTCTTAGTATGTATCCTCCTGTTCGCAAGATTATCGATGACAACCCATTTGAGATATTCGGACGACCTGAGTTCCGTGACACAAAAACAGGTGAGGTAATTATAGAGTCTAAACCTGGTTTGTTTGGTTCCAGACGCGTTGACTTTGATATCTCTCAGTACAGAGGAGAAAAGAGAGATTGGATGATTAAGGCTGTTAACACACTTGGATTCAAAATGAAGCTAATTGATACTTCACGTAACATGCAGTATTCATTTACAAAGAGTAAAGGTTTGTACACTCAAACAAGAACTGATGTTGCCAAGCTACGTAATGACCTTACGCTTGAATACCTTAATGGAGAAGCAGATAAGTTCCCTGAAGACTTTGCTAGAAGGTTAGATGTGTTCAATGACAAGGTTTACCAGCTTGCTGCACTAGGTAGAGATACAATGGTTATTGCGGGACTACTCGCAGACAGAGGAATAAAGCCAACTGAGTCATTGAATAAACTTGACCAAGACATGCTTAGAAGTGTACCTGGACGCATTGGTGATGATGTCCTTAGAAATGCCATTCAAGACCTAGAGCTTTCTTTAACTGTAGATGAACTAGAACAACAACGGAGTAACAAATAATAATAATGCCTACTTTATACAAGACTGAATTTTCAATAGCTGCTATAGGTTCAATCGCTCGTGATTCCTCTATCAGTTCAGCAACCACTATTGCTATTCCAGCTAATGCTACTGGTGTATTAATTCAAGCTGACACAGGAGACGTAAGATTTACCTTTGATGGTACGGAGCCAACTTCTACTTTAGGGTTAGTACTAATTGATGGAGCGCCAGCAACGCGTTTAGATTTATTCCCAGGAGCAGAAATAAAAGTTCTAAGTGCATCAGGAGCAGTTAACTATCAATTTTATAGAGCGCAGGATAGCAATGGATTATTCTAAAGATATAGACAATAGAATTATGGAGTTTACTAATGGCAGTAGATAATAGCACCCAGGTAGTGACAGCTACCAAATCAGGCACTGGTTGGACAATTGATGTCACCAATGCAAACTTAAGTACTGACTTAACAGTAAAAGATTTCCTTGTTGAGTTTGAGTCTGTAGTACAAGACAACAGTGACTTTACTAAATCGTCCAGTACTTTACTTACATATAACGGAATAGCTATACCTTCTAGTGAAGTTGCTGTATATAGGGACACCCCTGTTATTCGTATCCAGGAAGTTACCTACGCAGATAGAATAACCTCTAGCTTGTGGGAGGCAGAGTTTAATAGAATGCACAGAATCCTAGCGGAGACTGGCGCAACTATTAGATTAACTGAATCCCCAGTTTCCAGTGATGATAGTACTAAAGTTGCTACAACTGAGTGGGTTAGAGATTTAGTGGGTGATACTGACTCATTCAGAATAATAAACACGTTAGATACTAATTTACCTTCTATTGGTGTCCCAGAAAGCGGTAGTGATTTTCTAGTTTGGGCTTCAGGTGCGTCATTAGCTAATGATGGTGATGGAGGATTCTTCTATTGGGATGAGGGAAGTAGTGCCACCATAGATAATGTGGATGTGTTTCAGGTAGATGGTGACAACTCTAATGGTCGTTGGATAAGACTTTCAATTAGGTTTGGAGATTTAAATGTAGGAAGTAATCTTGAGGTTTCAGGTACAACAACTTTAACTGGTGCTATCACAGCGTCAAGTACTTTAAACATATCAGGAAACACTACACTACAAGGCTCACTAAACATACAGGGAACTATTAATGATTCCACTGGTGATGTTACTATTGGTGACAACTTAGATGTGTTGGGAGCAGTATCCTCAACGTCAGGCATTGATTCAAATGAGACAATAGCTCAAACTTCTGATGATACAACTGTCCCCACAACAGCTTGGGTTAATGATAGAAGTGCTGCTGTTAACTTAATGAATCAAGGTCGTTTAAGCAATCACCCTACTGATTATCTACTAACTGGAATAGACTCCAGAACTGATGTTAGTTACACCAGCAACAATCTTTATTTTCACAGACATTGCGGAGACAAGATTGCTTTGTATAATGGCACGCAGTGGGAATTACATACAATACCAGAGACTCCCACAGCACTATCATTAATTGGTGAATACACAGGAAATAATTACCCGTTTGACATATTTATATATGACAACTCAGGTACTCTTACCTTAGAGGTTGAGGAATGGGCATCAGCCACTGCTAGGACAAGTACTCTAATTAGACAGAATGGTGTAATAGTTAAAAGCGGCGCTACCACTAGAAGATACTTAGGAGTGTGTTACTTAAACTCAAACAGTCAAATACGTATGACATTCGCTTCAACATCAGGTAGTACTGACTATGGAAGAATATACTTACGTAATGTAGATAATCAGATACCTGTCAACCTTTATAGACGTAGAGGTTCAGCAGTGTTTGAAAATGTGCCTGTAGATGGTAACCCAAGGAACAGACCGGCATCTAATGGATTAGCCTGGATTAATGGTGTCCCAGATGAAGGATTTGTTGACACACTAGTTACAGGAGCTGTATTAAGCTTTTCCACTAGACCTAATATACAATCCTATGGTTCTGCATCCTGGGCGTTTTGTTTGTTGAGGTTTTGGGATGTTTTGGCTGGGGACGTTTACAATGATAATTCTTGGGACGCTAGAAGCTATCACATATTTGATTCTACTTCCGGAGAGGATTACACTAGCATGATAGTAGAAACTGATATTGATAGGACTAGGGCAGGAGAGAATGTAATAGGTGGTGCTATATCAATTGGTGCCAGTACATACACTCCCACGCCGCCGTCTGTTAATATCTACTTACCATCAACAGTACTTACAGCAAGAGGTTTAAATTGGTAACGTCATGGCAGCATTAAATAAAAATACGTTAGTTAGAGTTATATCTGAAATTGAAGAAGACATTCTAGAGCTAGAGACTGAAAGATTAGGATTAACACCTGAAGACATAATTGAACTTAGCGTCATAGGCTCCGAGCTCAAAAAACTAAGGTTAACTAAAATGGTGTTGGATAGTTTGAATGACATCCTCAATGACAGGCGTATAAATAAAAGAAAGAAAAATAAGCGTAGAGAAAAATAGACATAAAAAAAAGCACCAAGGCAATTAAGCCTTGGTGTTATTGTTTTATTTATATTGTTACCCATTTACCAGGGCACATTGTTGTTGGTAATAGAACACCGGTTGATGCTCCACTGTAATCATTGTCACATTGGACAGTCCTCAAAGACTCGTTGTGGCTTCTTATGTATTCCCTTAATATTTCAGGCTCAACAAATAAAGCGTTTCCCGATGAGCCATTGATTAAGAACATATAGTTAGATTGACAAGTATATAGCCATCCTTTCTTACCATGCTGCTCTGTCTCAATGTAGAAGTTACCGGTTGCAGAGGAACGGACATCATACTTAACCTCTACTGTTACAGTGTTACCGTTAGACAATTCTACTAGGAAGTCCTTTCCTTTCTTTTGTTCACTTAGGTCATTAATCTCAAACACTTCCTTCACTTTGTCTGAGTTGTTGGCATACCTTAGAAACAAGTCTTCACCTTTCTGCCCATTGCCATGTAATTGATTATAGAAGTTATCCATATTTAGGTAAGTCACGATTATCGCGTTCAAAAAAGCTAGGCATTACTGCTCTACGTGTGTCCTTAAGTTGAGGAGCTTTACCAGCATTATATAGGTTGTCAGATGACTTACGCCAGAAATAAGCCGATAGATATTTATTCTCACTCTCTTCTTGTAGGTCACTAGTCAACCATTCAATCACTTGCTGTCTAAAATTATCTAGGTGCTCTCCACGGTCATATCCCAAGTCTTTAGCCATTTGAATGTTGACTGCTACGTGGATGTTCTCATCATTACTAATGTCATTGGCTACAGTACGAAAACCAGAGCCACCCAGAAAACGATACATAGGCAAAAGAACAAAAAAGATACTTGCTTCAAGAGTACCAGCCACAGTAATAGGGGAGTACTTATCAGCAAGATAACCAGCAGCGTCAACCATCTCTGCAACCTCTGCATCATCTTCGGGGGAAACAGGAAATACATTACGCAATCTTCCAAGTGCCTCATCATGTTTTATCTCATCTTCTACATTGAACTTAAACAACTCTACGATATGGGTATCCATGTATCGAGCACTCTTAGCCAGTTCATCAGTTATAAATTGACCAACAGGTAATTCTAATTGACTCATTGCTAGTGCTTTACTTATTGTTTTCTCAGCACCTTCTACTATCTTTTGGTTTGGTGACACATCTATTACGTCCCAAGCTCTCCGTCTATTCAATTGTTTTTTATAGAAGATGGATGACTTACGACTGATTTCTTTTTCTACTAATATTTCCATTGTTTATTCTCCGATTAAAAAGGGGCGGTTAGCCCCTGTATATACATTGTGTATACGACTCTTATTTATCCCCTAGAACATCCCATTCAGAAGCTCTACCAAGGTTTTGCAATTCATCTCTAAGCTTAGAGATTTGTTTAGTGACAATCATACGTATGTCATTTAACTCACTAATATCAGTGCTAGTCAATATGTAGTTCTCTATTAGAGCTAACACATCAATCACAACCTCAACTTCTTCATCACTAAAGTATTCCACTTGAATAACGTCATCGTCTACTTGTAAGTCAAAGAATTCTTTAGGTGACATGTTGTCTTTATAATCTTCAATAGCCATCACACTGTCCTCATTATTACTATTTTAGTTTTTGACGTGTATTACCCATTATTTTCTGGGCAAAGTAGATACTGAGTGTTAATGCTTATAACTTATCAGTTAAGTTTTGGATAGATTCACGCATTAACCTGTTTGATTCTATCAACTCTTCGATTAATATACTTGTTGGACTAGCCATTATCATCAACCTCCACATGCAGCGCAATATTGCTCGTCATCTCCTGGGTTAATAAAACATTGTGTATTATCAACACCATCATTACTATTGTTGTTATTGTCATACAATCCTCTTAGTTTTTCTTCGTCACTATTAGGGTTAATTACCTCAGACTTATCAAGAGCAACTTGGTCAACAGATATTCTGTAGTAAGTAGTCTTTAGGTTTGAGTTAATAAACTCATCGATGAATGACTCATCTACTATTTTACTACTCCAGACATTAGCACTAATTGCATGACCTAATCCAGTGGAGTCTTGTAACTTCTGCCAAGCGTTAAGTAATTTCCATTGAACGTCCCACCCAACATTCTTGGCTACCTCTCCCATAGGGTGATACTCAAATGACTGCACACCGAACGTATCAGAGTCTCTATCTACCTCATAACTAATTGGTGCAGATATCTCTGGAGCAGTTGTATACCCATCAGCGTCAGTGTATCTATAGGACATGGAAGCGGTAGGCGCAATAGCAAAAGCTCTTTCCATTCCATATAACTTAGCGCGTTTAGCTGCTGAAGCGTAACCACGTATAATTGCCTCTGCTACTTCAAAAGCTATACATGGTACTTGCTCATCTACTGAGTATTCATATGGCAAACCGCTTTTTAGTAAAACCTCCAAAGCATAAGTAAACTCACTGTAAGATACTCCATGAATCGCCAGCAAGTTAGCTAGCCCGATTACACCTAAACCAACTTGCTTATCTTCACTTGGGTTTAAGTAATGTCCAGTCTTACCAACACCAGTCACTGCGTGAAGCTTACAGAGCCATTCCATACACTCAGCGAAAGCTGTGGGTAGTTTACTTAAATCTTCAAATAGCCCAAGGTTAACAGAACTAAGAATACAAGTACCACGACTGGGGATAAGTACTTCCAAACAAACGTTAGAGTAGATTCTATTTCCTTTCTTATCATATTGTTTTTTAGCAAGCCACACAGTACCATCATTAACACGCTTAGAAAGCTCCTTCTTTATTGGATGATTGATTATACCTTCATCAACGTACACTGCCCGTTTAGCCCAAGGTAATTCGGATGTGGGCATGTTTATGAACTCAGAGCAATCATCGTGATTATAATCCAAAAATAAAGTAACAGCGCCATTCTTGAATATTCCTCCACGACGTAATTCTTGATTAATTAACGAGTAAAATTTTGAGAAGGAAACAGCGCCACTAGAAACCAAACCCCGACCATTATCAGTTCCACCGGGGCGGAGTTCAGATAAATCAATAGCAACACCAGCAGCATTGCGCAAACCATGACTCGTAAACAACCAACTATCTTCGATTCCATCTCTACCCTCCATACTGTCTTTGACAGAGAATGTTGTACAACTTGCTGGTAACCTACTTTCATCATTGTCTAACCAGTCTCTAATCCTACCGGTTAGTGACATTCCCATTGGAATACTGTGCACTAACATATCTTTAGCTTTAATCATTTCTTTGTTAATCTTTGGCATTGTCTTATTACTTGCAGTACTTGGCTAATGTTGGGAAGTTTTCACTAAACTCTGTGACACCATAAATAGAGGCTAGAGCAGAGCATTCTTTCTTATAGCTAGCTTCCGCGTCAAACGCCATCCTGTCTGCTGTTACTTGAGCAGCTTTAACACACGATTCTTTGGTGCGTCCACCTAAAGGAATTACAATTGCTGTGCTGAATGCATAGTCATCAAAGTTAGTAGTATTACCTGAAAACATAAGGTTAGCATCAGGGCAAGTAATGTTACCTAGTCTGTATGTAGATGCCTGACCAAGGTTATAAACTGCTGTTTGATTAACAACCCCTACGTTCTCTTGTGATGTCTCGTTATCCTGTGTGTTGAATGTGTCCCTTTCGTTAACGCTAATACCAGCAACGGCGGGAGAAGCGAAAAGAAAAGGGACAACTAATAAGGCAATTAAGCTTTTCATTTTTTGTCCCTGTATATTGTTGTTGTTTGTAATTATTAGATTCTAGCGAATGCCAGCGTAAGTATCGTTGTCACTTCCTCCTTCATATCCTTGGTAGGATTCATATCCATTGAATGAAGTTCTAGAGCCATAAACATCGCGTCCAGCTTCTAAAGAATAGCTTCCTTCAAAGTTGCCTTTATTACCATTACCGTTGAACTTGTATTCTCCTTGGATAGCTCCGGATTCAAAGCGGTTAACTCCATTCTCATAGGAAGTACCAGAGAAGTTAACACGACCGGTAACAGTCTTGCGGGAATAGCTAGAGGAGTTACCTACATAAGTTTCAGCGGAAGCAGCTCCAGCGGAACCGATAATAACAGTAGCAACGATAAGAGCAAGGTTGAATTTCATAGTGTTTGTTTCCGTTTGTTTTGTTTATATGTCCATAGTAGTTTAGTGACATACTAAGGTCAATGCTTTGTTACTTTACTTAACCTTTAGTTCTTTAAATACACCCATTGAGTGTGAAAATAAAGGTGTGGCAAGCTTTTCAGATGCATCAGCGTAATGTTTAATCTCTGACTGTGCACCACTACCTTGACGTAAATATAGAAAGTTAAGGAACCCGTGTAAACTTATTGTCCATCTGAACCTAGTGTATGTACAAGCTGGCAGAATTCCTCTTGCTATCTCTCGACTAACTCCATGAGACAGCATTCTGTTGTATGTATCAATAGAGCGCTCCGCGTTGCGTTGATACTCATTTAAGAGGCGTTCCCTAAGTATACCGCTGATTACTTCATTAGGCATTGAGCCTTGCTTATTGTCCTCATCCTGTAGTGGTAACTCTTTAGGTACATAGTAGTCATTAATTGAAATGGGAGAATAACGTAAGCTTTTCTCATTCCACCCGTCCATTCCTTCAGTGTATGAGCTACTGACGTGGTGCTTCCACCATTGACGGGCAATGTACAAAGGGCACTTGACTTCAAACTTTAATGCACACCCTCTTAGTGGTGATGTATGTTCATTCTTAATTAGGTAATGTATCAACTTAATGTCGCTTTCATCTAGTTCATTTTTGGTTTTGTCATATGACACACGAGCATCATTAACTATATCCAAGTCAGTACCCATGGTACTTATAAGTTCAATGTATCCTCGGTCGTCGTTTAGTGGGTAAAGTCGTTCCATTAATTTGTGTAGTTCTAAAGTTGTAGGTTTCCCGCCACACCGGCGGGAAATGTTGGTTAGAATGGATTGTCTATTTCTACTTCTACAGTTTCAATCGTTTCAATTAACTCGGTTAGGTCATCATTGTCTCGGTCTAATTTAATCATGATGCTAGTAGCAATAGTGCGTATATCTTCAAATGCAACATCAGGATAGCCATTTTCACGTAGTTCTACTTCTACCTCTTGGATACATTTAACGTGAGCATTGGCTAACATGGCTATCTTATCCTCAACTGACATTCTTGGTTTAGCAGGAGTGTTGTTAGTAAAGGGGGTAGCATAAGTGTTAGCAGACGCTACTGGAGGAGCATTGTTGTAGGAGTCATCAGCATATAACTTGCGGATAGTACGTCCATTCATTTGCTCATACAAGATGTTGCATGGAGCACCTTTAGGTAAGTTAGCGTGAGGCGCGCGTCCACTGGCAAAGTAAATCTTTTCTTCTGTACCATCTTCCATTTCAATTACCATGTTCTGTTGAAATGTTCCTGGCTTGAATTTGTTAGGAAACTCTTTACCAGCAGGGAATTTTACTTTACCTTGTTTCATTGTCATTGGTGTTTCTCCGTTTGTTGTGTCTTTATTTATTATGCGTCAAGCCAAGTAATTAAGCTAGTGTTTGTTACACTTCGTTATATTGTCCGCTGTATACAGATTCAGGTCTGGCATTAGAGCGATGAAAGATAATCTGTAAAATCCCTTCATCAATGTAAATCTTATGCCAGGTATCGGAACCATTAAACATGCTAAATGATATGTGACCACTAAAGCCAGCGTCTACCACAGCCAAGCTGTATATTAAACCATGACGGCTGTAAGAAGATTTAGGGTATAAGAAACCAACAACGTCATTAGGCATAGTTAGCTTCTCATTACACGTAACCATCATGGACTTACCGGTGTCCAGGTAAACATACTTCCTACCATTCTCACCAGACTCTGTATATAAAGCCAATGTGTTAGTTGGTTCCTTCATGGTCATGGTGTAACCGTGTGGTTCTAAACCATAGCTCATGATTTTAGTTCCTAGTATGTGGTGTGTTGATACTTTAGCTCGTGAAGGGCGCTCGATTATGTCAGCGTTCAATATATCTCTATCAGTCAGGATTGCCATATTTCTCTATTAAGTTGTTTTTTGTCATTTCTAATCTAGCTATTCTTTCTTTGGGATTGTTAATCACCTTTCTCACATAAGTTTTCTTATGCTTATAGCCATCCATGGATTCATATGTGTCATAGAAGCAGTCAACATATGGTGTGTATCTCATTGAAGAAGGAAGCATTAGTCTCCCTGTCTCTTCTTTTCTGTAGACCTCTGGTTTGGGGTTTGGGACATCTAAGGCACCTACACAACTAATGTCCTTAAATGTTGTCAACAACTGTGCGCGTCCAACGGCGTTGTTATAGTAATCTTGGAGCTTATCCTCATCAGGTATAACACATGCTATCTCTGAAGTCTCTTTGTTAAAGCATACCCAGAAAGCATTCTTCATGCCCGTGGTATTTTTATAGATAGCTAGTTGAGTGAAGTAACCACGGAAGTTATTAGGCTCCTTAATAAAGGACTTGTAATAACTACTAGCCATGGTCTTAACTTCAATCACAGCATCTAGTGATTTACAAAGCCCATCAATGTGTCCCATAACTGGGGTACCTGGGATGTTAATCTCTAGCTGCTCATCACTAACAGTCAACCCATAAGCATTCATTAAAGAAACTACTACTCCTTCAAACACATCACCTAAGTGAAATGTCATTGCAGTCTTTAGTGGGTATGGTTTACTGGTGTAGGGATAACCAAGATAGTTGAGAGCTAGCAACACATCAGGAGCGTATAGTCCGCTTGCACCTACATAGGTACGTCTCTTCTCTTTATACTTTATTTGTCTTCGGGTTGATGCAGCAACTTCAGCAAGGTAGTAGTCCATGTCAAAGTTAGAGATACTACCAATGAATAACTCCTCATTAAACCAATTTTCAAACTTATCAAGTTCTTCTCTTAATGT
>Ga0115570_10002518_pt1 | contig 13969 bp, 28 predicted proteins | sample COGITO_mtgs_1205_3_FD_87294 | JGI IMG/M metagenome (GOLD analysis project Ga0115570, IMG submission 87294) | Pelagic marine microbial communities from North Sea - COGITO_mtgs_120524 | ecosystem: Environmental > Aquatic > Marine > Epipelagic | place: Germany:Helgoland, sampling site Kabeltonne... | reverse complement strand
TACTTTTACATTGCTGTTTTATGTAAATTCATGCATCGGTTCTTTTTCGTAAGAATTGACCCAATGCAAGTATCCACATAGATTACTTGGTATTATTTTTTTAAAGAGCGCTTTGTCGCAACGTCATGCCTGCTACAAAGAAGCGAGAATTATACAGCCTCTCGCTGCGCTGTCAACGCTTTTATCAGTTAAAAGCGTCTTTATTTGTGTTTATTTTTTTGTCAAACTACTAAGCACGTTTTTCTGCAAGGGTTGAACCCCTATAATGTCGCACTTTACCCACAAAAAAGCCGACTCGAAGCCGGCTTTTTTTACACTCTTACAAGTAGTTATTCTTCTGTTGCAGCCACTTCACGGTCGACTAACTCTACAATCGCCATTGGTGCTTTATCACCCACTCTTAAACCAGTCTTAAGAATGCGGATGTATCCACCAGGTCGTGATGCTGAGCGTGGACCAATATCCGAAAATAATTTTGTCACGGCATCTCTATCATCTAACCTTGAAAATGCAAGACGGCGATTAGCAACACTGTCCGTTTTACCTAAGGTTATTAACGGCTCAATAACACCACGTAATTCTTTAGCTTTCGGCAGTGTTGTGCGAATCATTTCATGCTCTAGTAAAGAAGCAGCCATGTTTTTAAACATTGCTTTTCTGTGACTACTATTACGATTTAATTTACGACCAGAATTACGATGACGCATTTTTATTACCCTATAATATCTTTATGCTGAACTAAATTCAGACTAATTATTTCTGTTCTAATGATGATGGCGGCCAATTTTCAAGCTGCATACCCAGTGATAAACCTTTCGTTGCCAACACATCTTTGATTTCAGTCAATGACTTTCTACCTAAGTTTGGTGTTTTTAACAATTCCATTTCACTACGTTGAATTAAATCACCTACATAGTAAATATTTTCTGCTTTCAAACAGTTTGCTGAACGGACTGTTAAGTCAAGTTCATCGATTGCTTGTAATAGTGCAGGATCTACTGTCGGCTCTTCTTTTTCAACAGCTTGCTCTTCAATCACCTTGAAATCTACAAAGGATGATAGTTGATCACTTAAGATGGTTGAAGCATATTTGATTGCTTCTTCAGCTTCAAGCGTTCCATCAGTATCTACATCAATAATCAGCTTATCAAGATCAGTCCGGTTTTCAACACGTGCACTTTGAACATTATATGTCACCATGTTAACTGGGCTGAAAGAGGCATCAATATAAAGTTGACCGATTACACGCTCATCTTCTTCAGACTCTACACGTGTATTAGCTGGTTGATAACCCCGGCCTTTCGCCACTTTAAATGTGATAGACAAGCTACCACCAGTCAAGTTAGCAATAACATGATCAGGGTTCACAACTTCAACATTATGAGGTAGTTGGATATCACCAGCAGTCACTGGGCCAACGCCTTCTTTCGTTAATGTTAGAACCACTTCAGACTGCTCATGTAAAATGACTGCAATCCCTTTCATGTTCAACAAAATATCTAAGACGTCTTCTTGAACGCCGTCAATTGCTGAGTATTCATGTACAACGCCATCGATTTGCGCTTCGATTACGGCAGTACCTTCCATTGAAGACAATAAAATCCGTCTTAAGGCGTTGCCTAATGTATGACCAAAACCACGTTCTAACGGCTCTAACACAAGACGTGTCCGTGTATCGCTTGATTTTTTAATATCAACAATGCGTGGCTTTAAAAATTGACTCATATAAGTCGTCATGCAAGTTCCTCTAAATAAATCTCAATCAGGATTTAGTTATTATTTTGAGTAAAGTTCTACAACCAAATGCTCTTCAATGTCAGATGGTAGCTCATCACGCTCAGGATCGCGTTTAAACTCACCAGCTAACGTTGTTGAACTTACATCAATCCATTCAGGAAAACCTAGCTGTTCTGCAACTGACATGGCATTGACAATACGTTCTTGTTTTTTCGATTTCTCACGTACTTCTACTTTATCGCCCGCTTTTACTCTATAAGAAGCGATATTGACAATCTGGCTGTTCACGAGAATCGCCTTATGAGAAACTAACTGCCTAGATTCTGCACGTGTTGCACCAAAGCCCATGCGATAAACAACGTTATCTAGTCTTCTTTCAAGCAAATTCAAAAGGTTTACACCTGTTGCACCTTTTGCATTATCAGCCATTTTGTAATAGCCTCTAAACTGCTTTTCTAACACACCATAAGTGCGACGAAGCTTTTGTTTAGCACGTAATTGCGTTGCATATTCAGTTTCACGACCACGTCTTACGCCATGTTGGCCAGGCTTTTGGTCAGCTTTACATTTGCTCTCTAATGGATTACCACGAGCGAACAAACCAAGGTCGACACCTTCCCTACGAGACAGCTTGCTACGAGCACCTCTGCTAATTTTTGCCATAATAAATTCTCCTAGACTCTAGACGCGTCTGCGTTTTGGTGGACGACAACCATTATGGGGAATAGGTGTTACGTCTGTAATATTGTTAATTTTAAATCCGAGGTTATTTAAAGCTCGAACTGCAGATTCACGACCTGGCCCAGGGCCCTTGATTTCGACATCTAAGTTTTTCATGCCGAAGTCTTTGACTACTTGACCTGCTTTTTCTGCTGCTATTTGTGCTGCGAAAGGTGTACTCTTCCGAGAACCCCTGAAACCACAACCACCTGATGTAGCCCAAGACAACGCGTTACCTTGTCTATCAGTAATAGTGATAATTGTGTTGTTAAATGATGCGTGGACATGGGCTACGCCATCTACCACGTTCTTTTTAACACGCTTACGCTGCCGTGCTGGTGAATTTGCTGCCATCAGTTCGCCTCTTTACTTAATCATTCTGCGGGGACCCTTACGAGTCCGAGCATTAGTTTTTGTTCTTTGGCCACGAAGAGGTAATCCTCTACGATGGCGTACACCACGATAGCACCCAAGATCTTTAAGACGCTTGATATCCATAGAAACTTCACGTCTTAAATCACCTTCAACAGTGAATTTAGCAACTTCGGTACGAAGTGTCTCGACTTCTTGCTCTGATAAATCACGAATTTTGACATCTTGTTTCACACCCGCAGCTGCACAGATTTGGCGCGCGCGAGTAAGACCAATACCATAGATGGCCGTCAAGCCAATTACAGTGTGTTTTTGAACGGGAACATTTATCCCAGCAATACGAGCCATTGAGCTACCCTAATCCTTCAATAGTGAACAGAGAATTATATCAGATAACTCTTCTGTTCAACAATAAATTAATTCAGTTATTTATTCTTAACCTTGACGCTGTTTGTGTTTCGCCTCTTTACATATAACACGCAACACACCATTGCGCTTTACAATTTTACAATTGCGGCAAATCTTCTTTACTGATGCCTGGACTTTCATCTATCTTCTCCAATACTTCTTTAATATCGGTTGTTTCTAGCCTAAAAAGCCAGTCATACCATTGTTGTTTTTGTTTTGCTTACGCATTAAGCTTTCATACTGCTGTGACATCATATGTGACTGAACTTGTGAAACAAAGTCCATGACGACTACAACAATAATTAATAATGAGGTGCCACCAAAATAAAATGGGACGCTCCAATATAGAATCAGAAACTCAGGTAGTAAACACACTGACGTGATGTAAATTGCACCTGCTAAAGTTAATCGACCCATAACGCTGTCAATATACTTTGTTGTTTGTTCACCTGGTCTAATACCTGGAATAAAGGCACCAGACTTCTGTAAGTTTTCCGCCGTTTCTTTCGGATTAAAAACTAATGCCGTATAGAAGAAGCAGAAGAAAATAATCGCAATCGCATAAGACAGTACATACATTGGTTGTCCTGGTGACATCAATGTAGAAATATCTTTTAGCCAGCCCATTCCTTGTGCGCTACCGAACCAGCCGGCAATCGTTGCTGGAAAGAGAATGATACTTGATGCAAAGATGGGCGGTATTACACCAGCCATATTCAGTTTCAATGGTAAATGGGTAACCTGACCCTGCACCATTTTTCGTCCTTGTTGACGCTTAGCATAATGTATTGGTATCCGACGTTGTGCTCTTTCTACAAACACCACAAATGCTGTTACTGCTAACGCTAGGAATGCAATCGTTATCACTAAGAAAGTATGTAATTGACCTGTTCTCGCTAACTCAAGTGTACCACCGACCGCTGCTGGCAGCCCTGCAACAATACCAGCAAAGATAATTAATGAAATACCGTTACCGATACCACGTTCAGTTATCTGCTCACCTAGCCACATCAAGAACATTGTACCCGTTACTAATGTAATTACAGCGCTAACTCTAAAGATCATACCTGGGTCAATAACAACGCCAACACCCGCAGCACTCTGACTTTCCAATGCAATCGCTATCCCTAATGCCTGGAAAGTTGCTAATACCAGCGTGCCGTAACGTGTGTATTGTGTAATCTTGCGCTTACCTGCAGCACCCTCTTTCTTCATTTGAGCTAATTTCGGGTGTACGACCGTCAACAATTGCATGATAATCGATGCCGATATATAGGGCATAATACCAAGTGCAAACACAGATAAACGCTCAAGTGCACCACCTGAAAACATGTTAAACATGTCTAGGATAGTCCCTTTTTGCTGTTCAAACATGATTGCTAATGCGCCAGGATCAATCCCTGGAACAGGGATAAACGTTCCCATGCGGAAAACAAGCAATGCGCCCAGTACAAAAAGTAAGCGACTTTTCAGTTCAGTATATTTTCCTGTCGCTAATTGTTCACGTTGTTTGTTTTTTTCCACGTTGTTTACTCTTCTACTTTACCGCCGGCAGCTTCGATTGCTTTTTTAGCGCCCGCAGTTGCTGGTAAGCCTTTGACTGTCACTGCAGTGGTTATCTCGCCTGAGCCAATCACTTTTGCACGAAGAATATTTTCCGAAATAACACCGGCTGTTTTAAGCGCTAATAGATCAACGACTTCTAGGCCTAGATTTTGAAGTACATCTAAACGCACTTCAGTCGTCGTCGTTGCTTTACGCGAACTGAAACCGACTTTAGGTAAACGACGTTGTAAAGGCATTTGACCACCTTCAAAACCACGCTTTATAGACCCACCTGAACGAGATTTTTGACCTTTATGACCACGACCTGCTGTTTTACCATGGCCAGAACCAATACCGCGACCTACACGTTTAGCGTCTTTTGTGGCTCCTGGAGCCGGCGCAATTGTATTTAAGTTCATTTTAAACTTCCTCAACCTTTAACAAATAAGACACATGATTAATCATGCCTCTATTTTCAGGTGTATCGATAACGATAGCGCTGCTGCCAGTTCTTCTCAAACCTAGGCCTGCGACGCATGCTTTGTGTTTTGCTAAGCGACCAATCGTGCTTTTTAGCAGTGTCACTTTCAATTTGTCTTGAGCTACCATTTTTTTATTCCATGATCTCAGCAACAGATTTGCCACGTTTGGCAGCAATTGCTTCTGGGTTATGCATGTCAGTCAAACCTTTAATCGTTGCACGAACAACGTTTAATGGGTTTGTTGAACCAATAGATTTAGCCAGTACATTATGAACGCCAACCGCATCAAATACCGCACGCATCGCACCACCGGCAATAACGCCTGTACCTTCCGAAGCAGGTTGCATGTAAACCTTCGCAGCACCGAAACGAGACGTCACAGGATGCTGTAATGTATGCCCATCAAGCGTGACTGTTTGCATATTCTTTCTTGCTTCATCCATTGCTTTTTGGATGGCAATCGGTACTTCACGTGCTTTACCTTGACCGAAGCCGACGCGGCCTTCACCGTCACCGACGACTGTTAAAGCTGAAAAACCAAATACGCGACCACCTTTTACAACTTTTGCAACGCGGCGGATGCCTACTAATTTTTCTACAAAACCATCTGAAGGTTGTTGTCGTTGTTCATTTTGAGCCATGAGCTAAACCCTTGTAAAATTAGAACTGCAAACCGTTTTCACGGGCTGCATCTGCGAGTGCTTGCACTCGACCATGATATTTAAAACCGGAACGATCGAATGACACAGCTGTGACACCCTCGCTAGAAGCGCGTTGAGCAATCGCTTTGCCGACGACAGCTGCTGCTTCGGCATTACCGCTACTTTTCAATTCTTTTTTCACATCGGCGTCAAGTGTTGATGCTGATGCAATGACTTTTGTACTGTCATGCGAAATCACTTGTGCGTAGATATGACGCGGGGTTCTATGTACAGTTAAACGATATGATTCAAGCTCTTTCATTTTTGCTCGAGATCTAGTGGCTCTGCGTAAACGTGATATTTTCTTATCCATAGTTTTGCCTAATTATTTCTTCTTAGCATCTTTGCGAGCAACATGCTCATCTGTGTAACGTACGCCTTTACCTTTATAAGGTTCAGGTGGACGATAAGCACGAATATCTGCCGCCACTTGACCTACTGCTTCTTTATCAGCACCAGATACGACGATTTCAGTTTGGCTTGGCGTCTCAATCTTAATACCTTCAGGCACTTGATATTGAACAGGATGTGAAAAGCCTAACGTTAAGTCTAATTTGCTACCTTGCGATTTAGCACGGTAACCAACACCAACTAATGTTAATTTCTTCTCAAAACCTTGACTGACTCCAATCACCATGTTGTTTAACAAAGCACGTGTCGTGCCTGCTAATGCAACTGATTTCTTTGCTGTATTACGAGCAGATGACTTTAAGGTAGTTCCCTCTTGTTTGACTTCTACGTCGTTATGAATATTGCGACTTAGAGTGCCTTTTGTACCTTTAATAGATACTTCGGCGCCATTCAAGGAAACTTCTACGCCTGCCGGTATTTCTACTGGCGCATTAGCTATACGTGACATTCTATATTCTCCAAAACTCTAGCTAACAGCACACAGGACTTCACCGCCCTGGCCGAGTGAACGTGCTTTACGATCTGTCATTACACCTTGTGATGTAGAAACAACCGCAATACCTAAACCTGAGATGATTTTTGGTATTTCGTCTGTTGATTTATAAACGCGTAGACCAGGTCGACTTACACGATCAATTTGAGAAATAACAGGCATACCTTCAAAATACTTTAATGTAATTGAAAGGATTTTTTTACCGTCTACTTCTGTGATGTTATGTGCAGTAATATAACCTTCATCTTGAAGTACATTTGCAATGCTCACTTTTACATTTGAACAAGGCATCAATACATCTGTTTTATTCGCTTGCTGTGCATTACGAATGCGTGTCAGCATATCTGCAATTGGGTCTGTCATACTCATTTTATTCTAGCTCCACAAATTCTATCAATTTACCAACTAGCCATTACAAGACCGGGGATATCTCCAGCCATTGCATGTTCGCGTAGTTTATTTCTAGACAGACCGAACTTACGGTAATAACCATGTGGACGCCCAGTTATGTTACAACGGTTTCTCATGCGACTCGCACTTGAGTTTCGTGGTAAAGCGTGAAACTTTTTAGCCGCTTCTTGGCGCTCTTCAAAAGACAATGCTGGGTTCAACATTTCCTTTTTAAGTTCCGCACGTTTAGCAGCGTACTTTTTCACTAATTTTGCGCGTTTAATTTCGCGATTTACCATGCAACTTTTAGCCATAACTTAGTCCATCCAACCTATATTTATTTTCTGAAAGGGAATTTAAATGCCGCCAACAATGCATGCGACTCTTCAGCCGTTTTTGCAGTTGTTGTAATGGTAATATCCATCCCCCTTATCTTATCAATTTTATCGTATTCAATTTCTGGGAAGATGATTTGTTCTTTCACTCCCATACTGTAATTACCTTGCTTATCAAAAGACTTTGGGTTCAAACCGCGAAAATCACGTTCCCTTGGAATAGCAATCGTAATCAAACGATCAAGGAAGTCGTACATACGGTCAGAGCGTAAAGTCACCTTACAACCTACAGGCCAGCCTTCACGCAATTTAAATCCTGCGATTGATTTCTTTGCTTTGGTGATAACCACTTTCTGACCTGAAATCTTCTCCATGTCAGAGACTGCATTTTCCAATACTTTCTTATCAGTTAACGCTTCACCCACACCCATATTAAGTGTGACTTTAGTCACCTTAGGCACTTCCATTACTGATTTATAACCAAACTGCTCTGTTAGCTGTTTGACTACATCATCACGATAAAATTCTTTTAATCTGCTCACTGTAATTACCTAATTCGTCGCTTATGCGCCGACAACTTCGCCGTTTGATTTAAAAACACGAACCTTGCGGCCATCATCTAAAATTTTAAAGCCCACTTTTTCGCCCTTGCCTGTGGCAGGGTTTAACAAAGCCAGGTTCGAACCATCAATTGGCATTTCTTTTTCTAAAATACCGCCTGTTGTTCCCGTATTAGGATTTGGTTTAGTGTGCTTTTTCACCAAGTTGATACCTTCGACCACGAATTTGCCATCATCTCCGCGGACTTTGATTTCACCTTGTTTACCACGATCTTTGCCTGCTACTACGACAACTTGATCACCAGTTTTTAATCTTTCCATCTCAGCGTCTCCTAACTTATAGCACTTCAGGCGCTAGTGAAATAATCTTCATGAACTTCTCACCGCGAAGCTCACGTGTGACAGGGCCAAAGATACGTGTACCAATTGGTTGTAGCGCTGCATTTAACAATACTGCCGCGTTACCATCAAAGCGAATCGATGAACCATCAGGACGACGAACACCTTTACGGGTTCTGACGATGACAGCATTATGTACCTCACCTTTTTTCACTTTGCCACGTGGTGTAGCTTCTTTGATGGTGACTTTAATCACGTCACCAATACCTGCATAACGACGGTGCGAACCGCCCAATACTTTAATACATTCTATGCGCTTAGCACCGCTGTTATCCGCGGCATCTAGACTACTTTGCATTTGAATCATGGTCTAAACTCCAATATAACCGGGATTACTTAGCACGTGTCACAACGTCGACTAACTTCCAGCACTTAGTCTTTGACATTGGACGTGTTGATGTAATGTTGACAACATCGCCTACATTGCACGTGTTTTCTTCATCATGCGCATGCAATTTTGTAGAACGTTTGACATATTTTTTGTAAATAGGATGCGGAACTTTGCGTTCAATCAACACTGTGATTGATTTATCCATCTTGTCGCTAACAACGCGACCCATTACTAAACGTGTGTTATTTTCTTGTTCACTCATGTCTGCGCCCTATTTCTTTTCGTTCAGTACAGTTTTGATGCGCGCAATATCACGACGAACGCGTCTCATTTCACTATTACGTGTCAATTGACCCGTTGCGTGCTGCATACGTATATTGAACTGTTCTTTATGGAGAGCTTCTAGCTCTTGCGCCATATCTTCAGCAGATTTCTGTCTAATTTCATTTGCTTTCATTACAATACTGCCCGTGTTACAAATGTTGTCTTAACAGGAAGTTTTGCTGCGGCTAAGCGAAACGCTTCACGTGCCACTTCTTCATCAACACCTTCCATCTCATAAAGCATGCGACCTGGTTGGACATTTGCCACCCAGTACTCAACATTACCTTTACCTTTACCTTGACGTACTTCAAGTGGCTTACTGGTAATTGGTTTGTCCGGAAAAACACGGATCCAAATTTTACCACCACGTTTGACGTAACGTGTCATCGCACGACGAGCCGCTTCAATCTGACGTGCCGTAATACGGCCGCGCTCGAGTGACTTAAGACCGTACTCACCGAAGCTCACTTTCGCACCACGATTTGCTAAACCGCGGTTACGCAGCTTCATCTGCTTTCTAAATTTCGTTCTTTTTGGCTGTAACATGGGTTATAACCTTACTTCTCAACGGGGGAGGCAGCTTGCGCACTTGATGCGTCAAAAACTTCGCCTTTAAAAATCCAAACTTTGACACCAATGATGCCGTAAGTCGTATTCGCTTCTGCTGTGCCGTAATCAATATCAGCACGCAATGTATGTAATGGCACACGACCTTCACGATACCATTCAGTACGTGCAATTTCTGCACCGTTTAAGCGACCCGCGAGGTTTATTCGAATACCTTGAGCACCTAAACGCATGGTATTAGTCACGGCACGCTTCATTGCTCTACGAAACATGATGCGGCGTTCTAATTGTTGCGCTACGCTTTCAGCAACTAATGTTGCATCTAGCTCAGGCTTACGAATCTCTTCAACACCGACATTAACGGGAACACCCATAATTGCTGTCACCTCACGGCGCAACTTATCGATATCCTCGCCTTTTTTACCAATCACGATACCAGGGCGAGCCGTGTGAATAGTGATTTTAGCGTTTTTGGCAGGCCTATCTACTTGGATTTTACTCACTGAAGCATGTGACAATTTATCTTTAAGATAAGCACGTACTTTCAGATCTTTATCTAGTAGATCAGAAAACTCAGAAGAATCCGCATACCAGATCGAATTCCAATCTTTAATTATACCAAGTCTAAAGCCAGTTGGGTGAACCTTTTGTCCCATAAGTATTCTCTCTTACTTTTCGTCAACAACCACAGTGATGTGGCTTGTGCGTTTAAGGATACGGTTACCACGGCCTTTAGCACGTGGTGACATACGTTTCATTGTTGAACCTTCATCAACCATTACAACAGAGATATAGAGTTCATCGATATCTGCGCCGTCGTTGTGTTCAGCATTTGCGATGGCAGAGTTTAACACCTCTTTCATCAGAACTGCTGCTTTCTTTGGACTGAAGGTTAATAAGTTAATCGCCTTTTCTACTGGCAATCCTCTAATTTGATCTGCAACTAAACGTACTTTCTGTGCAGAAATTCTTGCATAGCTATATTTTGCTGTTGTCGCCATTTCTCTACCCCTACCTATCGCTTAACTTTCTTATCAGCAATATGGCCTCTGAAGGTACGCGTTGGAGAAAACTCACCCAACTTGTGCCCAACCATATCTTCTGTAATGAATACAGGTAGGTGTTGTCTACCATTATGAACAGCAATTGTCAGACCAATCATGTCTGGGATAATCATCGAACGACGAGACCATGTTTTGATTGGACGTTTATTATTTGCTTCTACTGCTTCTAAAACCTTTTTTTCAAGGTGCAGGTCTATAAAAGGACCCTTTTTAATTGAACGCGGCATACTTAATTCCTAGCCTTTATTTTTTGTTACGACGACGTACAATTAAATTATCTGTACGTTTGTTTTTACGTGTTTTGTAGCCTTTTGTCGGCATACCCCAAGGTGATACTGGATGACGACCACCTGATGTGCGGCCTTCACCACCACCATGTGGATGATCAACTGGGTTCATCACAACACCACGAACGGTTGGACGAACACCACGCCAGCGTGTTGCACCTGCTTTACCTAATGATCTTAATGAGTGTTCGCCGTTACCAACTTCACCCAAAGTCACTTTGCAATCAAGTGGTATTTTACGCATTTCACCAGAGCGAAGACGTAATGTGCCGTAGCCATTTTCACGCGCTACAAACTGAGCACTACTACCAGCACTACGTGCAATCTGTGCACCTTTGCCTGGTTTCATCTCGATACAGTGAATCGTACTACCTAATGGTACTGACGCTAATTTCATTGCATTACCTGCACGAATAGCGGCATTATCACCAGATTCTAATTTATCACCTGCCACAATGCCTTTTGGTGCAATGATGTACAGTTTTTCACCGTCAGCATAGCTCAATAAAGCAATATGGGCAGTACGGTTAGGATCGTATTCAATACGTTCCACAACTGCTGGAATACCATCTTTATTACGTTTAAAGTCAATCAGACGGTAACGTTGTTTATGGCCACCACCACGATGTCTTACTGTAATGCGACCTGCATTGTTTCTACCACCAGTTTTGGCCTTTTTTTCAAGCAAAGGTGCATATGGTTCACCTTTGTGAAGATTTGCTGTTTTCACTTGTACAACAAATCTGCGGCCTGCCGATGTAGGTTTAGCTTTTTTTAACGCCATTCCTGATTCCTCACCCGTATTCTATTATTTATTCAGAGCCAACGAAGTTGATGTCTGTGCCTTCAGCTAATGTGACATAAGCTTTTTTCCAATCGTTACGTTTGCCCATAATGCGGCCCGTACGTTTGGTCTTGCCTTTTACATTTGTCGTTGTCACTGATTCAACTTGTGCTTCAAACAGTATCTCTACTGCTTTTTTAATCTCTAATTTGTTTGCACTAGGCAACACTTTTAGAACCACTTGGTTGTGCTTTTCAGCAACACGCGTTGCTTTTTCAGCAACTACCGGGCCTAAAATAATTTTTGTTAAGCGTTCTGAGTTCATAGTAATGAGTCCTCTAATTTGCGAATAGAGTCTTCACTCATGACCACTTTTTCAAAACGTAATAACGCAACTGGGTTAACGTGTGCAGCATCTGTTGCCGCGATGTCGTACAAGTTACGTGATGCTAACGCAAGATTGCCAGCTGCATTTTCAGTTACGATAAGTGCATTTCTCAGCCCTAGCGCATCTGTTTTAGCTAATAAGTCTTTTGTTTTTGGTGATGCTAACTCAACTTTATCTACGATGACTAAACTGTCAGTACGTCGCAGTTCAGACAAGATAGCGCAAAGTGCATGACGGTAAACTTTACGGTTTACTTTCTGACTATAGTCACGCGGTTTAGCAGCAAAAGTTGTACCACCAGAACGCCAAATTGGACTTCTGATTGTACCTGCACGAGCACGACCACTCCCTTTTTGTGCAAATGGCTTACGTCCACCACCGCGCACTTCTGAGCGTGTTTTTTGTGCGTGCGTTCCTGCTCTTGCACCAGCCAAATAAGCTGTTACTACTTGATGAACCATAGATTCATTGTATTCACGATCGAACATCGCATCAGAAACAGTAATGTTTCCGGCTTTGGCTCCATCGAAAGATTGTAATTGAAGATCCACAATTATTCCCCTAAGAATCTTTTAGGCTTTTACAGCAGGACGAACAACAACGTCACAACCTGTCGCGCCAGGGACAGAGCCCTTAACTAACAGCAAGTTTCGTTCTTCATCAACCCTAACTACCGATAGGTTTTGCAAAGTACGCTTCACATCGCCCATATGTCCAGCCATTTTCTTGTTTTTAAAGACACGTCCTGGCGTTTGACACTGACCGATTGAACCCGCTGAACGATGAGAGATAGAGTTACCATGTGTGGCGTCACCACCACGGAAACCATAACGCTTAACACCACCGGCGAAGCCTTTACCTTTTGTTATTCCGCTAACATCAATTTTCTGTCCCGCTTCAAACATGGTTACTTTGATTTCTGAACCGAGCTCAAGCTCAGATTCACCTTCAACAGTAAACTCACATATTTTATGACCCGAAGCTGACTCTGCTTTAGCAAAGTGTCCAGCTTGTGGTTTAGTGACGCGTGATGCTTTCTTTGAACCAACAGTTATTTGGATAGCGCTATAGCCATCTGTCTCAACCGTTTTTAATTGGCTGACACGGTTAGGTTCAATTTCGATTACCGTTACAGGTGTTGATACACCGTCTTCTGTAAAGACACGTGTCATTCCACGTTTACGGCCGACAAGTCCAATAGTCATTGCTCAAGCCCCTCTTAATTCAACTTTATCTGAACATCTACGCCAGCGGCGAGGTCCAGTTTCATGAGTGCATCTACTGTTTTATCAGTAGGCTCAACAATATCCATAAGGCGCTTATGTGTACGAATCTCATACTGATCGCGTGCATCCTTATTGACGTGCGGCGAAGTCAAAACGGTAAAACGTTCTTTTTTTGTCGGTAATGGAATAGGTCCATTGATCCGAGCACCAGTACGTTTCGCTGTTTCAACGATTTCTTTTGCCGATTGGTCAATCAGACGATGATCGAATGATTTCAAACGGATTCTTATAGTTTGGTTAGTTGCCATTATTTATTTACTCAGTGATTTTACTAACGACACCAGCACCAACGGTACGGCCGCCTTCACGAATAGCAAAACGTAAACCATCTTCCATCGCAATCGGTGCGATTAGGGTTACGTCCATTTTTACATTGTCACCAGGC
>Ga0115570_10002506_pt1 | contig 14008 bp, 10 predicted proteins | sample COGITO_mtgs_1205_3_FD_87294 | JGI IMG/M metagenome (GOLD analysis project Ga0115570, IMG submission 87294) | Pelagic marine microbial communities from North Sea - COGITO_mtgs_120524 | ecosystem: Environmental > Aquatic > Marine > Epipelagic | place: Germany:Helgoland, sampling site Kabeltonne... | reverse complement strand
GTCGAGCTCGCCACCACGGTCACCCACGGCATTTGGAGCATCTTGAATGGCGAGCCAGTTGGCATTGTTCTGACCACGGTAACCTTGGTCCCAGTCGAAGCTGTCATCTCCACAGAAGGCGACAAGGGCATTGGTGACCGATACTGTTCCACCGAAGAACTCGATGCCGTCATCCAGGTTGGATACCACTTCAACGTGGTCGATGGTGGTGCCTGAACCGACACCTCCGAGGGTGATTCCGTTGATCTCGTTGGCTGCTCCGAGCTCGGTACCGCCGTGGCGCAATGACACGTAGGAGAGGACACCAGAATTGTCGGCGTCGTTTGATCCTCCGTAAACGGCCTGGTCGTTGTCGGCAGGGATGCCTTCAACTTGTGCAGGTCCACCGAAGTTGGTGGAAGCATCACCGAGGATGATGAGTCCACCCCACTGACCGCGGGTATCATATGCTACTGAACCGTCGAGAGGGTCAGCTTCGTAGGTCATGATGATGGGCGCATTGGCTGTTCCTTGTGCGAAGATCTGACCACCTTTTGCTACGATGAGTGCGGAAGCATCTACACCGCTACCTGAAGCACCTTTAATGATGGTACCGGCCTCAATGGTGAGCACTTGTTCGTCAGCGACGAAGACATAACCGTCTAGAATGTAGGTGTTGTTGGCCGTCCACGTGGTCGTGCCGGTATTTCCTGACACCAGAATATCGTTCTGGCCTTGACAGGTTAAAATGAACCCCAGAAGGGCAGCGAGCGAGCAAAAGAGTCTCATTGGTTAAGTGAATTTGGTGAACAGATTACCCGTCGAAATTCACTTTTCTTTGTAGTACAGACGTTCAGGAGAGGTTAACCTTCGATGAAAACCAAACCGCCGCAGCTCAATATTGTGTTATGCGAAGCCGGCTCATCTTAAGCCAGTATGAACTGAATTGAAACTCAGTCTTTACCTCACATTGTCCTAAACTCAACCAAGCTCTTTAAAGCACTGGTATCCAAAAGCACTGCACGAATCCTGACACCAAGGCGGCGAGGATCCATCGGTCGGCCCATTCCCACCGCGGCTTCTTCAGGATGGTGCTGAACATCGCCAACACAATGAAGGGCAAAGGTGACATCCAGGGAAGGATGGTCCACACCTCCACTTTGGGGCTTAACGCCACAATGCTGGATACATATACTGCGGCCATTGCGATGAGGATACCGGCGACCCATTTCCGTGTGGCATTGCTTCCAAACTGGATGGGGATGGAGTTTTTCCCGGCCACCCGGTCGCCGGGTTCATCTCGGGCGTCTTTGGCTATTTCTCGGGCCATCCCGATTCCAAAGGCCATGCCGCCAAAGCCGAGCAGGGGCCACATCAATCCCCAGCGTTCACTTCCTAAGGTGTGGAAAGGAGACTCTAGAATACCCATCCAAATGGGAACCAGCCCCAATAGTCCTGCAACGACCAGGTTGCCAATGAAGGGTCGGCTCTTCCACCGGGCACTGTATCGCCAGAGCAGAAACGACACCGTGACCGGGAGCAGTAAATGACCGAGTCCGCTGTACTTCCATGCCAGAAAGCAGGCGATGCCGATGCCGACAGTGTTGAGCGCCTGGTGGGCGATGATCAGCACGCGCCGTTTCACCAAACGGTCTACGATGGCACGTTCTGGCTTATTGATTCGGTCTTCGGTGGTGTCGAAGTAGGCGTTGATGACGTTGCCTGCGGCCATCAGCAATACCACGACGAGCACCCCGAGAAGAAAGTCGATCAGGGGCAATTGGGTATAGCTGCCTACCGGTGTCCAGCGTTCCATCCAACCATAGCGCAAAGCCCCCATGGTGCCTGCAGAGATGAGCAGGTTCAATGGGCGGGCCAGGCGCACCACGCCCATGAGGTTGCTCCGTTTGCTGGAAATGGGTGGGCGGGGCATGGACATTCAGCTGCGGAATGGGGCATCGACCATGCCGGTTTCACCGGCCACGGTTCTGGCATAATTGAAGCCACCATGAATGGCACAGGAACCCGCTTGGCCGGTCGTGTCCATGGCCAGATAACCAACCTGCAGGTCGCTGACAGGCATCTTGGCCATGATGCGGTCTACCGCTTCCTCGCAGGCCGCTTGCGGTGCGCGGCCTTGACGGATGAGCTCTACAACCAGAAAAGATCCGACGGTTCGCATGACCGCTTCTCCGAGGCCGGTTGCGGTGCACGCCCCGAAATCATTGTCCACAAACAACCCCGCTCCAATAATGGGGCTGTCGCCGACGCGCCCCCGCAATTTGAAACCGAGGCCACTGGTGGTGCAGGCGCCGGCCAGGTTGCCATTGAGGTCCTGGGCAATCATCCCGATGGTGTCGTGGTTCTCCACGTTGATGATGGGCTTGTATTCGGCACTCTTCCGCCAATTCTGCCATGCTTTTTCGCTGTCGGGTGTGAGCAGGTTGACCTGTTCAAACCCTTTGGCAATGGCGTAATCTCGGGCACCGTCTCCAGCGAGCAATACGTGGGGGGTGTCCTCCATGACGGAGCGGGCCACTTTGACAGGGTGTGCGATGTCTTCCAGGAAGCACACACCTCCTGCTTGACCGTCGGGTCCCATTACACAGGCGTCCAGGGTCACCTTTCCCGTGTGGTCCGGGCGACCACCAATGCCCACGGAGGTGCCGGTAGGGTCGCTTTCCACGAGGGCCGTGCCGTCGACTACAGCATCCAAGGCGGTCCCACCTTGTTTCATAATGCGCCAGCCTTCCGCATTGGAGACCAGCCCGTGGTTCCATGTGCTCAGCATGTGCCCGCCTGTGAAACGTGCTCCACCTGATGGCCCTGTTAGGGGAGTGGGCGTGGTGTCCATGGCTTCGAGCATGCGCCGCGGCGCTACGCCGAGCAAAGTGGCCATGGCTGCAGCACGGCGAAGGAATGATCTGCGATGGAGCATGAGCCCAAGTTAAGCGCGGCGCGGCAGGAGGAGGAGGGGTAAGACGGCCAGATCGACCAAGACGGCAAATGCCAAGGTCAAGGAGACGAGCAGACCGATGTGGAAGGTGCCTTCGAAGCTGCTGAGCATGAGCGTGGCAAACCCTCCGCACAGGATGATGGATGTGACGATGATGGCTTTTCCCGTGGAGATAAAGGTCCTGCGCAATGCCCAAATGGGGGAGACCCCTTGGGACAACAACAGCTTGTATTTGGCCAAGAAGTGGAGGGTGTCGTCTACTGCAATTCCAAAGGCAATGGTGAAAATGATCGAAGTGGAAACCTTGAGGTCGATGCCCGCAGCGCCCATGTAACCCGCAATGAAGAGCAGGGGGAGAACATTGGGGACCAGCGAGACCAGCACCATTCGAATGCTGCGAAACAGTATGCCCACAATGAGGGCCACCACCGCAAAAGCGATCAACAGACCCAACACCATGTCTGAGGCGAGAAACCGGTTGTTGAGGTCGATCAGGTTGGCGGTTCCCGTGGGTTCCAACTCGAACGGGGGGCTGTCGAACCGCGCTGCCAACAAAGCCTCGCTTTTTTTCATGAACCGGGCATTGCGCCGGGCGATTTCGGTCGCACCGAGGTCGGCTGTGCGCGCTGCAATGCGGGCGAGCCCGGCTTCAACATTGACCCAATCCCCCCAGCCTGCGGCAGCAGAGGTTGATTCGGCTGACTTTCTGTTGGTCCTTTCGAGCTGCTTCAAAAGCTGGGCCAAGTCCTTTCCCTCGGGTATGCGCGCTTGGGAAGGCCGGTCACCATTCAAAAGCCGGTGGGCTTGTCGCGCGATGCGGCCAGGCCCGATGAGGGCACCTGCTTCGAGTTCTGCTTCGAGGATGTGTTCGATGCTGTCGAGGGTGGCCAGGACCTCGGGCTCTGCCAGTACGTTTTGGCCCTGTGGAAATCGGACTGCCAACTCATAGGGCCGAACCCCCGCAAAGGCGTTTTCGAAGTATTGGAATTCCTGCCTCAACGGGTCGTCTTCCCGGAGGTCTTCGAGCAAGAAGTTGTTGACGTCGATTTGCGCCAGAGCGAAAACCGACGCGACGGATGCGACGAGGGTAACCCCCAAGATGACCTTGCGCCGGCGAACGACCACGATGAAAAGGGCATTCAATGGGCCGCTCCACGGTGAAGTCTGCTCTGGATCGTGTGTGGACTTGAGGGGAGCCTTGCTGCGCAACAGCACCGAGGGCAACAACGTAAAGGCCAGTCCAAATGCGATAAAGACTCCGGCGGCGGTGTAGGCGCCAAATTCTCGGATCGGCCCGATGGATGAGCTCAGCAGTGTCAGGAATCCTATGGCGGTGGTCAAGGAGGTCAGGAAAGTGGCCATCCCCACTTCTCGGAAAGCTTTGCGCAGGGCGGGGAAAGGGGGGAGGCCTGCGCGCAATTCATCCAAATAACGGGTGATGATGTGCACCACATCGCTCATACCTACCACGAAAATGATGGTGGGCAGGACGATGGTCATGATGTCGATTTCCTTACCGGTCAACTCCATAAAAGCCAGGGTGCCCAGTCCACTCAGGAGGATGACGGCCAATGGGATGACGATGCCCCACCAGGTGCGAAACGCCAAATAGAGAAAGGCGATCAGCAGGAGCAGACCGAGTCCGACAAACAACGCCACTTCGCGCTCCATGACGCTCACGTAGTGCACTTGGGCGTGTGCCCTGCCTGCGCGGTGAACTTCGATGTCGAGGCCTTCGCGCCTGCATTGCTCCGTCCAATCCTTCAACACGGCGTCGGTGCCTAGGGCGATCTCGTCACAGCCTTGCTTGGACAGCATAGGAGTCTGTGTCATGGTCAGTGCCAAGCAACGCCCATCCTCACTAAACGCGGAGCCTACAAAGCCTTCACGGTTCCAAATTCCAGCGCTGTCCACACTGAACTTCTCGGGTTGGTCCCAGCGCAGCAGGGGCCGTTGGAAAATCATCCCCAATGCGGGATCCCTCACAGGGAGGGTCATGCTCAAAGGGCTGATCACACCTGTGACACCGGAGAGGGTATCCAGTGTTTCAGAGAGTGCGTGAACCGCTTGAAGGAATTCACCGTCAAACACGCCCTCTTTTCGTTCGAGTCCCACCAGGATGAAGTCGTTGTCGGTGGTAAAGGCGTCTCTGAATTGAAGGTAAAAGGCGGTCTCAGGTTGGTCCTCAGGGAAGAAGCTCTCGAAATCATAATTGAAGCCGAGTTCCGTGGCCCGCCATCCGGACAACAGGGTCAGTACTCCGATGAGGACCAATACCCACCCAGCGCGCCGGCGCCAGAGTGCGGCCTGCTGAAGCTGTGGGTCTGCGGACACAGGGTGTTGGGGCGTTGATTTCACGACAGTGGAGCAGTGGCCTTTGATGGGAACACAAGCAATGGAACACGCTGGAAGCAGAAGGGTTCTGTGTTCCATGAAAAAGGCAGACCAAAACTGGCCTGCCTTTTTCGCATGGGTATGTCACAAAGGGTTACTTCTCTTCGCTGACTTCTTCGAAATCAACGTCGGTCACCTCTTCGTCAGTGCTGCCTGCATCTGCAGTGGCACCAGCGTCACCAGCTCCTTCAGCACCTCCGGCCTCTTGGCTGGCCTTGTACATCTCTTCACTGGCTGCGGAAAAGGCCTGGTTGAGGCCTTCGATTCCAGCCTTACAACGGTCGATGTCCTGTGCGCCATGGGCCTCCTTCAATTCTGCGATGGCAGCTTCGATGGGGCCTTTCTTGTCCTCGGGCAATTTGTCGCCAAACTCACCCAACTGCTTCTCGGTTTGGAACACCAAGCTGTCGGCCTGATTGAGCACTTCCACGCGCTCCTTGGCTTCTTTGTCTGAATCTGCATTGGCTGCAGCTTCATCCTTCATGCGCTGGATTTCCTCATCGCTGAGTCCGCTGGAGGCCTCGATGCGGATGCGCTGTTCTTTGCCTGTGGCCTTGTCTTTGGCACTCACGTTGATGATGCCGTTGGCGTCAATGTCAAATGAGACCTCGATTTGGGGCACACCGCGCGGAGCAGGGGGGATGTCGGACAACTGGAACCGTCCGATAGAGCGGTTGTCGTTGGCCATGGAACGCTCACCTTGGAGAACGTTGATGTCCACGCTGGGCTGGTTGTCACTGGCCGTAGAGAACGTCTCGCTCTTCTTGGTCGGAATCGTGGTGTTGGCCTCGATCAATTTGGTCATCACGCCGCCCATGGTCTCGATACCGAGGGAGAGGGGAGTGACATCCAACAGGAGCACGTCTTTGACATCTCCACTGAGGACACCGCCTTGGATGGCAGCACCAACGGCCACCACCTCATCGGGGTTGACGCCTTTAGAAGGTTCCTTTCCGAAGAAGGCCTTGACCGCATCTTGAACGGATGGGATTCGGGTTGAACCTCCAACTAGAATCACCTCGTCAATGTCGCTGTTGTCCAGTCCTGCAGCCTTCATCGCTGTGCGACAAGGTTCGATTGTGCGCTTGATGAGGCTGTCAGCCAGTTGCTCAAACTTCGCCCTGCTCAATGAGCGCACGAGGTGCTTGGGCACGCCGTCGACCGGCATGATGTAAGGGAGGTTGATCTCCGTGTTGTTGGTGCTGCTGAGCTCAATTTTGGCCTTTTCTGCGGCCTCTTTCAAACGCTGCAAAGCCATGGGATCCTTGCTCAGGTCCAATCCGCCATTCTCGTCTTTGAATTCAGAGACGAGCCAATCGATGATGATCTGGTCGAAGTCGTCGCCACCGAGGTGGGTGTCTCCGTCCGTGGACAACACTTCGAAAACGCCGTCTCCGAGTTCCAAAATGCTGACGTCGTGCGTACCACCACCCAGGTCAAAGACCACAATCTTCTGGTCGATGGACTTCTTGTCCAAACCATAAGCAAGTGCAGCTGCGGTGGGCTCGTTGATGATGCGCTTGACCTCCAGTCCAGCGATTTCACCCGCCTCTTTGGTGGCTTGACGCTGGCTGTCGTTGAAGTAAGCAGGAACGGTGATGACCGCTCCGGTCACTTCCGTGCCGAGGTAATCCTCAGCGGTCTTCTTCATCTTTTGCAGGATCATGGCGCTGATTTCCTGCGGGCTGTAGTTGCGGTCGTCAATTTTGATGCGCGCGGTGCCGCCGTCGGCTTCCACCACCTCGTAAGGAACCCTTCCGGATTCCTTGCTGGCCTCACTGTACATCTGGCCCATGAAACGCTTCACGGAGGAGATGGTCTTGGTGGGGTTGGTGATGGCCTGACGCTTGGCGGGGTCTCCGACTTTGCGTTCGCCGTCTGCTACGAAGGCCACCATAGATGGTGTGGTTCGCTTGCCTTCGCTGTTGTTGATGACCACAGGCTCGTTGCCTTCCATTACGGCAACACAAGAATTGGTTGTGCCGAGGTCGATACCGATGATTTTGCTCATATGAGGAATTTGTAGGGTTTTCGCTTCTGGGTGGCCTTTCGGCTCGCCGGGGTACAGTCAAATGCAGTGCCAACCCGCGCAGAAGTCGAAGAGACTGACATGTTGTCGCAGTCTGTGGCACAGACTGACAGGTTTGTCGCAAAACCGAAGGCAGAGGGTGCATCTTTGTCACTTCATGGTGGCAGTGGATGACAGGGGAATCCCCCTCGCAATGGAGGGGACTCCCCAGAGGATTGTTTCCTTGGTCCCTTCTTTGACGGAAACGTTGGTGGATTTGGGTGCTGAGGATCGCATTGTCGGACTCACTAAGTTTTGCGTCCGCCCTGATCATTTGCGCAGAGAGCGCACGAGAATTGGGGGTACGAAAGGGGTCAATTTGGCTGCCATCATGGACTTAAAGCCAGACTTGGTTTTGGCGAATTTGGAAGAGAATGAAGCTCAAGATGTCATGGCACTTGAGATCGCAGGGATTCCATGTTGGGTATGTGATGTGCGGTCCGTAGAGCGGGCATTTCAATTGCTCGCTGACTTGGGACATTTGGTCGGATGTGCGCAAGCAGGGGAAGACATGGCACAGAAAGTGCGCAGCCGCTGGACATCAGGACGAGCCTCATTTTCGCCGCCTTTTGAAAAAGTAGCCTACGCCGTGTGGCGGGACCCTTGGATGTGGGCCGGTACGGATGCGTACATCCAAGATGTGCTGCGCTGGTGGGGCTGGTCACCTTGGCCCGACTCGCCCCGTTATCCCGAATGTGACATTGAAGAGGTTGTGGCTTCTGGAGTGGAGGGGGTGTTGTTGCCTTCAGAGCCTTTTCCTTTTAAGGAAGCCCACCTTGAAGAATGCGCAGGCCTTCCGGCTCGGTTGGTGGACGGTGAGATGTTCAGTTGGTATGGAAGCCGAATGATGCAAGTGCCTGCGTACTTGACAGGTGTTGATTTTGAGAAATGAGTGCGGGGTTTTCCCGACTTTTGTGCCCGGACAGCGATAAAGCTGCCTAACTGTCAAGAATAGAGATGACAACGACTTTGAAATTCGCAGTGGTTGGATTGGGTCACATTGGCAAGCGTCATGCGGAAATGGTCCGCAGGCAGCCAGGGTGTGAGCTCATCGCTGGTTGTGATGTCCGACCTAAAGAAGAGCTCGGGATTGAGGAAGACTTCGCTTTTTACAGCGACATCACCGAAATGCTTGCAGCGCACGCTGAAGTCGATGTTGTTTGCATCTGCACTCCCAATGGACTGCATGCTGCACAGGCTGAAATGGCGCTGGGTGCGCGGCATCATGTTGTCATCGAAAAGCCAATGGCCCTCAATCGTGCAGAAGGAGAGCGGGTATTGCACAAGGCGTTGGAGGTAGGACGGCAGGTGTTTTGTGTGATGCAAAACCGATACAGCCCACCGAGCATCTGGCTCAAAGAAACAGTGGAGTCAGGAGTGTTGGGGAAAATTCAAATGGTCCAAATCAATTGCTTTTGGAACAGAGACGACCGGTACTACGGCAAGATTCCATGGAAAGGAACGGCCGATTTGGACGGCGGTACGTTGTTTACTCAATTCTCGCATTTTATTGATATCGTGTATTGGCTGTTTGGGGACATGACCAATTTCAATGCCCGTTTTGCGGATTTCACACACGCCCACAACACGGCTTTCGAAGATTCAGGACTGGTCATGTTCGAGTTCCTCAGAGGCGGAATGGGAACGCTACAATTTTCTACTGCCGTCGCAGAATCCAATTTTGAAAGTTCATTGACCATCGTTGCAGAGCATGGGACAGTCAAAGTAGGGGGTCAATACATGAATGAGGTGGAGTATTGCAACATTCGAGGCTATGAAATGCCCGAGTTGCCTCCTTCCAATCCTGCCAATGATTATGGGCACTACAAAGGCAGCGCTGCGAACCACGGTTATGTGTTTGAGAATGTATTCGAGACTTTGCGTGGAAAAGCTCAAATCTCCACCAATGCGCTGGAAGGACTCAAGGTGGTCGACATTATCGAGCGCATGTATGCGGCCGGTGACCGGGGTTTGAATCCGTCATTTGGCCATTGATGAGCCATTAAAGGGGTCAGAATTGTATGCCCACCAAGGTGGCATCGTCCACCTTGGCATTGGCTCCCTTCCAAATAAGAAGTTCTTTTTCGATGGCTTTCTGGCGCTCCAACAGCGCAAGATTGCTGTGCATGGCCAGTATGTCGCACAGTCTTTTCCGGCCCAGTTTTTTATTGCGCTCGCCACCAAATTGATCTCGGATGCCATCTGAAATCAAGTAGAACTGGTCGCCTGGCAAATAACCGATGGTTTGGCACAGGTATGGATTGGCTGGGGCTTGATTTGAATCGGGGTGCATGAAGTCAATGCTCGCCCTTGTTCCCCTGTAGATTTGTGTTTCGCCATCTCTGACCAGAAACAAATCACCTCTAGCACCAGCAAATTGTAGGGCCTGGTTTTCAGAGTCTACGGTCACAATAGCGGCATCGAACCCATACATCTGCGGGGTGCCCTGATTGACCTGCATCCGGAGGTCAAACTCCTTTTGAAAAAGACCCAGAATTTCTGATGGATTTGACGTCTCCAGTGCAGTGAATGCTTTGTTGATGAGTGTTGAACCCATCAGTGAAACCATAGCGCCTGGAATTCCATGTCCCGTGCTGTCAATTAAGGCCAGTGTTTTCTTTCCTTTTTTGACGCCGGTAAACAGAAAGTCCCCCCCCATGATGTCGCGTGGGCGGTTGATGAGGATCGAATTTGGAAAGTGTGTGTTCAATTCTTTCTTGCCGGGCAAAGCCACCTCCAAAATGCGCTTGGCGCCAATCATGCTTTGGGTGATGAGGGCAAAACTTTCCCTCAATTGCCCTGTGAGCCGCTTTCTTTGCGTGCCTTCATGGGCCAGTTGCTGGTGACTGATGGCAATGTCTTGTGTGCGCGATGCAACGCGCTGTTCCAGCAACTTTAGGTTGTCTCGCAATTCCTGTTCAAGTCGCATCCTTGGGGTAATGTCCAGGATGGTCATAAGGAGAAGGTTGTCTTTACTCGAAGTGATGCTGATTCCCAAGGACAAGTGCCGCAATTCACCGTTGTTGGAGGTGAACTCGACTTCTTGGGAGACCATATCGGTTGTATTGCCTAATGCGCTGAGCGCATTCAAAAACTGCTCAGGATCAGCAGGCTTGAGTTTTTTAAGAAACCTGTTTGATAAGGACACTGGCTCATTCAGGTCTAGCAATTCAATGGACTCTTTGTTGTTGAGCTCCCAGAGCACACTCGAAAGAAAGGTGTCTGCGAGCGTCAATTTTTGAAGCTCTGAAACGGATGGGGTTTTCTCGTTGGACTGGTTTACAGCATCGATAAAAAGTTTGACTTGGCCTGTCAGCATCCCTGCCCCGGATTTTTCGAAAATGGTCTGCCACAGTTCCATTTCCTCCCTCATGAGCAGGAGAGAAAGGGGAGGGATGGAAGATGTGCTCGAGCGGTTAGAAAGGTCTGAAATCCGTTTTTTGAGCAGGACTTCGCCGCTCTGGACATCGTGAAAATCAGATGCAGGCAGGGAAAGGAGAGCCTCAGCTCCAGGCAGATGCGTGTCGAGGATCAGCACAACAGGAACACCTGGAAAGTCCTGGTTCAATCTAGTGAGATGCATCTGCGCATCTTTCTCTATTCCAGCGGTTTTGAGCAAAATGACAGCCAACTGTCCTTGGCCACTTTCCGATTGGATAAACTCAGCAGGATATGTTCTTAAACTGGAGTTTGGGGTGTCCGTTTTGTTCGACGTTACCGGACTGTTTTCTAGGCTAAATACCTTGGGTGTCCCCTTCATTTTAGTCAGGGGGGTGTTCCAATTGCGCGCATGCATTGTCTAAAGATGACAAAGGATAGGCATCCGTTGTGTCATCATCGACGGCATTGAACCGGTGGGATTCTTCCGGTGTGGGTGTCAGTTAGCTTGATTGAGCTGGATCGGCTCCACCTGGTGACAGGTCGTGAAGCAAGATGTACTTCACCAGGTCTGAATTGCTTTTGAGCCTCATTTTTTCCAGAATGCGACTGCGATAGGTACTGACGGTTTTGATGCTCAGGCTCAATTGGGCAGCGATGTCAGTCATGGACTTTCCTTCCCCAATGAAAAGCAGGACTTCGTATTCGCGGTCAGAAAGGTTTTTGTGCGGAAGATCATTGTCATCCTTGGCCATTTCCGCAATCATCAAGCGTGTTAACTCTGCGCTGATGTATTGTTTTCCTGAAACGATGGTGCGCATCGCATCTTCTAGAACGTGAGGTGCGCTGTCCTTGTGCAAATAACCCCTGGCACCAGCTTTTACCATTCTGATCGCAAACTGATCTTCAGGATACATACTCAAGGCCAAGACGGCAACTTGAGGATACATAGACTGAATCTGTTTTAGAACTTCGAGTCCACTGCGACCGGGAAGGCTGATGTCCAAGAGCAAGACATCAGGGACCTGTTTCATGAAAAGCGGAAACAATGCTTCACCGGATGCGACATCATCCAAGACTTCAAAATCGCCAAAGCCTTCTACAATTTGCCGAAGTCCGGCCCGAACGATGTTGTGATCGTCGCAGAGCACGACTGTCTTTTTGTTCATATCGTAATTTACAAAGAAGATGAGTTGTTAAACTCAATGACGATTGAGGTGCCCATCTGGCTCTTGGATGTTACGTTAAAATAGGCGCCGTGGTTACGCGCCCGTTCACGCATGCCAACCATTCCAAGGCCCCGAGTAGTTTTCCCCAACGGGGACTGTGGTAGACCTATGCCGTCATCGCCTATTTCTAAAACGATTTTTTCTGGATGGACCTTGAGTGAGATGTACGCCAAGTTGGCCTGCGCATGTCTCGAGATGTTGGTCAATGCTTCTTGGACGATGCGGAAAATGTCAGTTCTGAGGTTTTCAGAAAGGTTGGGCAGGATGTCGAGATTCAGGCCACAGAAAGCGTTTTCTCGGCGGTTGAACTCTTGAACCAGTGTCTCAAGGCCGGCAGAAAGACCGACTTGGTCCAAAACGACGGGGCGCAATGCGTGCGCTATGTTCCGGACCTCACCTATGATCGAAGTGTTAATTGAGATGAGTTGTTCTAGTTTTTCCAGAATATCGGCCGATGAAATTTTTGACGAAGGCTTGCGAATTTGATGGTCGATCCAGAACAGGCCCAATTTGAGCGCAGTCAATTCTTGCCCCAATTGATCGTGAATGTCCCGAGACAGGCTGCGCTTTTCTTCGTCGCTGTCTTCTGCAACCTTTCTGGTCAATGCCAGCAGGTCTTCCGTTAGTCTTTGACGCTCAACTTCAGACCAAGCGTGCAATGTTTTGGTGCGGAATGTTTCCAATACCGTGTCCAGCACTTCTGGAAACAAATCGAGCTTCCTTTTGGAGAGGTAGTGGGCTGCGCCAGATTTGATGTAATCAACCGCCAATTCCTCTTCTCCTGCACCTGTGATGACCATGAAAGGCACGTCAGGAAAACGTTCTAAAGCCACTTCAATGGCATCCAGAGCAGATCCATCCGGTAACAGGTGGTCTGCACAAATCAGGTGTGGTTCACTGGACCCAAGGGCCTCGGTGAATTCAAGAATGGAAGCAACCCGCTTTACGACCAGCTCGCGAGAACATCGCAGTGAGGCGGCTCTGAATATAGCAGCGTCTAAATCGCTGTCCTCGAGGTGAAGGATTTGAAGAGGCTCAAGACTGTTGGGGTCGAGGATGGGGTTTCCTTCAAACTTCCGACTGAAATCTGAACCGTTGTTTGGGTTCATCCAACAATGGCTCCATAAGTGACCATAAAACTGCGGTCTCCTTCGAAAATTGGCAGCCCATTCTCCAAGAGCTCAATGGCTTGGGTCCGTTGTCCATCAGCGTCGAGTTGCTCGGATGCCCGTATCAACCCTGTCTTGAGCAACGCTCTCATAGACTCGGTGAGCGGCTCATCGCGATAGACTTCAGTCTCTTCAGAAGCTGCGATCCGGCCGGTCATGCTGCCCATCAATTGCATCGCGGTTCCCCAATGTTGGGTTGCATCACGGGTCGCCCGTGCATAGTAGTTCGCCATCCCGAGCATCACATAGGCGGATGGGTCGGTTTTGTCGAGTTTGGACAGATAGGCGTAAAGGCTTTTGGCACGGGTGTATTTCTCTGCGTCCATCTCAGTATCTGCCGCGGCAATGGTTTCGGCTCTGAGGTCTTCGATAAAATCTAAAAGGTCTGGGACGTACTCGCTTTCCTTGTCCTTCTTGATGAACTTGGTGCAGTACTTCAAGCTTTCTTTCAAGGCTTTAGGGTAACTCTCTTTGAGGGCAGGGTCATCGCTTTGGTGGATGAGCAAATAGGCCCGCGCCATGTAAGCATATGGTTCGGGGTGTTTTTTGGTGGCCTCTTTTTCGGTGAACCCGATGGCACGAAACAAAACCCGTTCATATTTCCCATCTACCAAATCCTCCAGCATACGGTTGTATTTGGGGTCTTGGGCCTGTGCGTTTGGAAGTGCAAACAACATGGCGCAGAGCAGGGCAAGGAGCCCGGATGATTGAACTTTTCCTCTCATGTTTCCCGAAGGTAGGAACACAACGGGGATTCAAGGGATTATTGCACTGTGGAAGACGAGCCAAAATTTCCAACGACAGGCTGCTCAAAGCGTAATGAATGTGAGGTTTT
>Ga0115570_10002493_pt1 | contig 14044 bp, 16 predicted proteins | sample COGITO_mtgs_1205_3_FD_87294 | JGI IMG/M metagenome (GOLD analysis project Ga0115570, IMG submission 87294) | Pelagic marine microbial communities from North Sea - COGITO_mtgs_120524 | ecosystem: Environmental > Aquatic > Marine > Epipelagic | place: Germany:Helgoland, sampling site Kabeltonne... | reverse complement strand
TGACGATTGTCTGCAGAAAATTTGATGGCTTATCATTGCTCAAGCGCCACCGCCTCGTCTACGATGCTGCATCTGCTTTAATGAAACACGATATTCATGCTTTAAGCATTCAGGCCAAAACACCGAAAGAGTACCAAACAGACTAAATCATGGCAGGATAGAGCGACCGCCTAGCGAAGAATAAAGCGTTCTTACAGCAACAAGAATGCTTGAGAATGAGTAAGCCCTCCAGCTTGGCTATCGATTTGCGTAATAAAGTCATTGGTGAATGTCAGACTTATCATTTTGGCGGTGTGACACATTATCTCGATGACCGCGGTTATTTATTAGCCAAACGTCTAATGGAACGTTTCGATGGCCGTTATACCATCAGCGTATACGAATTAGTTCTAAAAGCCATTAAAACGCTTGCGCAGACAGATTCTACTTTACCCTCTATTAAAACAGCCCAAAGTGTTCTCAACCGAGAGAACGGTCACATTCAATTGCTTCACTTTGATAAGCTTTTTCAGCATGAAGCACTGCATATTCTCTACACGACACAGCTTGAAATACATTTCAACGATATTATGTATCATGCGACGACGATCGATATTTCTAGCACAGTAATCCGCATTGTATTGAAGCGCGCTTATACCTTAAGTAAAGAAGATATTGTTCTCATCAGTTATACAGAACTCGCACCTGCTTCTGATCCTGAATTGCTGGTGAAAATACCCCATGAAATTGTCAAAATCGATCATGACGACCTACGTACCCATATTATTTTAAAACGCGTCGATGATAATGTCGCTGTCACCGCTTGGTTCACAGACTGGACAGGGCAACACCAAATCCTCAGTCGCCTAGATATAGAACACCAATTGCTCAATACTGTGCATGAGTTTTATCTTCGCCTATACCTTCAGAAAACTAAAAAGCCGCTCATTTGGCTCAGTAAGCTTAATTTTCCTGATCCCATTAAGGCTATTCATCTAAACCCTGAATCTAGAAAAATAATTGCCGAACTACTTGATACAAAAGGGAACCTCAATTTATCACTGCTCCCTAGTCAGCAGGTGATTACCGAGCAGCGCGATTATTTAGCTATTATTTCAATTGAAAATGAGGTGACAAGCAGCATTGTTATCCCTTGCCAGGATAAAATACGTGTTGCTTTGGCTTTATCACACCCTTTTGAACAAGTTTTATTACTACAAAGTCACGCTATGTCATTTTCTAATGCTGACTTTAAATAGCAATTGGCTCACTTATTTGAACTTAATAAAGCCCAATCGATGAGTTTACAACTCCGGCTGTCTGCTATTAGCCACTTAATGACGGTGTCTGACATTAGCCAGAGTTGTCGTCACTTACCTGCCTCGTTATCGGACTCCGCTTCTGACTTATCTTTACTCACGAATAAGCAAACATTATCAGCTCGCTTACCCAAACCTAAACCTTTACATCATCATATTGAACGCAAGAAACAACGCTTTTTGATTAATACTGATATCTCTCTTTATTTGATGAATGAGTACCTTACTGTGTCTACTAACGATGTCTCTGAAAACAGGGCTATCACTTGAATTATTAGGCCATTTTCCTGTAACTCAAGGAACGCTCATTCGACTTAGTTTTATTCGCTGGCAGAATAAAACGTCAAAAGTGAAACTGAATGACGTGCCCTTTATTGTCCGCCGCATGCAATACTGGGAAGGGGGTTACATCGCTTAGTCTAGGGCGCAATGTGATGGCTTGCGGTGAAAAATTAAATCAGTTTTTTGCGTCAACTATCGAAGAAAATAAAGCCCAATTAGCATTAGATAGCGGTGATCGCTTTGTGATTCAAGAATCCAAACTTTTGAGCAGCCGCCTCACACATGCCATGCCTAACCTGCCTTTTTTCCTCGGGATTGATAATGAGAAGAAGCGCTGTATACAAGCTATTACCAATACCGAAGTTAACCAAGCTGCCGCCTATACCGAGCTCTGGCAGGCATTGAATGCTTTGGCGATGGATATGTCAGAACGCCTTCATGTCGCGCTTGATAATTTCACGCCTGTCACTGACTTTGGCATCTATTGTTATCGAGATAATGCCGCACAATGGCACATTCAAACAGACCACAATTTGTTATCGCCTGAACAAAAATCGGTCTTAATTAACCGTGCTTTATTGCAAAAAGAATACAGGTTTTTCCATTGCGACCTGACGGCCACCAAAAACGTCTCAATCGAACAAGAACCGGATTTAGAGCAACAGCTTTCTCGGTTACGTCGACACAATCCCCACCATACCCGCCGGATTAGGAGCATGATGAAAAGCTTATTTGCCGTCTGTGATTTAACCGATATTACCCCGATTATTGAAGCCGTTTACTAAGCTTAATATCTATCTCGGCTTAACTTGCCACCATCATATTGCCAATCCAAACCGCGCCTGTTCTGATGCTGCTTCTGGTTTCAATATTATTGGCCACGGCTTGAATGCCCATAAACATATCGCGTAGATTACTGGCAATGGTAAACTCATCAATCGCGTGTTGAATCTCGCCATTTTCAATCCAAAATCCTGCAGCACCCTGTGAATAATCACCGGTCACAATATTCACGCCCATTCCCATCGTTTCAGTGACTAAGACACCCGTACCCATTTGTTTTAGCATTGCGTCAAAGCCAATGTCATTGTGCTCAATCGTTAGATTATGAACTCCGCCAGCATTACCGGTCGTTGTCATGTTTAATTTACGGGCAGAATAGCTGTCTAAGACATAACCTTGTAACACTCCATCCCGAATGATGTCGCGCGGTGCGGTTGAAACGCCTTCACTATCAAATGTTGCGCTCCCTAGCCCTTTAATCAAGTGTGGCTGCTCATGAATATGCATAAATTCTGGGAAGATTTGTTTGCCTAGATGATCAATTAAAAATGAGGACTGTCGGTATAATGCGCCACCACGAATGGCAGAAATAAATTGGCCAAACAGCGATGGTGCAATATCCGCCGCAAACACCACCGGGTAGCTGCCTGTTGGAACCGTTTGGGGGTTTAAGCGACTAAGGGTGTTTTCTGCTGCTCGCTGACCGATACTTTTGGCGGAGGTTAAGTCTCTGGCATCTCGCGCTAAGTCATACCAATAATCACGTTGCATGCCGTTACTGTCTTCACTGATTAACGTACATGACAAGCTTTGACGTGTGCCAGTGCTGCTACCCATAAAACCATGGCTGTTAGCATAAATTCGTTCACCTTGGTGGCTTGAGACACTTCCTCCCTCAGAGTTACTGATTCGCGTATCGACATCGAAACCAGCTTGTTCACATTCAGTTGCCAGCTCAATGGCTTGTTCAGCATTGATATCCCATGGATGGTAGGTCGACAGATCAGGAAAGTCGGTTGCCATTAAGGCTTTATCCGCTAAACCTGCAGACTGGTCAGCTTCTGTATGTTTCGCAATGCTACAGGCTTCTGTGACAGCATCTTTAATCGCTTGTTCTGATAAGTCTGATGTACTGGCAGAGGCTTTACTGTCGCCAAAATACACCGTTAAACCCAGGCTGGTATCGTTGTTATATTCTAATGTTTCAACATCACCGTGTCGTACGGTAACGGACAATCCTGTGCTGTGACTCACACCGGCTTCAGACGCTGTCGCACCTTGTTTTTTAGCCTGTTCTAATACCATCTCGGCAGCACGTTGTAATGCTGCTGGTTTTACAGATTTTGTCATTGTTTTCTCATTATCTTGTTAATTAAGTGCATGCGTAGTGTTTGATTGGCATACCGGACAATCTGGGTTTGGTTTTAATTTTATATCACGCCAAGCCATTGTCGCCGCATCTAAAATCAATAATCGACCCGCCAATGATTGCCCCACTTGTGCAATCAGTTTAACTGTTTCTATTGCTTGAATACTGCCTATTACACCCAGTAACGGCGACAATACGCCCGCTTCAGAACAGGTTTGTTGTAATTCGCCCTGATCTTGATACAGGCAACGATAACAACTGCTGTTTTCTTGTCTTGCGTCATATACCGTGACTTGACCTTCCATCCTAATCGCAGCCCCTGATACTAATGGTTTTTTCAGTTGTTGCGTCACAGTATTAAGGAGAAAACGGGTTGCTAAATTATCACTGCAATCTACGACCACATCGACCGTTGATACCAGCTGTTCCAGTTCGGCACCTTCCAGACGTTTTGTTACGGTGTTAACGCTTATCTCGCTATTGATTGCCGCTATGCTGGCAGCCGCAGACGTGACTTTAGCGTCGCCAATAGTGCTCTCTCGATGAATAATTTGACGTTGTAAGTTTGATAATTCAACCTCATCATCGTCTACTAAAGTTAATTGTCCAACCCCAGCCGCTGCGAGATAAAGTGCTACTGGCGAGCCGAGGCCACCTAGACCAATAACTGCTACGTGGCTATCTAACAACCGCTGCTGTCCATCAAAGTCAATTTGGGGCAGCAAGACTTGTCGGCTATAACGCAATAATTGTTCGTCGTTCATTTGACACTGTTTACGATGACTTTCATCTGGTTATTATAACGGCTGTTGCCCAATCGTGACGCGATCGTTATCACCATAGTCTTTGAACGTTTCAATTTTCACGAAACCAGCTTGCTGAAAAATCACGTTCACCGATTCAGCCTGCAGGTATCCATGCTCGATCATCAGCCATGCGTTTGGCTTTAAACAACGTTGTGCTTGTTGCGCTATTGTACGAATATCATCAAGCCCATCATGACCTGACACCAGTGCGGATAACGGCTCAAAGCGGACGTCGCCTTGTAGTAAATGTGGGTCGTCAGATTCGATATAAGGTGGATTACTGACAATCATATCTAAACTGCGACTGGCGACAGCCGAGAGCCAATCCCCTTGCCAAAGTACAACATGATTAAGCTGACATTGTTCTCTATTTTCTTTGGCCACGGCTAGTGCTGATGCTGAATAATCAGCTCCGATCATTTTAATATCTGCTCTTTCTGATGCCAATGCCAGTGCAATAGCACCTGACCCTGTACCGAGATCGACAATCAACATTTCTGGCGCGACTTTACCTAATGCGATACGTACTAATGTTTCAGTATCGGGCCTTGGAATTAAGGTGTTTGAGGTCACTTTTAAGTCCAGCGACCAAAAACCACGTTGGCTAATAATATGGGCAATAGGCTGACCACTGGCACGCTGTTGTACATAATCAGAATAATTGTGTTGTTGCTGGTCCGTTAACAATTTATCCCGCCAAGTGTGTAAATAAGTCGGATTACAACCTAGTGCATAACAAAGTAAGGCTTGGCAATCACTTTCCGGGCTGTCTGAATTTGACAAGGTTTGTCGCCCTGTCGCCAAAGCTTGCTCAATATTCATCTTGTACTTTAACGTTTAGATTAAAACGACGATGGCTAAACACACCACTGTTGCTGCAAGACCAATAACGACCGTATTCAATTGCCCTATGCGCTTGGCCATCAGATAGTGCTTTTCGTCACATCTGATCTGGCTGGCTTGCTTAATACCGATATAGCCCTTGCTGCAAGGGCATTCTCGTTATCTAACGTCGTTTCATTTCCGGTACATATAACGATGGGAATGTTGTTGAATTTGGGATCCCCTTTGAGCTGTTTTGTTGCCTGTAAACCATCCATCATGACATCCATGAAGATGATGTCCGGATGCGACTGACTGGTTTCTAGGTAGCTAATGGCTTCCTCGGCACTACTTACCTCTGTGATGTCGACATCGTGCGACAATAAGGCCTTTTTGAGTGACATCCGCGCTACCCGCAAATCATCGACAATTAATGCTTGTTTTTGCATTGTTTTCCCCTAACCAACACGATGTACATCCATACTGATGTTGGTTACTTGCCGACCTAACATCACCACTTCGCCTTTATAACGTTCTGCCATGTCGCTGGCAAACTCGAAAAAATATGTCCTTTGGAGCTGCATTCGGCCCTGACGATTGCGTCGTAAACGAATTTTTTTCCAACCGACTGTATCATTTAAAAAAGTCAGATCAGCGTGTTCGCACTTTCTTCTTGCGGCCTGAATGGCTATTTCTGCCACGCCTCTGCTATCCCACCAAAACCATAATAGCGTTAGAATAAATACAAGGGTTATTCCACTCTCCATTAGCCTAAATCCCCCCATAATGTTTGTAAAACAGCGATTGCGGAGACCGCCGCTGTTTCTGTTCGTAATATTCTTGGGCCAAATTGTATTACTTGAAAACCGGATGCGCTGGCTTGTTTTACCTCTACATCACTAAAGCCACCTTCTGGTCCTATTAATAAACTCACCGCTGTTTGCTTGGCTAAAGTCTTAAAGCCCTGCTTTGCTGTTGGATCTAAAATCAACCTTGTGCCTTGGTCATAATCTGCCAACATTGCATCATATTGTTGAATTTCCGTTAATTCCGGCAGCACATTTCGGCCGCTTTGTTCACAGGCGCTGATCATCACACCTTGCCAATGCGCTCTCTTTTTATCGGCACGCGGGCCAGAAAGTTGGACATTACAACGTGCGGTGATGACCGGCACGATCTTATTAACACCTAGTTCAACGGCTTTTTGCAATGCGAAATCCATTCTATCGCCTTTTGACACGCCTTGAATCAGCGTAATTGACAGCGGAGATTCGTTGTATGCTGTGCTTTGACCTGTTAGTTGAACAAAAGATTCACGCTTACTGACGTCATGCAACACTGCGCTCACTTCTCGGCCTTTACCGTCAAATAATGTTATGTCGGCACCTTGCTTTAACCTCAAAACTTGTACCGCATGGCGATGCGCTTCTGTCGGCAACGCAACGATGTCGTCATCTTTGTTTAACTCTGGACAATAAAATCGCGGCACTCGCATTTAAATCTCATTTTTAGTGTTTTGCACTCAGTCTGCTTTATCCAAAACCGTCAGTATTGGATAAGTTAACGAGCAGCCTTTATACTCAAATCATGCTTAACAATATCGCCACACCCCAACAGATTATTATCACTGCGTGCGATACCGTGTTATTTCCCATTTCAAGGAGATTAAACGCCATTATAAAGCGGATGGCTGCATCGTGACACCTCATTTTATTGTCCCTGATTGGCCAGCGCCAAAACACATTCAAGCCTTCACCACAACGCGTGCTGGTGGCATCAGCCTTCCGCCTTATAACAGCTTTAATTTAGCCGATCATGTTGGAGATAAATCTGACAATGTTGCACAAAATCGACAACGCCTAGTACAAATAGCCCGCTTACCTGAGTCACCACGCTGGTTATCACAACACCACAGCGTTGATGTAATTAACAGTCTTAACTGGACACGCAATGTGCCTGCCGATGGCATTTACACAACGCAACACAATCATGTTTGCACAGTAATGACGGCCGATTGTTTACCAGTTTTGATTTGTGATCGTGAGGGTAAACAGGTTGCGGCTGTTCATGCGGGTTGGCGGGGCTTAGCAGATGGTATTCTTGAGCGAGCGATTGCTCAGTTCACTAGTGGTAACAATGACTTACTCATATGGTTTGGCCCGGCTATTGGCCCCTCGCACTTTGAAGTTGGCCATGATGTTGTGACCGCTTTTACAACGCATGCTATAGAAGCTGAACAGGCTTTTACGCAGATCGATAACTCGCACGTTATGGCGGATATTTACCTGTTAGCCCGCCAGCGTCTCCAAGCTTTAGGCATTACTGCTGTATATGGCGGTGACCAATGTACCGTTAGTGACGCTAAACGCTTTTTTTCTTATCGTCGCGATGTGGCAACTGGCCGGATGGCGTCGTTAATTTGGATAGCATCGCCATAACACTGTTTCCAGTTAAATTGAGGTATAATTCCCTGATTAATTTGCGTGTTTAGTACTTTATGGAATTATTGCTCTGGATTATCGGTTTTAGCCTATTAGGCGGTATAGCCAGTGTTATTTTGGCCTCTAGTTTTCTACTGTTGTCAGAAAACTCACGCATGGTCGCCGTCCCTCATCTCGTCAGTTTTGCTGTCGGCGCACTACTCGGTGCTTCTTTTCTTGGACTCTTGCCTCATGCACTCGAGCATGAATATCCTGTTGACGCCCATAATGTCGGGCTCACCTTGTTATTGGGCTTGCTCACTTTTTTTCTATTAGAAAAGCTGGTGCTGTGGCGTCATTGTCACCATGATCATTGCGACGGTCATTTACCAGAGGATGATCCTCAGCATACGAACAATCGCAAACAAGCTGCGGGCACCTTAATCTTAATCGGCGATACGATCCATAATTTTGTCGACGGTATTCTCATTGCTGCTGCTTTTATGACCGATATTCACTTGGGTATTGTGACTGCATTGGCCATTGCCGCTCATGAAATTCCTCAAGAGCTAGGTGACTTTATTATCTTACTCCACAGTGGTTTTAACCGTAAAAAAGCGCTTTTTTACAATATCTTGGCCAGCCTCGGCACCGTTGTCGGTGCCTTATTAGCGTATTTTGCTCTCAGTGATATGCAGCATGTCTTGCCTTATATTCTCATTATCGCAGCCTCTAGCTTTATTTATATCGCTGTCGCTGATTTAATTCCAGGCTTACACAATAAAGTTAAACCCTCTGAAACGTTGCAACAAGTACTCTTAATTGCTGCCGGTACTGTGTTTATTTTCATTACACATAGTACTTTGCATTAAGCGCATGTCGGTTAAGCCCTATAAAATACTGATCATTGGTCCTTCATGGATCGGTGATATGGTCATGGCGCAATCGTTATTTATGGCACTCAAAGCAGAACATCCTGCTTCCAAGATTGATGTCTTGGCTCTAGCTTGGACTAAGCCGCTGCTAGATCGCATGCCTGAAGTCAATGAAGCTATTCCAATGCCGATTAGCCACGGTGTTTTTGGTTTTAAAATGCGGCGTGCTCTGGGCAAGCAGCTTCAGGCTGCACAATATGACCAAGCTATTGTGCTACCTAATTCTTGGAAATCGGCGTTAATTCCATTCTTTGCCAATATCCCTGTAAGGACTGGCTGGAAAGGGGAAGCGCGTTACGGTTTGTTGAATGACATTCGTACGCTCGACAAAGACGCTTTACCTATGATGGTGCAGCGTTTTGTTTCCTTGGCTTACCCCTCTCAACAATCACAGATTGCCCCGAGCTACCCTATTCCAAAAATGGTCGCAAATACGGCTAGTTTTACCGTGCCTGCTTTGGCCTCAGGACAAAAAAGATTAATTCTCTGTCCGGGTGCTGAATTTGGACCCGCTAAGCAATGGCCCGCTCAATCCTATGCTGAGGTCACAACGACTTTAATTGGTGATGGCTGGCAAGTGCTCGTGCTAGGTTCTGAAGCTGATAACACCATCGCTGATGAAATAGAAAACAAGACCGGTAATAGACATGCTGACAACTTCATTAACCTGTGCGGTCTAACACAACTGCAAGATGCCATCGACTTATTGTCCACAGCTGATGCCGTCATTTCAAATGATTCAGGATTAATGCATATTGCCGCTGCATTGCAAAAACCATTGATCGCTATTTATGGACCAACTTCACCTAACTTCACACCGCCATTGTCTGATAATGCACATGCCCTCCAAATAGAGGTTGAATGTGGCCCTTGTTTTCAGCGAACTTGCCCTGAAAAACATCATTATTGTATGCTCGGTATACCTAGCAAGGATGTGCTAACATCTATCCGAATCTCCCAGTCACAGAGCAATCATTAGCCCATATGGATATTCAAGTTCCTTACCTTAATGTTACCCGCATTCGAATTTTCACTGCTCTAGCGAGCCTACTACTATCACTCCAAGCTGTTTATTTCGATGACATCATTAATCGTGATGGCATTATGTATTTGCAGATGACCGAAGCCTATTTGTCCGGTGGAATGGCGGCAGCTAAACTGATCTATGATTGGCCCGTTTTTTCTATCTTGATTGCATGGCTTCATCAACTGTCATCACTCTCGATAGAAACTTGTGGTTTCACTATTAATAGCTTCTTGTTTATTCTATTAACCGATGCCTTAATCTTAACCAGTGGCCTTCTGGTCACATCGCAAAGACAATTAGCCATTGCCGCTATTCTTATTCTTTGCTTTATCCCTATCAATGAATACCGTGACTTTATACTTCGAGATCCAGGCTATTGGGCTTTTTCTAGTCTCGCCCTTTATCAATTCATGGTATTTGTAAAAAACCCAAATTATAAAGCCGCAACACTCTGGCAAATTTTTATCGTAGTTGCTATTTTATTTCGTATCGAAGGGACTGTTGTCTTATTCACCCTCCCCTTTTTCTTATTCTTTATTAACCCTATCACTCCGGCAATAAGACAGTACTTTCAGTCGTTATACCTTGCTATTAGTACCGCTGTTCTCGCGCTTGTCTTGCTTTCTAGTCAAACTGACCTTAGCGAGGCGTTTGGAAAACTAGACTCTATCTTAAGCTACCTTAATCTAGATAAATATTTAAGCTTACTAGATAAGTATTCGACTATCATAGAACAGCAAATTCTAAACCAATATTCAGATGATTATGCCTCGCTCATCTTGATCTCAGGCCTGTTAATCATGCTTGCTTACAAATTGTTAAAAGCGTTTTCTATCAGTTATATCATCATCTATTACACTACTTCATCGAAAGCTCTTTCAGCTCACCAACCTAAGTTACAAAAATTATTATTGTATTTTTTCTTAATCAATATTTTTATCCTTGGTTTCTTTTTATTCAGATACTACTTCGTCTCTAGCAGATATACCGTATTAGCCCTTATTAGTTTACTCCTACTGGTTATATACCCGCTTTGTCATGGCATTGAGCAACTTTGGCTCGGTAAAAACAGACGATTACTCTCTGTCGTCGGGTTATGTCTTTTTTATAATGTCGCCGATACGACAACACAATCCAATTCTAAAACTTATATTAAACAGACCGCACTATGGGCCGCACATAATTTACCAGAAGATAGCTTAGTGATGACTGATGATGAATTCATGCTCTATTATTTTGACCGGGAAAAAACAACATCAACTTTATGTGCCAAAAAGATATACAAAAAAACGGCTTTTCTTCGTGAATATAACGCAAAAATTCCCTATCTCGATGGCCCTTGTGCAAATGCTAGTGCCCATGACTATAAATATTATGATTATGTCATTGTCGTTGAAAAAGAACGGCATCCAGGATTAATCTCTTTTCTAAAGACGCTAGAGTTGGAACAAATATACCATCAAGAAAATGTTCTTCGTCTTAATGATGGGGCATCTGTGTACAAAGTGATTAAATAAATTATGATTGATTTCTTTGGGAAAAACTGGGAAAAAATCTTAAGAGAAAATGAATTAGTCAGTTTCGGCGCTTTATGGCAATTGAAAGCTGACTGGTTCGAAGAGCCTAATATTCGACGTGGTGGCTGGAGTGGAGTTATAAAAACACCCCTCGAACAACTCAACGACACACCTGTTTTTATTTTTATCAAGCGCCAAGAAAATCACATGAGTCGTACCTGGCTTCACCCTATTTCAGGCATTGCTACTTTTCAAAAAGAATACGATAACATCCAACTTTTTCACCGCTATCAAATTCCGACGCTCGAGTTAGTCTATTTTGGCACGCGATCTTATAATGGCAACCGTCAGGCGATTATTGCGACTCAAGATCTTGAAGGCTATTTTCCCCTTGATGTATTGCTACCGACTTCCTCTTCTAAGGTAGTTAAAGGCTGGTCAGATCGACAAGCTTTATTAAAAGCCACCGCGAAGGTGCTCAGTCAAATGCATCAGCATCACCTCCAGCATAATAGCCTTTACCCTAAGCATATTTTTGCTAAGCCTGTCGGTGATAGCTGGGATATCAGAATCATTGACTTGGAAAAGGCGAAACGGCGCCTATTTAAAAAAACGGCAATCCTTAGGGATCTGGGCACTATATGGCGCCATACCTTAGACTGGACGACGAAAGAACAGGTCACTTTCTTCAAGGCTTATGTCAATGAGTCTCGGCTTTCATCAAAATCTAAAAAGATTTGGTATCAAATTCAGGATCGTGTTCTGAGCAAATCAAAATAGTCCCAAGTTTTTATCCCTTGCTATACTGTCACCACTTTAACTGACATTACTTATATTAAAAGACTCTTTCTATGATCGTATTAGGCTTATCTGGTGCTGTAAACCACGATGCTTCAGCAGCACTTTATATTGATGGAAAATTAATTGCCGCTGCCGAAGAAGAACGCTTCCTTCGCGATAAACATGCTAAAGGCCGTATGGCTTATCATGCAACGCAATTCTGTATGAAACAGGCCGGGATTACGCCGAAAGACATTGATATCGTTGCTTTCCCCTATTCTGAAATCGATCTGAAATCTCCTGCTCGCTGGCACTATGCAAAGCGATATTGGTATGCACCTGATCGCGGTTTAACTGCGCTCTTTAATGGTAATCGTCGCTATAAACGTAATCATGAAAGTGTGATGAAACTGCTCGATGATCTGGGTATCGGTGCCGATCGTGTTAAGTTTGTCCCTGTTGAGCATCATCTAGCCCATGCCAGTAGTGCTTATCATTTAAGTGGTTTTAAAGAAAAAACGGCTATTATCGGTATTGATGGTAAAGGTGAATATGCCACGACATTTTTGGGCTACGGTGAGAATGGCCAAATCCACAAAATTAAAGAGTTTTATGATCCCGATTCACTCGGCGGTATGTACGGCGCGCTGACGGAATTTCTTGGCTTTGAAATGCTTGATGGCGAGTTCAAGGTGATGGGGATGGCACCTTACGGCGATCCCACACGTTTCGACTTTTCACAGCTGATTGAGTTTGGTGATGGCGAATTTAAAGTGAATACCGAACTCGTTAACACCTTAGGTGCGAGGCGCTATAAAAAGGATGGCAAGGGTTACTTCTTCAGCAAAAAACTGTTGGAATGGCTCGGTCCTATGCGATCTGGTGATGAAATTGATGACCCTTATATTGATTATGCCGCCAGCATTCAAGACTTATTAGAAAAAACAGCACTGCACTTAATTGAGTACCATCTTGGCGATATTATTCGCGAAACCGGTAAAGTGTGTTTTGCCGGTGGCGTCGCACTCAATGTCAAACTTAACCAACGCATTATCGCGATGGATGGCGTTAAAGAACTGTTTGTTCAACCTGCAGCAAGCGATGCAGGTACTGCTATTGGTGCCGCCAGTTATGCATCTCATATGGCGGGCGTTCCTGTCGAGAAAATGGAACATGTCTATTTAGGCCCATCCTATACGACGGACGAATGCATCGCTGCTTGTAATGCCCATGAGCAAGATGTCACCTGGACTAAACTAGACGATGTCTGCAAACAAACAGCTGAAATCCTTCATGATGGTAATCCCGTTTCTTGGTTCCAAGGCAAAATGGAATTTGGCCCTCGTGCTTTAGGAAACCGCAGTATTTTAGGTAGCCCAAACCATTCTGGTGTTGCTGATCGCATTAATGCTCAGATTAAGTACCGTGAACGTTGGCGTCCATTCTGCCCAAGTATATTGGATACTGTGGCACCTGAGATATTGCAAACTGATCACCCAAGTCCTTATATGACCTTTACATTTGATGTCGCTGAAGAATGGAAATCACGCATTCCCGAAGTCGTTCATGAAGATGGCACTGCGCGCGCCCAAATTGTGACTGAAGCCACTAATCCTCGCTATTACACCCTGTTACAGGAAATGGAAAAGCTCTCTGGTAATGGTGTTGTACTGAATACATCGCTGAACCGTCGTGGCGAACCCATGGTCTGTAGTCCAACTGATGCCTTGAATATGTTTTTTGGCTCTGATCTGGAATATTTGGTTATGGAAGATATATTAGTGACTAAAAACTCAAATTAGACACTGTAAAATGGGATGGACAGGATGTCCTTCCTCCCTGCAGTAAACCAACACAACTCTGCCTTCCCTAACCCCTTTAGTTTTACCCAAATAGGTTATTACTCATAGTTAGAAAGGCTTTGGTGTCTCGCTGTAGTCCCCCCCAGTCCAACATTAGATACTGGAACTATTTCCTAATAAAGATTTCTATATTAATAGAACTC
>Ga0115570_10002488_pt1 | contig 14059 bp, 20 predicted proteins | sample COGITO_mtgs_1205_3_FD_87294 | JGI IMG/M metagenome (GOLD analysis project Ga0115570, IMG submission 87294) | Pelagic marine microbial communities from North Sea - COGITO_mtgs_120524 | ecosystem: Environmental > Aquatic > Marine > Epipelagic | place: Germany:Helgoland, sampling site Kabeltonne... | reverse complement strand
TTTGCGTTTGCCTCTAATTTCAATCAAGACATATCGAATTGGGATACTTCACAAGTTACAACCATGTCTAGTATGTTTTACGGTGCAACTAATTTCAATCAAGACATATCGAATTGGAATACTTCACGAGTTACAGACATGTCATATATGTTTTATAACAGTGGTCTAAATTGTAGTAATAGAGACGCAAATAACAAAAAATTTACAGTTGGAGCGAATGGAATTGTTTTGTGTTAATCTTGATTTGAAAATCAACATTTTTATGAAATCAACATTTTTATGAAATCAACATTTTTATGAAATAAGACTCTGTGACTCTGTGACTCTGCATGCGACTTCGTAACTTTGCATGTTTATTAATTAGTACGTTTGTATTATTAAAAAAAATAAAAAATATACAAATGTTGACTGACTTAGTTACAAAATTAAACAATAAAAAAAATCTTTCTACTGAAAAATCTACAGTTGATAGAGTGTTTGAACTATATCAAGAATGTGGAAAAAATGAAAGTGGTCAGAACTATGTATTTGTTAAAAAAGAAGAGGATGTTAAAAAAAATAAAAAATAGTTAGTCTCTTTTTATAGGAGATGGTGGCATTTCTTCTTCTTCACTACTAGATGAAGTGTCTTCTAATACTTTTTCATTTGTTTCGTTTGAATATGAGTCATTTTTTTTAATTAAACCTTTTTTATAGTCATAATTTATTGTGTTGTAGTATAACCTTCTTACAGCTATGTATGCTATAAAAAAAATTTTTTTATTTTTTAAATACAATATGTATGAAAGTATAGATAAAAGCGTAAATGAGGCTGTAATTTTCCACATTTATGGTACAATGTTGTGTGTTTAAAACTGATTTGTTTTAATCAAACCCATACATTTCTTGATATGATTTTATTTCTTCTGGTGCATTTCTTTGATGTTCCATTATTTTTTCAAGTTCGGGTGTTCTATATTTGTTATTTTTTGCACCATCACCTTGCATGCGATTTAAAAACAACCATTCACATGTCGAAACAACATGAATGTCATATTCTGTTACTTTTTTAGATAAAACATTTCGAATCCACGTATCTGCTTCTTCTTGGCTTTCCAAACATCCATGTATTAAAAATATTGGTTCTCCTGTTTTTTCGTCTGGTAAAAATACGATTACTGCGTACTTTTGACCTCTTACTTCACAACCATTTTTTGCTTTATGAGCTTTCGAATTTTCGTGTTTAGTAATGGGTTTTTCTTCGTATTCCGGTCTTACAGTTCTTTCAGTAACATCTTTTAAATTTTCGTCAAACTCTTTACTATTTTCTAGTCTAATTTTTAAATATTCTTGTAATCTTTCAGTTATGATTGAGTTACACAATTCACCATCCTGTATTCTGTCAATACTAGAAGGAACTACCAGCCACTGATTTGTTTTGTTTATAAAAAGTGAACATTTAGGGTCTATACTTGCTACACACTCTGCGTGTTCTTTTGCGTCTGCTTCAGTTGGAAATGTCCCATATATTCTGACTGCTGGATTTTTTTGAGCAGTTGAACACGGAGGTATTCTTTCGGAACTTATTGAAAATAAAGTATATGATTGATCTTCTATTATTTCTTTTAAATTTGTACTATTATCTGATTTTTCAAAATGTATACGTTCTGAGTTATCGGCAGTTTTTCTACGTTCTATTTCATCATAAGCTGGTTTAAATGCATCTTTTATAGACTTCAAACTTGCATCCATGATGATATATTTTTATAACACTTTTTTTTTATTTATGACTGAATCAACTTACAAGTTGATTCAGTCATAAATAAAAGTTTGTTACGGGAGACTTACGCAAAACATTTTGTTATACTAAAGAGAAAATGAAATATGCAGCATTTATTTTAATAATTTTTTTCTTATTTTTTGGTGTTGTTAATAATACGAATTTTATAGAATATTACGAGATATACAAGAATTTACTAGTACAGAGCATTGACTTGTATAATTGTAATAAAACTGAGTATGTCAATACTAAAAAGAAAATAGTGTATAAACCTTTGAAAAAAATTTATAAAGGATGTAACGTTGATCCACAAATTCAAAAAATTAGAGAATCAAATATAACTATATGCGATACCATATATTATAATTACAATAATTGGAAAGCAGTTGAGTTTAGAAACTCTGCTTTCAAATCAAAAAATGATGTTCCCATAGTTTCTTCATGTGAAAGTTCTTGTAAATTTGTCAAGGAATTTTTAGGACCTTCTTTTTTGAAGTTAAAATGTGAAAAATTAAAAAGTGGGTTTCAAACTTCTAATAAAACTGTTATTGTTTTTGATTATAATGATTATTGGAACATGTGGTGGGTTCTGGTTGCACTTTCAAGGTATAAGTTATTGTTTGATAGTTTAAATCTTGAAAAAGAAGATTATATGATAGTACATGCAAATTATGACTTTAGGATGAAATCAAGATCTCTTCCTCTAATGACATTACCAAGTAAAATATTTGGTACTAATGAGATATTTTTATGGAAAGATCACACTTTTAAATATTTTACAATATATAAAAAAATTATATTTATGCCATGTAGTACAAACCCTTCAATTCTTTATAATAAAAGACACAGTTTAGATAATTGCATTTCAAAAACGCTTATAAAAATGAGTGAATCTTTAAAAAATATTGATGAGAAACCTAAAAACATTTGTTGGATTTCTAGAAACTCTAAACATGATTCAACAGCATGGCAAAGGATGAGAACTGTCCCAAATGAAAATGTTTTTTTATTGAATTTGATAATACAACTGGGAATGGATGTTTCAGCTATTGTTCTTGAAAAGTTATCACTTGAACAGCAAAGTAAAAATGTAGGTAAATGTATGCTTCTAGTAGGAACGCATGGTGCTGGTATGAATTCTGCAATTTATATGGAAGATCCTAAAGTACTTGTTCTTAACACTATGCAACATAATGAACATAATTTGATGAGTGCACTTCAAGGTACATATTATGAACTCAATAATTGGAGAGTGGGTGATGTAGTATCACTTTCAAATAAAATTAGAGAAATTTTAAAATAATGGAAGATAGGATTAAGTAAGTAGGTACATAATTTACTTGTCTTCAAAGTATTTCGAGAGAGCGACGTGTGTAAAAAGTATCACCGAGTTTTTATATAAGTTCCTATGACTACGACGATGACCTTTGCCGAAGCTCTTTCTACACACCGCGAGGCAAAGCATTCTGTACCCATTCGTTCTCTTTGTGCGAATTCTGACATTTCTGAGAAACTTGCATTTCAGTTTCTTGGTTACAAACAGATGCACCAAGTTGTTTCTGAAGTTGTTCTTTCAAACTTGTACCCCAAGTCCAAAGTACCAGATGCTATATTTTCAACAATTCATGGAAACGCCGCAGTTGAAGTTAAGCGTGTTAAAAATGTAATGCACAAGGATACTGTGGTTAATGCAATTGAAAAACTTGGACTCAATATTGTAAAAGACTTCAACATAAAGACATTTCATATGGTATTTCAAACTCGTGAAAACGCACACCGTAACAAAGTAAAGTTTGTTTTGAACGATGTTCACGGAATACTCAAAAAGATGTTGGATTCGTTTCCATACAAGAAGCATGGAGTCAAGATTTACGTACATGTTCAAAAAGTAGGCGAAGTTCCATTTAAAAACATAGGTTACAACTAAAAATGTAGAGTTTGACATTTGTATAAAATCATCTTGTGTTTAGAATTGTAAGTGTACATGTGTATACTAAAGTATCATTATATAAGGAATATAAAAAGTAGTAAAATTGTTTTTTAATATAAACATATATACCATTAGATTCTAACGATTATTTAAGGAATAATGAGCATGAGTCTTCTCTTTTATATTGAAACTCTAATATAAAATAATTCACACAGTATAGTGTGTATATCAACTCAACGATGGTGACCTACACGAACCCGGATAAGAACTCACATCGTGCCCGAATCCTGACGGTTTGTGAAAATGTTGATGGTTATATTGTATATCTTGAAAACGAGTTTGCAGAATTTACACTATTTGCTCGTAAACATTGGAATATTTCAGAAAAAAGACTGAAACCAGTAACCGACAAACAATGGAAGGCGAATAGCATAAAAAAACTTACAGGAATATCTGCAGTAGCAGATAATATAAACGATTATATTTGTACTTTAAAAGATAAATCTTGTGCGTATATATGGTTTGATTATTGTGGTACGAACATGCCTTATTGTTCTTTTGAAGAAGCATCTAGATGCGTTAATAGTAAAGGTGGTATTGCAATTACACTTTCCATGAGATGCGATTCATGTCAACAAGATTTATTTATAAAAAAAAGCTTGAAGAAAATAAAGTATGTTTCAGATCCACCTATTCAATACTATGGTTGTTCTGGTATTCGAAATATGAAAATTTGGTTTTCGAATTCGAAAAGTGTAAACAAAGAACAGAACAAAAAACTGAAACGATCCTCAAAAATAAGTACAAAACAAAAAGTTATTTTTAAGAAAAAACTTGTAACAAAAAACTCTCAAAAGAAAGTAGTTATGAACAAAACTTATTCTAGACCAAGAGGAAACGCTCCGTATGGTTTTGAATGGGACTTTTTGAAAGGTGAGTGGTCTATGCTTCCAGAAAAAACAAAAACACCTAAAAAAAGAACATTTGAAAATACATTCTCAGGAAATTATGGTATTTTCTATTACAAAAACAAAGAATTTAAAGCTGAAATTGTTGGAAAAAGTTTTTACGATAAAAGCTCTTTAGATATGATTATCAAAGAAGTTGATGGAAAGTGTAATGATGGTTTATGTGGCAAGCCAACTACACGTAAAACAAAAGATGTATGTATTAAGAATACGCTTCGTTGATTCCCATCATAAATAATGAAGTTTATCAAATTTAATTCTCTCCAAGATCTTTTAACATCAAGTGACTTATAAACAGTAAACAATAATAAAGCATACAAACTAAAAAAAAATAGACAGTGACAAAGTAAATAAAAAACTACTCAATAAACAGATAAACAGTTAATATGCCTATAATAACTCCCACATTATAAATACGCAACCTCTTTGTAGAAGATTCTTTTTTTATTTTTAATTGTTCTGTCGTCAATGAATCTTTGAAAGGTGTTCCTAAGTTAATAGTTGCTACTAAATATACAACACATGCTACAAGGTGTACTATAGATATGTAAGAAAATATTATAGTTTTAGTTGGACAGTTCATTTTATTTAATGATTATTTTTATACAGGTACATCTACTTAAATAACAAGCACATTTTTCGCACACACACCCTTGTTGTTTGAACCAAGTTCAAACTTGACTTTCATTCCTTTTTTGAAGTTTTTAAACTCTTGCGGTGAAAAAAAAACTTGCTCAAATGTGTCCACTCGCTCAATCATACCCCAGTTGTTCTTGTTTACAAATACAATCTTTCCGTTGCATGTATTGTTTTGTAATTTATTGACATTGTTGACTTGTTTCTTCTTGTAAGAAACAGTTGTGAAACCAGTTTCTACTTCTTCTTCTTCTTCAATTGTATCTGCCCATGACTTCTTTACTAGTTTTAGAGTAGGTTCGGTAGAGACTGAAGTGATGTCAGAGGAAAGAATGGCAAACCGTGAGGTCATCGTCGTAGATGGTCTGGAGCTTTGTTTTCGTTACAGGCGTTTTGTGGGAATGGTTCATTTTTTACCAAACGTTCATAGTTACATTGGTACAGACATGCTTGTTTTTTTTAATATTTAATATATACACTCCTGTTAAATAAAAGTTTTTATTATCGAGGATCTTCTTTTGGACGTTGGAAAAAATTTCTAGTTTGTTTTTTAGGAAAGGATGAAAGACGTCTTCCCGTATCATCATAACATAATCTTGTAGTAAAATCAGTGTTTCTTCCACTAATAATTTCGGTTGAAGCTTCTCCTAATGTTACTTTAAACGTTTGTTCTTCTGGGTAGCTCCCTGTTTTATAAACAATATCCATACATGAATTAGGAGGGAAAAAAGTTTCAAATGTTTTCGTTTTACCATCTGCCCTACCTAATGAAAATGTTTCTTTACCGCAAAATCCGCCGGTTATTTCAAGAGTTGCTCCGTCCCAACTATCACCATAACTATCATCTAGTTTTAGGGTAACTTTTAAGGAACCTATAGGTGCAGGTTCTGGAACGTAACAAAAACATTTTTTATCTTTTCCAAAGTCTTTCGAAACAGCGTCACAACAATCTTCCAAGTTAACTTGTTGATCGAGATCACCACAAGTTTTTAACTCTACTTGAGAATATGGCTTTATTAGTTCGGCACCAAGTATATAGTTATCTCCATTTTTGTTGTTATTTACATTGTACGTTTGAAGAGAAACTCCGTCTTTAAAACCATAGACTATGCTATCATTTATATACACGGGAGAAGCTCCGCCTGCGAACTGTGAGGTATCAACACTCAGAAATGACACGGGCATTTCCGGTTGTTCTATTAAAACAAATTTATCTATATTTGTACTGTTTGAATCCATGTCATCCGGATGTGAAAGTCTAGTCACTTTTGTGAATCCATATGTACTGTTGATTTTACCAACAAAATACGAAACTATGCTTCCGTCTTCTGTTTTGACAACGAGATTAGATTCACTAGCTGAATCCATATTGTACTCGGGTACAACTATGTCCACAAGAGTAGGTTGTGTGTTTGTATTATTTGTATCAAATATTACAAAGTGACCTGTAGGTGTGTTGTCGACATTGCCGAAAAGTTCACTGTTCGGATACACACCACGATATATGTTAAAATCGATCATCCAGGAATATATGTAACCATCTATAAAATTCATACCATACTGTGCAAATGTTCGATACTTGTCCTCGTAAGTTGTTTCAACTTTGAATGTATCTCCTGTTTTAAAATCGAATGGAATTGATTCTAAACCTGCTTTAGAATGTACGTATATGTGTGTATCTGAAGCAGTAAATCTATTTGCACCGGACCACCCTGATATGTATTTACCTGCTCTTACTACTTGCATTTCACCAGTCATTGATTTATCGAACTTTAGTATCAACAGTTGGTCGGAGCCGGTACCCTGGTTTTGTGTTAGTACATATACATAATTACCTTTGACCATCATTTGTTGAGCTTTCCTTGATGTTAACCAATTTTGTGATTTTATTGTAGATGTATCGAAAGATGTTATAGAACAATCTGTACGTGATTGTCTTTGTATTCCAAAAGATCTATATTTTGGAATTCCCCATACGTATTTTTCATCAGCTGTCATAATTTGTGTACTTATACCGGTACAAGATTCACTTCCTTTTGAAATAAGTCCGTCTTGGATGTTATAAGACTGATATCCACTTACGGTGTTTGTAGATTGTTTGTTCATATCTATATTACTTGTACCTACACTTGCTAAAATAGTTTTCTCACTTACTACAGATAATTCCATTCTTCCTCCTCCACCACCGCTTCCGATAACAGTTCCTTGTCCTTTATAACATTTCTGATACGCAGACATTTGTTGGAAGCTTTCCGAAGAACAACATCCTTCATCATTGTACAATTGAGAAATGCCTCCGCATGTTCCAATGTAAGATTGACTAAGTACGTGGAAACTTAGCATTCTTTACTTTTCCTAATAAAAAAAAATTAAACAAAACTAGAATAAATAATTTTATTTGAAACGTATAGTTATTTATAAACTGTATAGTATAATACTGTGTATTGTATAATTCTATTTTCATTAATAGTACCACTTTCACTCATTTCGTGTTTTTTTTTCATACACATGGTTTAAAACGTTAATATTTGTAGTAAACTTTTTTTTATCTTTCATTTCACATAACGTGGAATTATAAGAATGTGTTATAAAGTTTTCTAAAATATTCCTAACGTTTATTTTTTCTTCTATTCTTATATAAGCTCGTTCTGCCAAATAAAGTATAAAAGTTGCTCTTTCTGTTTCTTCATGATTCACTTTGTTTGGTCGATTTAAAAGTCTTAGTTTGTCAAGCGCTTTTTTTGCGTCTTCGATAGAAGATGTTTCAGAAATTCCTAAAATTTCGTATTCCATTTTTTTCAATAACTAAAAACTTTTATACTTTACGGTCGCATTTTTGAATCGTGTAGTTGGTGTCCATAATGATAATACTTTTACTTTCTCTAATATTTACACTTTTTGAGAAATGTTCAGCGTGTATGTTTCTTATTATAAGTAAGAACAGAAATGTAAGTATATACGCGTTTCTATAAGTTTACGGTTTTACTTGTTTTGTTTAATTTTTGTGTATCTTTGAACAAACTTTCCATATATTTGACGATCGTTTATTTTTTTAACCGTAATAGGATAAAAACTTAATAATGAGTCTAAACAGACAGTACATAGTACACTAAACTTTGTTTTCAAATAATCTTCTTCATTTGCAGTACATGGAACTATGTTTATAGAGTTTATACTCAAACATATGTTACAAATACTCGGAATATCGGGTAAAATAAATATCATGAATATTAATTTTTAGAATAACAAATATATTTTATTTGTTACTCTAAAAATGCTTCAAAATTATACTGAAGAACGATTTACCGAGAATATTGAATCTGATCTTAATTTTGAACTTGAATCACCTGTTACACCTTTGACAAAAAGTACTGAAATAAACATAGATGACAAAAAACCACCATCAATTCCAACAAAAGATTCATCTCCTCCTCTGACAAAAAGAAATATTTCCAAAAAGTTAGACTTTGAAGATGTTCCTATTTTAGATTACTCATCGGATCCTGAACGTTTATTCAACTCCTGGTCGTCTGAATTAAAGTTGTACTTGCTTAATAATGTTACAGATCAAGAAGTTATTAGTTCTATTAAAGAAAACTTTTGTAATGAAAATTCAAAAAAATTTATTGTATTTTATTCAAATCCAATGTATTTGGGAGTTTCTAACTTGAGCGTTGATTTAGAAATTCAATCTGTGTTGATTGACAGTGGTATACCACCTACCGATACACGAATAGTACCTTTTACAAACAAAACAATATTTTTTGAAAAACTTGAAACAAACAAACCCGATTTATTTTTGTTTAGTGGACATGCGGAAAAACAGTACATTATACTGGGTGATCAAAGAAACCAAGCTGAGAGAATTCTATACTCTGACATATCGCAGTCGATAAAGTCCGCTTATGATTCTAAAAGCACAAGTTTTCATACACACAACTTAAAACCCAGAGCAATATTACTCTTTGCATGCCATACGTATGGTTTTGTAACAACTATAAAAGATAATCCTTGGTATGAAGATATTGTTATAATAGGGTGGAAAACAGTCGTAGAAGATACTTATGCACGTATTTTTAGCAACAAAATACTGAAACATTTAAGTGATGTTTGGTTTGACATTAAAGAAGAACAATTAATAAGGGCTTTCAAGGATTCTGTTAGTGAAATGAAGACGGAGTATACTAAAATAGTATTTGGCGATCCCTCTCCTGAACTTTTAAAGTGGGAAAAACATATCGAACTCTTCAATATTAATTTAAAAGAATTCTTTGAATCTTTTCCACCAGTTAAAAAAGAAGAACTAGGGAAAGGACAACTTCCTGCTCAAATTGACATAAGAACAAGAATAAAAGGTTGTCCACATTGTTATCCTCCTCAAATAGGTGTACCTTTTCTTTATATTAAAAAAAAAGACGGTGACATCATTCATTCAGGTTGAAAAAAAATTGATTCACTGTGTAAGCGAATATATTTTTTTGTTTTTATGACATGATGAAAATATATAGGTAAAAAATTACAGTATATAGTCACAACTCTTCTTTGGAGTTTTTATTTTCATTTAAAACTTCATTCATCAGACTAATTTTAGGGTTTAAGTCCTTTTCTTCGTCTTCTACAGTTTTAACTTTTTCTTCATATTGATTTCTCAGTTTGTTTAATAGTTCTTCTAAAGTATTTTTAGAATCTTCTAAAGTCTGTGTATAATCTTTGACACTCTTTCTAAGTTCTTCAGTAGTCATTTTTTTATAACCTTCAATCAATACTTTTTCTTCTTTGGAACAGTTTTCTATAGCATCAATAGAGCATTTGGGTTTCATTGCAAGTGCATATGTTTTTAGATCATCGTACGTTCTTCCTCCAGAATATTCTTCACTTTGTGATTTCCAAAAACTTTTTAATGCAGGATAACCATTAATTCCATGGTCTTCACATAGTTTTTTTTCTTGTGTACAGTCTACTTCTGCGATTGTTATACCGTCGTCATCTGTAAATTCTTCACCTAGTTTGTCCCAATCAGGTGCTAATCTTTTACAGTGTCCACACCATGGAGCAAAAAATTTTATGAAAACATTTTTGTTAGAGTCCATTACTACACTCTTCCAGTTAGAATCTGTTAAGGAAATAACTTTACAGTTTGCAATAGTTGCGATGGTAAATAGAAAGAATGCTCTTATCATTTATTTGATACAAAATAAAATTATAAAGGAATTGAACGAGTTTAATATATTTTATTATTATTATTTAACAAGTAAATGTTATTTGTTTCACTTTTCGCATTTTCAGAATGTAAAGATTTAAATTCAAACTGTGAAGTTTGGTCCATGAATAATGGTTGTGAGTCAAACTCAGGATACATGTATACTTATTGTAAAAAAAGCTGTCTTCTTTGCGACTATGACTGTGAAAATTCTACAAACAATTTTGAAACTAATTTTTTGAATAAACGATTTTCTAGTATAGAATACAACTATAATGTTTCTTTTTTATCTAGAGATCCTTGGGTTGTCATGTTTCCCGACTTTTTGAAAGGAAATGAAAGTGATCATTTGATATCATTGTGTGGTGATACTTTTGTGAGAAGTGAAGCCGGAATTAACACTATTTCTTCAGCTAGAACATCCTCACAATGTTGGTGTATGACTCCAAACTGTGAAGATGATTATATTTTAAAAAATATAGAGAAAAGAGTTTCAAATATTGTGGATTTACCTGTAAAAAACTCTGAATTTTTCCAAATTTTGAAGTATACTGAAAATCAATATTATCAGCGCCACCATGACCAAAATTGTCATCATGATTCAATACAAGGAGCAAGAACTCTGACATTTTTTATTTACTTGAGTGATGTAGAAGAAGGTGGTGAGACATATTTCGATCAGTTGAATATTTTAGTAAAGCCTAAAAAAAATACTGCTATATTGTGGAACTCTATAAAAGATAATGAATATGGTGTGAATGAACATAAGACGTCTCATGAAGCAAAAAAAGTAATAAAAGGTACAAAATATGCTGCAAACTTGTGGTTTCATACAAGAAATTTTAGAACACCGCATAGAATTTGTCGCAATTTATCTGTTGATCACAGTTATGATGTTTATAAAAAAGAAGTATTTGGAAACACAAAAGATGAACTCTAGTTTTTTTCTCAATATAATTTTATAACTCTTAATAAATATGAACACGAGAGCACATTTTCAAAATGCTTGTTTTATTACAGGCGGTCTTTTAGTTTTAGTAATTTTATCTAAAATACTTAACGATTCTCCTCAAAACTCAAACACACAATCCGGTGTGGAACTATTAAACCAGGCTATTAAATGGAGAAAAATAGCTCATCAAGATTCTCAACCTTTTATGAAATTACAACACCTTGTATTTTCTAGTGCATATATAAGTGCCGCAAGACAAATTGCAAAAGAATCAGAGTTGGAAAAAATAACAGGAGCTGATTTATCAAAGCTAAAAAAGATACTTGAACATCAAATACAGTCTACTACAGATACACTCAACTCAAAATGTCCTAAATTGAGGGGCAAAATGTATTCTTTAACCTTTTAAAAAATAATATTAAAATACAAACATGAAAACAGTTACCGAAATTAAAACCCAAAATCGAGTTTTAAAAAAGACTATACAAGAAGAAAAAGCAATGAACCGTAATAAATCAAGAGCATTGGGTGAATTAAAAGATAATAATTATAGAGAAAAGATGAGAGTAAAAAGGTTACTTAATGTATTGGAACAAGGTAAACTTGACGAAAATTCGTTACATGATTCTCTTACTCAATTGTACACAAACTTATCAGACAATGAACAACTTTTTACTGCATATATGATGCTATAAATTTGTTTCATATCTCTAATTCTCTTGCTTTTTCTCAATCTTTTTTTTTATTTTTACACGAAATGGAGAAAGTTCTTGTATATCCTGTTTGCAACCTAAATATGCAGCTACAATAACAAAAAGTAGTAGTATAACTTCTATTATTTGTAACGATTCCATTATTATTTTAAGTAAACTATTTTAGTTTTAGACATTTATATTTTTTACGTTCTTAATTGGATTTGAAATTAAGAATCGTTTGAGATAAATAGAGTCCTGTTGTGAATGTAGCCACATATATTGCGGATTCGTACGATCGTTTCATTTTTGTACACGACACCGACTCGTGCGATCTCTTCATTTTTGTACACGACACTGTTGTAAAAAAATGTTTTCAACAAATTTTTTTTATGATCTCCCCGACGATCTTATTAATTATGTTTATAAACATGTTCATAAAGAATACTTGAAAGGTATACATCTAGAAATTAAATATGGATGGCCATTATGTAGGAAACTGGTTTATAAAAATAAGGTTTATACTTATTTTTTAAACTCTGAAATGTCAAATGCTTCAGTGAAGACGTTTTATGAATATATGGATTTTAAGAATGGAAAAACCAAACATCTTTCTACTGATAATGTATATTTTAGTTTGGATATTTTTTTATCATTATTGCATTAAAGGCTGATTGTAGTACTCGTCAAAAAGTGACTGGAGGCCATAATTTTTAACAACTACTGTGTCGGAAAACCCCATCGCACCAATATCATCAATTTGTAACCATGGAATTAAATGTAGTACCATATTTTCTTCTATAATGTCATTTGATGTAGGAGTTATTCTAACAATTTTATCCGCCCAGTCTGTTGCATTTCCGATACCAATACTATACCCACTTCTTTGTAGTATAGTAAATTTCGGGTGAAAGTGTATGTCACAATTGTCAAATGCATGTTCGATTATATTTCGCATTACTTTGTCTACATCACTTGCACGAGTTCCTGGAACACAGATACTTTTCGCAACTGAAATGGCACATTTTATACAGTTCTTAAGTCTGTTAAACCATACAGGTGGTACACCTGTCCAAAAACAGTGCATCATTGCTGCATGATAACGCTTATGAGACGCACCAATTTCCATAAAAACAAGTTCACCTGTTTTCAATTTAGTATCACTCGAAGCTGCATGATGTCCTATACAACCGTTTACACCAAATGATACAAATTCGGGATATGCTGTCCATTCAGAACCACTATACATTTTTCCGTAATTCAACCATCCAGAAAGTTCAGTTTCTGTCATGCCAATTTTAATATTATTTAATGCAATAATATACGCGTTTTTTACATAAGACGCTGCTTTAGTAATGTAGTCAATTTCGATATTAGATTTCTTAACACGCATATATTTTAACTCTTTTGATACATCAGTAAACTTGATGAACGTTAATAGTTTGAACAAAAGTTGTGAATCTGCTGCGGAAAATCTAGAAGAGTCTCCGTCGAACCCTACTTCTACTTTATGACCACCTATTATGCATTCTTGTTTCAAAACATTCGCAACAATATCTACTGGTGTTTGTTCAGAATACGGTATTATATTTATACCACTTTTTGTATAGTTGCTCATTTCTAAATCTCTTACTACTAATGTTATTTGAGATTTGTTGACAATAAGAGCAGCAAACGATGCACCAGGTGTAGAGCATCCTGTAAAGTAGTATATTGAATCTGGATCAGTTATAAGAAGTTTTGGAAATTTTAACGAAAAATCAATAAGTTTTTCCATTTCATACTTGTATTAAAAAAGAGTGTTATTTACAAACGCAAAATTTGTAATATTTATTTGTACACATTATAAAGTTATATTATTTACTTTTTGACTATTACTAAAACATCAGATATTACAGTTACAAAATGATTAGAACTGGTTG